>Ga0209800_10003226_pt1 | contig 13200 bp, 12 predicted proteins | sample Higcelweek8metaG_FD_187174 | JGI IMG/M metagenome (GOLD analysis project Ga0209800, IMG submission 187174) | Freshwater pond sediment microbial communities from the University of Edinburgh, under environmental carbon perturbations - High... | ecosystem: Environmental > Aquatic > Freshwater >... | reverse complement strand
GTGGTTATCAACTATCCAAAGAAAGAAGAAGAAAAACTTATTATTCGTCAGAATCTTAAGAAAGACAAACCGGTGGTAACCGCTATTCTGTCACCGAAAGAAATCATGGAAGCCAGGGATGTTGTACGTCAGGTTTACATTGACGAAAAAATTGAACGATATATCATAGATATTGTTTTTGCTACCCGTTTTCCGCAGGAGTACGGCCTTACTACCCTAAAGGAAATGATTTCCTTCGGTGCATCCCCGCGTGCTTCCATCAATCTTGCACTTGCAGCGAGAGCTTATGCCTTCATCAAACGTCGTGGTTATGTGATTCCGGAAGATGTACGTGCCGTATGTTATGATGTACTTCGTCATCGTATCGGTTTAAGTTATGAGGCCGAAGCTAATAATATGACCTCTGACGAAATTATCACTGAAATCCTGAATTCAGTCGAAGTTCCTTAATTTATGGAAACCAGCGAAATCATACAAAAAGTAAGAAAGATTGAGATTAAAACCCGAGGGTTATCCAATCATATTTTTGCAGGGGAATATCATTCTGCTTTCAAAGGCAGGGGGATGACTTTCGCGGAAGTGCGTGAATATCAGTATGGTGACGATGTCAGATCAATAGATTGGAATGTGACCGCACGTTTTGGACATCCTTATATAAAAATATTTGAAGAAGAACGTGAACTCACGGTGATGTTGTTGATTGATGTATCGGGAAGTAGAGAGTTTGGTACTGTTGCACGACTGAAAAAGGATATTTTTACCGAACTGGCTGCTACGCTTGCTTTTTCTACCATTCACAACAATGATAAAATTGGCGTGATATTTTTCTCAGATAAGATAGAGAAATTCATTCCTCCAAAAAAAGGGAAAAAACATGTGTTGCATATCATTCGCGAAATGATTGATTTTCACCCTGAAAGTAGCCAAACGAACATTGCCGAGGCTTTGCGGTATTTTACAAATGCTATCAAAAAAAGATCAACAGCTTTCATAATCTCTGATTTTATGGATAAGGATTTTGAAAAGGAACTTACCATTGCCAACAAGAAACATGATGTTGTTGCTTTACAGGTTTATGATATACGTGAAACGGAATTACCTGATGTCGGACTTATCAAACTAAAAGATGCCGAAACCGGTAAAAGAATCTGGGTAGATACATCTGATAAAAGACTGAGGACAACCTATAAACACGCCTGGGGCGAAAGTCAACTGGCGTTGCAAAAGACTTTTACCAAATCAGGTGTCGATTCGGTATCGATGACAACTTCTGAAGACTATGTGAAGTCGCTTATGAAATTATTCAAAATGAGAGCCTGAGAGGTTTAAGTACTGCCTTTTATATGGATGTTAAACAATTTGAAGATGAGAAAAAGGATTAGCGTGTTAATTATTTTGCTATCGGTATGGAGCGGAGTTATGCTATTGGCTCAGACGATTACAGTGTCTGCCGGCATAGATTCAACACAAATATGGATTGGACAGCAGACAAAATTTTCATTTGAGCTGACCCAACAACCCAACCAAATCGTTCAGTCACCATTGTTTTCCGATGTTATAATCAAAGGACTGGAACTGGTTGAGCCCATGAAATCGGACACAACTACGTCGCCCGACGGACTTTTAGTCATCAAACAATCGTATACCGTAACTGCTTTTGACGATACCTTGTTCTTAATTCCACCATTTCCTTTCGTGATTGAGAATGATACCGTCTGGTCGAAACCGGTATCGCTAAAGGTCATCCAGCCTTTTGTAATTGATACCACTAAAAGTCAGATTGCTGATATTAAGGATGTATTTAAGCCGAAATTTAGTTTAATATATTTTCTTAAGAAATTGTTTCCGTGGTTTATGGGTGCTCTTCTACTTGGTATTGTTCTCTTTTTACTGATGAAGTATTTAAGAAAGAAACCGGGAGCGTTGTTGCAGCAGGCTGAAATTCAATTACCACCTTATGAAATGGCTGTCATTAAGTTGGAGAAAATTAAAAAGGAAAAGTTATGGCAACAGAACAGGCATAAAGAGTACCATTCAGAACTAACAGATGTGTTACGTGAATATATCGAAGCCAGTCTTCTGGTGCCAGCAATGGAAATGACATCCGACGAGATTTTAAACCAACTGAACTTCCTGAGACTGGAAGACAAAGTAACTTTTAATGCATTACAACAGATTTTACAATTAGCCGATTTAGTCAAATTTGCCAAGTGGAATGCTGGTCCCGATGAGCATGAACTCAGTTTGACAAACGCCTTTTTCTTTGTAAATCACACTAAAACTGAAGAGGAGAAAAAAGAAGATGACATTTCATAATCCGGAATATTTATTTGGTCTTTTATTACTGATACCGGTGATATACTGGTATATGAAAGAAGTTCATAAATCAGATGCGAGTTTGCAGATTTCATCGCACCGGAATTTGGGCTCATTTCCAAAAAGCATGAAAATCAGACTGCTACATTTGCCTTTTGTTTTGAGGGTGTTAGCAATTATGTTACTTGTTGTTACTATTGCCCGTCCGCAGGCATCTGATTCATGGCGGACTGAGAATACGGAAGGTATTGATATTGTCATTGCTTTAGATGTTTCCGGAACGATGTTAGCCGAAGACTTCAAACCTAACCGTCTGGAAGCATCGAAAACAGTTGCCAATGAATTTATTCTATCGCGTCCCAATGATAACATCGGACTTGTTCTTTTTGCCGGTAAAAGTTTTACCCAATGTCCGCTGACCACAGATCATGCTGTGTTGGTCAATCTTTTTAACAGTATTCAATACGGTATGATTGAAGATGGAACGGCCATTGGGCTGGGACTTGCCAATGCTGTAAATCGTCTTAAGGATAGTAAGGCAAAGTCGAAAGTTGTTATTTTGCTTACCGATGGTGATAATAATCGCGGAGATATTGCCCCTGTGGCGGCAGGAGAACTGGCTCAAACTTTTGGTATAAGGGTTTACACCATTGGAGTAGGATCAATGGGAATGGTGAATATCCCGGTTCAAACACCTATGGGTACTCAATATCAACAAATTGAATCGGCATTTAATGAAAAGCCTTTGCAGGAAATTGCAGCCATAACAGGTGGCAAATATTTCAGGGCTACAAATAATGAAAAGCTAAGAAGTATTTATCAGGAGATTGATCAAATGGAAAAAACAAAAATCAATGTCAGGGAATACAGTAAAAAGTATGAGGAGTATTTTCTTTTTGCCCTGGCAGGATTGATACTCTTAGTTTTAGAGGTGTTATTGAGAAATATTTATTTAAGAAAATTGCCCTGATAATCGGGCAGTATTAGCAGCAAAAGTCAAATAAATTGAAATTAACGATCAAGGAATATGTTTAGATTCGCAGCTCCGGAATATTTATTTTTATTGATATTGATACCTGTATTGATAGGGACTTTCATCTATTACAGGATTCAAAAGCATAAAAATAAAATAAAGTTTGGTGATCCGGCACTGCTCTCGCCATTGATGCCTAATGTCTCAAAGTACAGGCCAACAGTGAAATTCATCATTCAGATGTCTGCTATTGCTATGCTCACGGTAGTGCTTGCTCGTCCACAGTTCGGAACAAAAGCCGAAGAAGTAAAGCGACAGGGTATTGAGGTAATGGTAGCCCTGGATATTTCTAATTCAATGATGGCAGAAGATGTATTACCAAACAGACTTGAAAAAGCAAAGCAGGTATTGTCGAAATTGATTGATGAAATGAGCAACGATAAAGTTGGGATGGTGGTTTTTGCCGGTGATGCTTTTACACAGTTACCCATCACCGCCGACTATGTTTCTGCGAAGATATTTTTAAATACTATTTCGCCAAAACTCATTGCCCGTCAGGGAACAGCCATTGGATCTGCCATTGATTTATGTATTAAGTCATTTAATCCTAAAAGTGAATCTTCAAAAGCCATTGTATTAATTACTGATGGTGAAAATCATGAAGATAATGCTGTTGAAGCAGCAAATTTAGCAAAGGAACAAGGAATTGTTGTGCATGTGATTGGTATGGGTAAGCCTGTGGGAGCACCGATACCTGTAGCTGGAACCATGAGTTTCTGGAAAGACAGTGATGGTAATGTAGTTGTTTCAAAACTGAATGAAGAAATGTGTAAGGAAATAGCCGGTTCAGGAGAAGGAATATATGTCAGGGCTGATAACACCAACACTGCATATAAAACAATTTCCAAAGAACTTGATCAATTGTCGAAAACCGAACTTTCCGCAACAACATTTTCGGATTATAATGAACAGTTTCAGTCTTTTGCAATCATTGCACTGCTTTTGTTGCTAATCGATTTCTTTGTTCTTGAAAGAATAAATAAAAGGTTCAGCAGATTAAAAATATTTGATTTGAAAGAAAAGATTTAATTTTACTGTATGGAAATCAGAAAATATGTGATGTCGGCATTTGCTCTCTTTATTGCCTTTGGAGCTTTTTCTCAGGAAGAAAATGCCTATGTGCGTGAAGGGAACAGACTTTACAAATCGAAAAAATATACCGAAGCTGAGATAGCTTACAGAAAAGGTTTGCTTAAAAATGCCAAATCTACTGAAGCAAGCTATAATCTTGGAAATGCATTGTTCAAACAAGAGAAATTTGCTGAAGCACTAGAGCAATATCAGAGGGTTGTGCCGACAGAAAATATATCGAAGGATAAGTTGGCTGCAGCATTGCATAATACAGGAAATGCGCTGTTGATGCAGAAAAAAGTGGCCGAAAGCATTGATGCTTATAAAAAATCACTGAAAGTTAATCCAAAGGATGATGAAACCCGGTATAATCTGGCCTATGCTCAGTATTTGTTGAAACAGCAACAACAAAACAAGGATAACCAGCAAAATCAGGACAAACAGGATCAACAAAAGGATCAACAAAAGCCTGAAGATCAGGAAAAGAAACAGGAAAAGAATGATAATCAGGAAAAAGAAAAACCGCAACCAAGTGATCTTTCAAAACAAAAAGCCGAACAAATACTGCAAGCTTTGATGCAGGATGAGGAAGATACGATGGAAAAGGCAAAAAAACAACCGGTTAGTTCAAGAAAAGGAACTGACAAAGATTGGTAATCTAAATGTTATTATCATAAGAATATTGAACGATTGATATGCAACATATGGAGAATAAAATATTGAATATACTGGTTTTACTTTTTATCACTTCATTTTTGAAGGCAAATGATGAGGTAAAACTGACGGCATCGGCTCCCGGAACGGTCATCATGGGTCGTCCTTTCCAGATTACCTATACTGCGAATGCTAAGGTGTCTGATTTTAAGGCGCCTGCAATCACCAATTTTGATATTCTTGCCGGACCGTTTAAGTCTGAGAGTTACAGTTCCCAAATTATCAACGGTAACATGACTTCTTCTGTTTCAATTTCATTTACCTATACTTTACAGGCTCAAAAGACAGGGACGTTTACTATTCCTTCAGCAGGAATAACCGCCAACGGAGATAAGTATACCTCAAACGGACTAAGCATCAAAGTGCTACCGGCTGATGATAATTCTGAAGCATCATCTTCCTCGACTTCTTCCGGATCGTCATCTTCAGCTGCCAATATCTCTCCGAAAAATATTTTTATCAGACCGATATTATCCCGATCGAGTGTTTATGAGCAAGAAGCTGTTACCTTATCATATAAGTTATATACAACATATGATGTGGTGCAATTCGGCAACAAGGTGATGCCTGATTTTAAAGGATTCATGAAACAGGAATTCGAAAGAACAGGCAATGCTCAACTTGCGTATGAAAACTACAATGGAAGGAATTATCTCACGGCAACTGTATATGAAGTGATACTTTATCCTCAGACCTCAGGTGAAATTGTTATCGATAAAGCTACTTTTGAAGCTATAATAAGGGTGCAAAGCCGTCAATCGGTTAAAAGTATCTTTGATGAATTCTTTGAATCCTATTCAAATGTCGCCCGCTCGATAGATGTCCCATCGCTTAAAATTAACGTCAAAGAACTGCCATCAGGAAAACCGGCTTCATTTAGTGGTGTAGTCGGACAATTTGCCATTAATTCATCGCTGTCGGCTGAACAGGTGAAGGTAAATGAGGCCGTGACCATGAAGATAAGTATTACCGGAAGTGGTAATATGAAGTTATTGAAAAATCCTGACATTCAATTTCCTGATGCACTTGAGGTATACGACCCTAAAGTAAGCAACAACTTTAAAACTTCATCTGCAGGTCTTTCCGGTAATAAGTCTATAGAAATCATGTTTATTCCAAGGCATGCCGGAACAATTGAAATACCGGCATCTGAAATAAATTATTTTGATCCAAAAGACCGTATGTACAAAACACTCAGGACGCAGGCTTTTAATTTGCAGGTGTTGAAAAGCGACGGTTCAGTTGATAGTCAGGTTTACGTGAGTAATTTTACCAACAAGGAAGATGTTAAACAAATCGGAAATGATATTCGTTACATCTTCTCAGGAAATATTAAATTCATTCAATCAGAAACTTATATTTTCAGTAGTTTTTACAGTTGGTTGCTTTTTATTGTTCCACTATTGATTACACTTACCTTGTATCTGCTTTTCAGGAAACATGTAAAAGATAATGCCGATGTTGACTTGGTGAAAAACAGAAAGGCGAACAGAATTGCACGTAAAAGACTGAAATATGCTCAAAAGCTACTCAAGGTAGGGAATAAAGACAAGTTCTATGAAGAAGTGATGAAAGCAATCTGGAGTTATTTGAGCGATAAGTTGAGTATTCCTGTTTCTGCCATCAATAAAGAGAAAGTGGCCGTTGTTCTTGAAGAAAAGGGTGTAGGTAAAGTGCTGTTAAATCAATTGACCAATATCCTGAATACCTGTGAATTTGCCCGCTTTGCACCAGGTTCCGGTCAACAGGAAATGGGTAATTTATACGAGGAAACGATACAGGTAATCAGCGATATAGAAGGTGTAATCAAGAAGTAAATCAGTTGAATATGAGAAAAATATTAATATCCTTACTGATGTTGTTTGTTGCAGCTAATGTCATTTTTGCTGAATCTGCAACTTTTACCCGGGCAAATAAATTATATGCACAAAAGAAATACAGTGAGGCAGCCGGGCTTTATGAAACCATCATCAAGAATGAAGGAGTAGCTCCCGAGTTATATTATAATCTCGGAAATGCGTATTTTAAATCGAACGAGTTGGCGAAAGCTATTCTGAATTATGAAAGAGCACTCAGGATAGCTCCGGGATATGAGGATGCAAAAAATAATCTTGAGTTTGCCAACAAAAAGGTGATCGATAATATTGTGATGGCTGATGCTTTCTTTTTAAAGAAATGGATAAGCTCACTGATGAAAATACAGACATCCAATGGTTGGTTTTATACAGCGGTAATTTTATTTGTACTCACACTCATTGCTTTTCTGGTCTTTATTTTCGGAAGTACAAAACTTCTACGAAAAACTCTCTTTTATACAGGCTTTGTGAGCCTATTAATTAGCATTGCATCCATTACTTTTTCAGGGATCAGAAAAAATCAGATGGTAAATCATCGGGAGGCAATTATCATGTCGGGTGTTGTTGTAATTAAAGGTGCGCCGGACAAAAGTGGTACGGATTTATTTCAGCTGCATGAAGGCTCGAAAATAATTGTGATCAGTACACTTGGCAATTGGTATGAAGTTAAACTTGGTAACGGGAATGTTGGTTGGGTTGAGATAAATCAGGTAGAAAGAATATGAGTTTTTTAGAAACGCTTTTGGCGGGTGACAGCGCTGTATTTTTAGCTTTAAACGGGATGCATCATCCCATAGCCGATGTGATCATGTTTTATGTCAGTAAAATGTGGATATGGATACCACTGTATCTTGGAGTTATTTTTTTTATTGTAAAAAAATGGAAGATGGAAGCCATCTGGATCATTCTTTCTATCGTTATTTGCGTTGTACTCACCGATCAGCTCACCAACCTGACCAAAGAAATTTTTCAACGGCTGCGGCCTTCTCATGAACCGGATTTGCAAGGACTTGTACATCATGTTAATGGTTATGTGGGTGGCAAGTTCGGTTTTGTTTCCGGTCACTCTGCAAATGTGTTTGGCTTTGCTTTACTCAGCGCTTTAATAATAAAGAATAAGTTTTATTCCTGGTCGATTTTAATATGGGCAGCGTTAGTTGCTTATTCACGTATTTATCTCGGTGTGCATTATCCTTTGGATATTTTTGGCGGAATGGTACTCGGCATGGGTATAGCCACTATAGTTTACCTCATATTAGATAAACTAAGAAAGAAACTTATCGCTGAAATAAAATCCCGTTTTTTCTGACCGAGAACATCAGACCAACAGTCTTTCCGGGAATATCACCGCTATCACCCCCCATTGATAAAGAAAATTCTGCGTTTCCCATATTTTTTATCTTTTTGCTAATTTCAAGCATCCAAGAGGTGTTTGGATGTGCCGGATTAGTATTATCATAATAATAACGGCTGAATGTGCCCAACATACGGTAATCAAATCCGCCAATATTTCCTTTTGCCCCAAAATGATGTGCCTGTACATCATTATATATAATTCTGTATGAGCCGTTTTTGTTGAATACGGGAGATAAGATCAGCGGATTTCCAATTGTTCTTCCATAATGTGTCCAGTCGTTTTGATAAATACTGTTTGTAAAGTAGGAATCTCTACCACCATACACAATGCCATCTCTGTCGTGCCAGGGTCCTGATTGATCCAAAGTGTTGAAAAATTCATAGGTAAATTCGCTGATGTAGGGAAATTTATGACTACTCAGTGAAATCCCCCAAAGTCCGTCTTTCCTGTTCATGGCAGTCCATGGCAGCAGCCGCACCGGTCCGTCTTCGGCAACCGTTTGCCAGTAAATATTGATATCGAGCGGTTTAAATCTGAATTCAAGTTTAATATGCTCTGAAATGATGTGATTGCCAAGTGCATTTATTTGTTCTGAAATATTTGTTCCTTCACCGCCGGAATGACCAAAGAAAATTGATTTGTAATTTTCATAGTTGAATTTTTGTTCGCCGTTGCCGGGAATGGTGCCACCCCATTGAGCAACATGATCCAATCCTACTTGCAGTCGAACCGGAAACTTTCCCCCAACGCGTGCGTACATGTACTTGTGATGAAGAAAAATACCCGGAGCAAAAACCTCATCTGTAAACCATCCATGTGATAGTGCCCCTTTAATTTCGAGAAGATCTTTCGTAAACGGAACAAAGATAAAGTCTTCTATACCCGCAGTAATCCGGGGCATCGGGCGGGCATTGCCCGAAAATAAATATCCACCCGAAGAAATAGAAGAATAATGACATCCGTAATTTAATTCTTTGGCACCCAGTGTCAAATCAAATATCCACCATTGTGCCTGCAGGTATAATTGCTGGATATAGATTTCGGTTTTTTGAAGATTGCCTGTTCGGATTAATAAATCCGCGTTAAATCCATAATCAAACAAGGCGTTCTTATTTAATTCTTTATAAACCGAAGCTCCCAGATTGCTGCTGAAAGGGTCGGGTGATATTTTTCCAAACCGATTGCTTTGCAACCAGAAAGGAGCATGTTCTCCGGTGGAGATAACGCCTGTATAATCAAGGCGGTACATTAATGAATCGCTTTGGCTATAAGCAAAATTGGTGATAAAAAGCAGAATAAGTAGCAACCACCTGGTTTTCCGAAGAACAATTGTATGGATATTTCTCATTGTCATCTCTTGTTAAGGTTCAAAACTCCATAAATCATTCAGTAGCTCATTCTCATTCTCTCCAAAACCGATATATACTTTATTCTGCAGCACGAAGCTGATGGCATTTTCTCTTCCTCCACCGGGAATAGTACCCACTTTCTTCCAGTCATTTTTGACAACATCAAATTCCATAATATCTGATTTTAAGTGCCCACCGGTATGCGCTCCGGCAAAATGCCGGCCTGTGGAAACAAAGAAACGATTCTCTGCAGAAAAACTCAGGGCATTGATGCGACCTGCATCAGGCATACTTCTTTTTTTCTTCCATTCGTCAGTCGCCGGGAAATATTCCCACCAGTCATTTTTGTTGGAAGTGTCGTACCCGGTTCCGGTGAAATACTTTACTCCATCGGAGCATCCTACGGCACAACTGCGAAAATCTCCGGGGAAATCGGATAGCTGAATCCAACTGTCGGTGCCGGGGTTGTATTTCCAGCAATCGAAACTGAAACCGCCCGGACGGAATCCGTGCAAAACGTAAATTTCTCCATCATAGACGAATGAAACGGCATGGTTGGTTGATTGCGACGGAAAATCGGCCTTAGGTATCCACTGATCTGTTGATGCCTCATACATCCAGAAATCCCGCAAGTAAGAAGCTTCTTTATAAACACCGCCGTTATTATAGCCCAGACCTACGAAAACTTTATTATCAACCACCGCCGAAATTGGGAAAACTCTTCCAACACCTGGAAAATCCTGCTTTTTACTCCAGATCTCGGTTGAAGGGTCAAACTCCCAGCAGTCTTTCAGTAATCCACCGTTTCTGCCAAGTGTAACATAAGCTTTGTTGTTGACCGAAAAGGCTGTCCCACAGGCTCTGGCAATTGCCGAGGGATGTTCAACAGCGACAAATACATTTTCAGGATATATAATTGTTTCTTTTTCGCAGGAAACGAACAGTAAAACAAAAAGAGTTATTATGGAAATGTGTTTTTGCATGGTGTTTTATTTCTATCTGATAACGATGCCCTTTTGTTTAAGATATGATTTTAACTCAGGTATGCCGATTTCTTTGTAATGAAAAATGCTTGCAGCAAGGGCAGCGTCGGCTTTTCCTTCCTGAAATACATCAACAAAATGCTCCATTTTTCCCGCTCCGCCACTGGCGATAACCGGTACATTGACGGCTTCAGAAACAGCACGGGTAATGTCTAATGCAAAACCGTCCTTTGTTCCATCGTGGTTCATCGAGGTCAGCAGAATTTCACCGGCACCCAAAGCTACAGCCTGCTTTGCCCATTCAATGGTTTTTATTTCAGTCGGAATCCTGCCTCCATTCAGAAAAACATACCATTCGCCATCAATACATTTGGTGTCGATGGCCAGTACTACGCACTGACTTCCAAACTGATTCGAAAGATCCCTGATAAGTTGCGGATTTCGGACCGCTGAAGTGTTGACCGATATTTTATCCGCACCGCACGACAACAATACCGATACATCTTCCACACTGGAAATGCCACCACCTACTGTAAAAGGTATATTGATATGTTTTGCAATACGGGTGACCAGTTCCGAAAGGGTTTTTCTTTTCTCGTTCGTAGCAGTGATGTCCAGAAATACCAGCTCATCAGCTCCCATTTGTGCATACAAAGCCCCCAGTTCCACAGGATCACCCACATCTTTTATGTCCAGGAAGTTAATTCCTTTTACCGTTTTACCGTCTTTGATGTCTAAACAGGGGATGATACGTTTTGCAAGCATGAATATTTGTTGTTTAATCGTCCCGATAAATCGGGATCTCCGTTTCACTTCGATTGAATTGTTGAATTGTATAAATGTATAACCGTTTTACAAAACCACACTCATCACTCATCATTTATCACTATGAGACGCCCGATTCGGTCGTCTCTACGCTATTCGCTATTACCTATTCGCTCTTCAACGCGCTTCCTTCCTCATTCATCTCTCCAAGCCTAACCATTTCAATGGTGTTGATCAACGAACGATCCATAGGTCTTTCCACCCTGATGTAGTTGGAGGTAAAACCTAGCATCATTTCGTTATGGCTACGACTTTCCCACAGCACAGGATAAGTTTTGCCAATTTGACTTTGATAAAATGATTTGGTTTTTTTGTCGGATAGCAGATGTAATACGTCACTACGTCTTTTTCTTTCCGTTATTGAATTATGATGTTCAATTTCCAGCATTTTTGTATCGGCTCGTTCAGAATAAGTGAATACATGTAATTGCGATATATTCAATGAATCGATGAATTCGCAGGAAGCCTCAAATAATTCCAGCGTTTCTCCATGTACGCCTACAATCACATCTACACCAATAAATGCATGCGGAAGTACTTGTTTGATGGTTGCCACCTTGTGAGCAAATAGTTCTATATCGTATTTTCTTTTCATCAACTTCAGCACTTCATTCGAACCCGATTGCAAGGGGATATGAAAATGAGGCATGATTCTTTTGCTTTGGGCAACATAAGTGATAATTTCATCGGTAAGCAAATTAGGCTCTATGGATGAAATTCTGAATCTTACATCGCTCTCAATATTGTCCAGCGCTTTTACCAAATCAAAAAAGTTTTCACCGGTACTCCTTCCGAAATCGCCGATATTAACTCCTGTCAGCACAATTTCTTTTGCACCGTCGCGTATGGCTTCTTCCGCCATAGCCATCGTTTCGGCGATAGTAGCATTTCGGCTACGTCCCCTTGCCAATGGGATGGTGCAATAGGTACAAAAGTAATCGCATCCGTCCTGAACTTTCAGAAAATAACGGGTACGGTCATCACGCGAACAAGACGGTTTAAATTCTTTTACTCTTTTGATGGAAGAGTGATGAATGATGTTATTATTATTTTGTTCTTCTGTGCTCAGTTGACGAAGATGTTTGAGTATGCTGAATTTTTCATTAGCGCCCAACACCAGGTCTACACCCTCAATCTTTGCTATTTCTTCAGGTTTTAGTTGCGCGTAACAACCCGTTACCACCATGATGGCATCGGGATGTAAGCGGTGCAATTTACCAATTGCCTGCCGGCATTTACGATCCGCAATGTCGGTTACCGAACAGGTATTAATCACACATACGTCGGCCTGCTCGCCGTTTTTCACCTTTACAAAGCCCTCCTCACGCATTTTTTTACTTATTGCGGAGGTTTCTGCAAAGTTCAACTTGCAGCCAAGGGTGTGAAAGGCTACTTTTTTATTATTGAATACTGAATGATCTATCATTAAGTGAAAAATTGAAATGCAAAGTTAGTTTATTTTGTGGAAATAAAAGCAAAACCAACACAAGTTGAGTGCTTATGTCGGTATATCATCTACATGAAGTTCAGAAAAATATTAGATTTTCTCAAACAACTTTTCCTTACTTTTCCCTAACCTTCGGCAGACGGGCATTCTAATCAGTTTCTTCATTCCTGTATCCAATGGCCAGCATGCTCGCTGAACCTAAGTTCTGTTATTCTAATTGAAACAATTCATCAAGAGCTGCCGGATTAA
>Ga0209800_10003225_pt1 | contig 13219 bp, 14 predicted proteins | sample Higcelweek8metaG_FD_187174 | JGI IMG/M metagenome (GOLD analysis project Ga0209800, IMG submission 187174) | Freshwater pond sediment microbial communities from the University of Edinburgh, under environmental carbon perturbations - High... | ecosystem: Environmental > Aquatic > Freshwater >... | reverse complement strand
TTTTAATCAGCCGGGCATTCATCTGGGCATTACAGTGGACCTTGCTCCCTTTGAAGCGCTCCTGTTGCAGTTGACGGGCACGCATCACCCGGTCTGCAATGACAGCAGATCCTTCGGTTTCCCGGCTGTCAGACAGGTCGCGATAAGCCACAGCCGGTACTTCAACATGCAGGTCTATCCGGTCAAGGAGCGGACCGGACAGGCGAGAGCGGTAACGTTTGACGGCGATCGGTGTACAGGAACAGGCGTGGGCAGGATCTCCCAGATAGCCGCAAGGGCAGGGGTTCATAGCTGCAACCAACATGAAACGGGATGGATAGGTGATTGACTGCAGTGAACGGGAGATGGTCACCTTGCCATCTTCAAGCGGCTGTCGTAGCACCTCAAGGGCATTTTTCTTGAATTCGGGTAACTCATCCAAAAAGAGCAGGCCGTGATTTGCCAGTGATACCTCGCCTGGCCTGGGTGAGGAGCCACCGCCGATTAAACCAACGTCTGAAATAGTGTGATGCGGACTGCGGAAAGGACGGCTGGTAACCAACGAATGGCCCGCTTCCAATAAGCCGCTGACACTGAATACTGCAGTCGTTTCTATTGCTTCATCAAAACCAAGCCCTGGTAAAATAGAAGGAATCCGGCGAGCCAGCATGGTTTTACCGGAACCGGGCGGACCGATCATCAGAAGATTATGACCGCCGGCAGCAGCAACTTCAATGGCCCGTTTGGCGTGATCTTGTCCCCGCACCTCGCAAAAGTCTTCATATCGTTCATCCTCGCGGCTGAAAAGCAACTGCAGATCAATCCGCTTGGGAGCGATCTCTGTTTCACCCCGCAAAAACTGGACGACATCAGCCAGTGTGGCGGCGGGAAGGACATCTACCCCCTCAACAACGGCTGCCTCGGCAGCATTTTCAATGGGCAAAATGAGGCCGGAGAGGCCCGCTTTTCTGGCAGCCACTGCTACCGGTAACGCACCTCTGACCGGCTTAAGACTGCCATCAAGAGAGAGCTCACCCAACAGGATGTAGCGGCTCAGCCGCTCTCCTGTAATGACGCCGGTGGCGGCTAAAATGCCGATTGAGATCGGCAGGTCAAAGGCAGCCCCTTCTTTTTTCAGATCTGCCGGTGCCAGGTTAGCGGTAATCCGGCGGGCAGGAAAATCATAGCCACTGTTTTTAAGTGCCGCCTTAACCCTGTCCTTGCTCTCTTTTACCGCGCCATCCGGCAATCCTACCGTAGCAAACTGGGGCAGTCCCTGGGCAATGTCCACCTCAACATCCACCAGGATTGCCTCAATACCGACGAGGGTTGCACCAAGCACCTTGGACAGCATTTCAGGCAGCCTTCAGCATGATGAATCCCATCTGGCGACCGGTTTCACCGGCATCGCGACGGTGGGAAAAGAACAGCTCCTTCTGGCAGGAAACACAGTTACCGGAGGTTTGGATTGAACCGGTTAGCAGTCCGGCGTCTTCCAACTGCATCCGGTTTGCCAGAGCAAGGTCAAGGCGCCATTTCCCTGTGCCGACAGGTACGGTTATGGCGTTCCAGATATCAGACTGGCTCTTGAAGGCGTCCTTGACCGGCTGATCTACCTCGTAGCAGCAGGGATTTATACAGGGGCCGATGGCCGCCTTGATATTTTTAGCGTGACAGTCAAAGATCTTGACCATTCCCTGAATAGCCAGGGCGCTAATCCGGGCGGCGGTGCCCTGCCAGCCTGCATGAACTACGGCAATGACCTTTTTAACCGGATCAAACAGCAGAATCGGCACACAATCGGCCACCGTTACACCGATCATAACCCCTGGCTGGTTTGTCATGATCGCATCAGCTTCAATGCCCTGGAAATGCGACAAATCATCGTTGGGCTCATTAATTGCCAGTATGTCACTCCCGTGATTTTGGCGTACGGTAACCAGTTGTTCCTGGGTAATCCCAAACGTGCGGGCAAGCAGGCTCCGGTTCCCTTCCACATTGTGGGGTGAGTCATCGGTATTTGCCCCCAAATTAAGTGAGTTGTAAGGCGGGCGTGATATACCTTCATGACGTGTTGTAAAACCTTGAATAGTTGACGGAGTGCTGCTTTCAAAGCAGGGCGCTATATAATGAATGCGTCCTGTACGCGTGGTTTCCATGGGGTTTTCCTTTGCCTTTCAAGGCTTATTGCGGTTTAATGCCTTCAGCTCTGCGGTGCCACCAGATATAGCAGGCAATAACTCCGCAGCTGGCCAGAAGTACCCAGACCAGGGCACGGTTTGACCAGGTCATGACCAGCTCCTGATTCTGGCCGATGGTATAGCCGATCCAGGTCAGAATGCTGCACCAGATTCCGGCCCCAAACAGGGTATAGAGTGAGAATTTCAGGTGGTTCATACCTGCCACACCGGCTGGAATCGAGATCAAATGCCTGATTACCGGTAACAAACGACCGATAAAGGTCGAGATTTCACCATGCCGTAGAAAAAACGTCTCTACCCGCTGAAATTTATCAGGTGGAATCAATACATAACGTCCATATTTAAGGATCAGGGGACGGCCCAGATAGCGGGCGGCAAAATAGTTGGCATATGCTCCTGCAAGGCTGCCCAGGGTTCCGGCCAGAATAGAAGGGAGCCAGTCCATCTTTCCCTGGTAAATCAGAAAGCCTGCCGGGGGCATAACCAGCTCACTGGGGACAGGGATGATGGAGCTTTCCATGGCCATGAGCAGAAAAATGCCAGGATATCCCATAGCCCCTATGGTTTCGAGCAGCCAGTGTATCAAATTATGGAGCATGACAATCCTTTGCAGATGAAAACGTTTCCCCTTATACCCCAAAAAATCGGGCGATACAACCGCCCCTGAGAAAGGAACTGTTTCTATGCGTATCCCGGTTATCCTTATACTTGTCTTGACGCCGTTGCTACTGAATGGGTGTGCTACTTACAAAAGAATCAACCGAAACGAAGAATGCGAGAAAGTCATTAAGAATTACAACCGGATGATTCGCTGGCAGGAAGCAGAAAAAGCCTCCATCGCTTTTGTAGATAAAAAGCTTCGCCCTGTCTATGACAAGACAGCAGAAAGTATCCGGCGGCGTGGCGTCACTGTGGCAGATTACCGTGTTCTTGCGCAGGAATGTCTTCCTGACAAGTTGAAAGCAGAGTCCACGGTTCAGTTTGACTATTTTGTTATGCCCGACAATCGGATGAAAACAGTAACGGATCATCAAAACTGGATTTTTCAGGAAGAAAACCCTACCGATCCTGACCGCGCTGAAGGCTGGAAACTGATTTCACCACTGCCCGAGTTTAAATAGCTCGCGTATGCCTTGTCTGACAGTACAATTGACGCAGTTTTTGGAATTTCTTGCGACTCAACGCAATGTTTCACCACACACCATTGCTGCGTACCGGAATGACCTGTCCGGGATGGATAGGTTTGTCCGGCAAGAGCGGGGTGAGGGAGTAGATGCAGCAGCGGTTGATCATCTGCTGTTGCGTCTCTATCTCGCTCGTTTGAATGGTGGGCGCCAGCATCATACCGCAAAGCAAGCAGGCTACGCCAAAAGCAGTATCGGTCGAAAACTGGCAGCTATCAGGTCTTTTTTTTCCTGGATGGTACGGACCAAACAGCTTGAGATCAATCCTGCAGAACTGATTGCAACACCCAAACGCGAGCAGAAACTTCCCTTTCACCTGAATATTGATCAGACTGTCGCACTCGTTGAAGGGCCGCCCCATGCTGCGGAAGGGGTGCCTTGTAAAACACGGGACGCAGCTATTCTTGAGTTGCTCTATTCAAGCGGCTTGAGGGTTTCAGAACTGACAGGACTGTCGCTGGGGGATCTTGATCGATCTGCAGGCATGCTGCGTGTGCTGGGCAAGGGCGGCAAGGAACGAATTGTGCCGGTTGGAACTGCAGCACTGGAGGCGATAGAACGATATCTGACCGAACGGATTATTCTTTCTGAAGATGAACCGATGTTTCTAGGCAGCAGAGGTGCCAGGATTAATCGCCGCACGGTCGCAAGCCTGGTAACACGCTGGTCTTCTTCAATTGCTACCTTTCGATCCGTTAGTCCCCATACCTTGCGCCATACCTTTGCCACGCACCTTCTGGAAGGTGGGGCTGACCTGCGCTCTATTCAGGAGCTGCTTGGCCATGCTTCCCTTTCCACTACGCAAAAGTACACCCATGTCGGCCTAGATCGTCTGCTTGAGGTGTATGACAAGACTCACCCCCGGGCACATGAACAAAAAGGGGAGAACAACTAGGTTGCTCTCCCCCGGGTGAGTTACGTGATTATCTGATTTACCCCAATAGTATTGAAACCTTTGTCCCTTCGGCTGCTTTAAGTTTTCGTTCGATTCCGGGACCCACCACCAGTGCGTTATCATATTGCATTTCAACGTCATTTATAACCATGACAGGAAAGGTACCACCTTCGCCTGACTCGGTAGTTACTTTAAATTTCTTGCTGGTCTTGCCAAAAAAATCGCTGATATGTTTTGCCGTTGCCTGGCTGACCGCCACCATGCCCAGCTGGTCAAAACTGCTACCAACATCACCTTTCTGAATATGAGCGATTCTCAACTCCATACCGTCTTCAGCAGCATGTACACTGTGAGCGGCTGTTACAGGGGTTTCTCCCGGCTTTGGCAACATCTGCTCAAGCTTGCGCAAGGCAAGGTTCAATGTAATGGTAACCATGGATGTATTTACGTTTTTTGAACAAAGTACGCTTATAAAGGCACCAGCCAAAGGTTTGACAATCAGCCGTCCTTCTGAAAAACGGAGTTCCATGAAAGCCAGAGTCTGGGATATCTGAAGCGCATGCAGACAGTCCAGAACGGTCCCTGCTGCAATGCCCAGTTGTTTGTCGTCAAGTATCAGAGGACATGCGGCGGCAAGAATCTTACCCTGCTCATTGTACAGGCTGCAGCCGATGACTCCATCAATAGCGGTTATTTGTTGCAAAATCGTCTGCATAGATCATCTACCTCCCCGGTACCAGAGCGGTTCTGATTTCATTTTCGACAGCATCAAGTTTATTACCACTGGCTACTGCTATCCCCAGATAATGCTGTTTAGAATCATACATCAGCAGGTCAAAATGCTGTGTCTGAACTGCAGCCGATTTTAAATCGCCAAGTCCAAGAAAATCACCCAGAGTATTGCCGGATTGGGCCAGGAAGAGCGCCTTGGCTGCCAGCGATTCAGCCTCCATACTTTCGTCCTGAACCGGGTGGCCCTGTTTGTCAAGCAGCACGGCATAGGTAACCGCTTCAATCTGCATCACTCTGGCAGCAGCGGCACTCATGGTTCTCTGGGGGGTTTCCGGGTCGGGTGGTCGGGGCTCTTTACGGCGTTCGCTGCTCTCGATTACATCAGCAAATGATTCTTCCTGGTGCGCATTATTCTCTTCATCCATCCGGCGGTGCGCCTCAAGCAGCAAAAAGTTGAGGCTGCAATGGATGGTGCAGACATTGGTGGTCATCTCAGGTGCCAGACTAAAGTTGCCGCCAGGCCATTTGATAATCTGATAGATTGCGTCTTCACCGCTGTAGGAAGCCTGTTCAGCGTGAATAATCTCACCATCTACAAAATAGATTGCACCACGGTGATGCTGATACTCCACCGTGATACAACCAGAATATCTGTTATGCCCTTTAAGCTGGATGACGTCGGCAAGCGAAAGACCGGCAATCTCACCCTGGAAGCCGCTGATTGCTTCTGCCATGAATGAACTCCCGTGTGGAATGTGCTCTATGATGAAGAGCCGTTGTTACGAATGCGAAATCTTACGCACTTTATAGGGCAAGTGCAAGGACCAAATTGCTTGTTAATATGTCAGAGCACCATAAAAAAACCCCGCCGGATTACCGGCGGGGTTATTCTTTCAGGTATCCACTGCTGCTATTCGCAGAGGTCGATCTTCACATCCCAGTTCTTGAGCTTCATGGTGCCATTCTTCTCAAGGTTGAGGTGCATCTTGAAAGCGCGATCCCAGAGTTGCGGCTCATGGCCAACCTTACGCTTGAGACAATCAGCCTCGGCAATGTTCAGGTACTCGGTCAGTTGGTCCTTGTAGTCAGGGTGAGCGCATTTCTCAATAATCCGGCGTGCACGCTCTTTCGGTGCCATGCCGCGCAGGTCAGCCAAGCCCTGCTCGGTGATGACGCAGTCAAGGTCGTGCTCGGTGTGGTCGATGTGTGAGCAGTGTGGTACCACACAGGAGATACCGGTTGGGTCGGTCTTGCTTGGACGGCTTGAAGGGGTGTGCATCATCTTCAGGTAGCCGTTACGCAGGAAGTCGCCGGAACCACCCAGGCCGTTGATCATCCGGGTACCACCAACCAGGGTGGAGTTGGCATGTGCAAAGATGTCAATCTCAACCGGGGTGTTCATGGCGATACAACCCAGACGGCGGATCGGCTCAGGTGCGTTGGAGATGGAGAGCGGACGCAGGGTAATCTTGTCGAAATACTTGTCCATGTTGGCAAAGAATTTCGGGAAGCCTGGGTCTGCAGACAGAGACAGTGAACAGGATGATGCGCAATCCAGCTTGCCGGAGTCAAACAGGTCCAGCATGGTGTCCTGCAGAACTTCAGTAAACACGGTCAGGTTCTGGAAGGGGCCTTTTGCCAGACCACCGATAACGGCGTTGGCGATGGAACCGACGCCAGACTGAATCGGCAGCAGATTCTTGGGCAGACGGCCAGCCTTCACTTCATGGGTGAAGAAGTCGATGATGTGGTTTGCAATCGCTTCAGAGGTATCGTCCTGCTCAGCAAAGGCACGGCCCTGGTCACGCAGCTTGGACTCAACAACCGCAATCACCTTGCCAGGATCGCAGGCAATGGAGGTTGAACCGATGCGGGAATCAGCTCTGGTGATGTTGAAAACCTGACGGTTAGGCGGAGTCAGGGGGGTCAGCAGGTCGTGAATACCTTTAAAAGAAGGCTGTCCGGTGTTTACCTCGATAATGATCTTGTCGCAGATCATCAGGATTTCAGGAATAACGCCGCAGGAAGAGGTTGGTACCAGGCTGCCATCTTCCAGAATTTCAGAAACCTCAATGATGGCCAGATCCAGTTTACCGGTTGGGGAATCCTTGGTGTAGAAACCATAGCCCAGATCTTGGGCAAACAGGGACAGGTGCTTGTCGCCCATCCGGATACGGCCCTGGTTGATACCGGCAGCAATGTCCTTACCGGTTTGATACGGCCAACGACGGTCGATCATATCATTGATTGCCCAGCGGTTTTCAGTTTCTGCACCGACAGAAGCACCGATAAACAAGTTAAACTTCAGTTTGCCCTGAAGATTGTTTTTTTCAACATGCTCAGCCAATGCAATCGGCACCACTTTAGGGTAACCAGCAGGGGTAAAGCCAGACCAGCCCAAGTTCATACCATTTTGAAAGTACTCAATGCACTGCTCGGGTGTTTTTACCTTGTCCAGCAGCGATTTGCACTGAACGCGGTCTTGCAAAGTTCCGTACTCTGACATCTTACTACCTCCTGTTTTGTTTTTGTGTCTACACAGCATCGCCGCAGTTTTGTAACGATGCATTAAATCAATAAAACATTAGTTGAAACAGCAACATGAGAAAAAAATAACCGGCTTACAATAAAGTAGAACCGGATTTTACTTAAGCGTGTTGTCATAGTCAAGGCAAATTATTCGGTTTTACTCATACACTGTTTTTCATGCTGGTAACACACCTGAAGCAGACAAAGACCTTGAGGTGGTGCAGTAACTCCACTGTTCTGCCGGTCAGGATTGGTCAGCAGGCAGACAATATGGTCAGGAATAAAGCGTCCTCTTCCGATATCTACAAGCGTGCCAGCCATAATACGCACCATGTACTTTAAAAAACCGCCGCCGGTCACATCTATGGTAATGAGTGCCCCCTGTTGCTTGATCTCAATGGCATCAATCCTGCGATGGCTGGTAACCGCGCTGCAGTTAGCCCCTCGAAAGGCGGCAAAATCATGTTCTCCAATAAAATAGGTTGCAGCCTTCTGCATTGCCGTCAGGTCAAGGGGTTCTCGTACATGCCAGGAGGTGCGATGATTGAGGGGGCTTCGAATCTGAGCATTGTAGACCGTATAGCGATAGGTTTTTGCCCTGGCGCCGCCAATGGCCCGAAAATCTTCGGCAACCTCTTCGGCTGACTGAATCGCAATATCATAGGGTAGATGGCTGTTAAGGCCATGCACAAAGGCCTTGAGAGGAATGGTGGATTCTGTTCTGAAAACAGCTGGCATGGCAACTGCGTGAACCCCGGCATCGGTACGACCTGATGACTGCACCCGTACCCGCTTCCCAAGAATTTTGGCCAGGGCACGCTCCACGGTTTCCTGGATTGAGATGCCATTGGTCTGTTCCTGCCAGCCGCAGTAGTTGGTGCCGTCGTATTGGATGATTAACTTAATTGTTCGCATGAAAAGCTTTTGCCACAGAGGGCACAGAGTTCACAGAGAAAAATGATAGTGATGAGTAGCAAAGCCCCCGACCGGGTTCGGTACGGGGGCTCGCACATGCCTGTATCAGCAGTAAAAAGAACGTTTCTATTTTTCCAGTAGTATGCGTAACATCCGACGTAACGGCTCCGCCGCACCCCACAACAGCTGGTCACCACAGGTAAAGGCCTGTACGTATTCTGGTCCCATCTTCATCTTGCGTACCCGGCCAACCGGCACGGTCAGGGTACCGGATACGGCAGCCGGTGTCAGACCGGCCAGGGAGTCGGCTTTGGTATTGGGAATCAGTTTGACCCACTGGTTGTCATTGGCGATCAAAGACTCAATCTCTGCCAACGGCAGATCCTTGTTCAGCTTGATGGTGATGGCCTGACTATGGCAGCGCATGGCGCCGACCCGCACACAAATACCGTCTACAGGAATCGGGCTGCTGGTACCCAGGATTTTGTTGGTCTCCTGGAAGCCTTTCAGCTCTTCACGGCTCTGACCATCCTCAACCTCCCGGTCGATCCAGGGCAGCACGTTGCCTGCCAGCGGGAAACCAAACTCCTTGGTGGGCATGGAGCCGTCCCGCAGGGTCTCGGTCACTTTCTTGTCAATCTCAAGGATAGCTGAACCGGCATCTTTCAGCTCTTCAGCCACCACGCCCTGCAGCACACCCATTTGGGAAAGCAGCTCACGCATATTGGGGGCACCGGCACCGGAGGCTGCCTGATAGGTCATGGATGAAATCCACTCCACCAGACCGGCACGGAACAGACCGCCCAGACCCATCAGCATCAGGCTGACGGTACAGTTGCCACCGATAAAGTCTTTCTGACCATTGGCCAGGGCCTTATCGATCACGTTACGATTAACCGGATCAAGGATGATTACGGCATTGTCTTCCATCCGCAGGGTGGAGGCCGCATCAATCCAGTAACCGCCCCAACCCTGTTTACGCAGTTCCGGATGGACCGCCTTGGTGTAATCGCCACCCTGGCAGGTGATGATCACGTCCAGCTTTTTCAGTTCTTCAATATCATCAGCCTTTTTCAGGGTGCCAGCCCCCATCGGGGCAGGCTGACCTGCCTGTGAGGTGGTGAAAAAGACCGGCTCAAAACCGAGGGCAAAGTCGTTCTCCTCCTGCATCCGCTGCATAAGGACCGAGCCGACCATACCACGCCATCCAACGATACCTACTTTCATGGTAAATACTCCTTTATGAAAAATGAATCTGCATTATGCCGCCAATTTCAATTCCTGTTGAACAACCATCGGCAAGGATATCCGAGCGAAACAGTCCTTCGGATAGAGATAATCATCACCGGATTCATCGATAATCCGTACCATACCCAACTGTTCAGCAGTGCGGTCCGGAATCCCTCGATAAATTTTACGCAGATCCAGAGACGCTGCGTAGCTGTCGTTATGAATACAGACGTAGAGTTTGCTTCTCATAGTTGTACCTCCGTCATTTCCCGGAGCAGTTGTTTAATCTTGAACTCCTTCTTGCCGATCCCGGTAGCCTCGTACCAATGGACTTCAGCCAGATACTGCCGACCTGTTGCCAGACGGATAACGGTAATCCCCTTGCGTTTTCTCCATCGGCCTTTGCCGTAAACCTTTTGCAGGCGTGCCAGTTCTCTGATTCCTGACCCGGCAGCAAAGGTTTCAGCCTGCTGAATCTCGCCGATGACCTCAAAGAGCATGCTGACTCAGTCTATAGTGCCGCAATAATGGCGTCGCCCATTTCCTTGGTGTTAACCAGCTTTTCGCCCGGTTTATTCTGGAAGATATCACGGGTGCGGTAGCCTTGGTCAAGCACCGCCTTTACAGCGTTGTCAACCGCATCTGCCGCCTCCAGCATACCACAGGAAAATTTCAACATCATACCTGCAGACAGGATCTGGGCGATCGGGTTGGCAATCCCCTGACCGGCAATGTCAGGTGCAGATCCACCGGATGGCTCGTACATACCGAAGGTTCCCTCTGCCAGCGAGGCGGAGGGAAGCATCCCCAGTGAGCCGGTCAGCATGGCAGCCTCATCGGAGAGGATATCACCGAACATGTTTTCGCACAGAATGACATCAAACTGTTTGGGCCACTTGACCAGCTGCATGGCTGCATTATCTACATACATGTGGGAAAGTTCAACATCAGGATACTGCTTGGCAATATCAATCACCACCTCGCGCCAGAGCACGGAAGAGGAAAGCACGTTGGCCTTGTCAATGGAGCAGACCTTCTTGCCACGCTTCTGGGCAGCCTGAAATGCAACATGGGTGATCCGCTCGATCTCCGGCACGCTGTACTTCATGGTGTCGATGCCGATCCGGTTACGGCCTTCCCCTTCAATCCCCTTGGGCTGGGAGAAATAGATCCCGCCGGTCAGCTCGCGGATCACCAGCACATTGAAGCCGCCGCCAATCACTTCCTCTTTCAACGAAGAAGCGCCGGTCAGGGAAGGGAAGATAATGGCCGGGCGCAGGTTGGCATAGAGCCCGAAGATCTTGCGCAGCGGCAGCAGGGCGCCCCGCTCAGGCTGCTCGTCGGGAGGCAGTGTCTCCCACTTGGGGCCGCCAACGGAGCCAAACAGGATCGCATCAGCTGCCTTACAGATGTCAATGGTGGTCTGGGGCAGTGCCTTGCCTTCCTTGTCAATACCGGCGCCACCAACATTGGCGAAGGTGCCATCAAAGGTCACATCATACTTTTTACCGATCACATCCAGTACCCTGGTTGCCTCAGCCATCACCTCTGGGCCGATACCGTCGCCCGGCAGGACTGCAATCTTGAATGTCTTTGCCATGTAATTTATCCCCCTGAAAAAAGTGCATTATCTTACTGTATACGCTGAATAATTGTCAATCTTCACGAAAAAGGGGCGATCTCTTTGGAGGCCACCCCTTTGGAATACAAAGAAATGCAGGCTCCCGTTACAGGCCAGCCTTCTGTTTCAGCAGCTCTGCCTTGTCAGTCCGCTCCCAGGTAAACTCAGGCAGTTCACGGCCAAAGTGGCCGTAAGCAGCAGTCTTTTGATAGATCGGACGCAGCAGATCAAGCTGCTCGGTGATGGCGCGGGGACGCATGTCAAAGACTTCCCGTACCAGCTCTGACAAACGGTGCTCAGAAACCACACCGGTACCAAAGGCATTGACCATAATCGAAACCGGCTCTGCCACGCCGATGGCATAGGCCACCTGGACTTCGCAGCGCTCGCACAGGCCAGCGGCCACCAGGTTCTTGGCAACATAACGGCCCATGTAGGCAGCAGAACGGTCAACCTTGGAAGGATCTTTGCCGGAGAAGGCACCGCCGCCATGACGACCCATTCCGCCGTAGGTATCCACGATGATTTTACGGCCGGTCAGACCGCAGTCGCCCATCGGCCCACCCACCACAAAACGACCGGTGGGGTTGATAAAGAAACGGGTCTCGCTGTCCATCAGAGCTGCAGGGATTACTTTTTTAATTACCTCATCCATGACCCCTTCAACAATGGTTTCATGGGTAACATCAGGAGTGTGCTGGGTGGAGATAACCACGGTGTTGACCCGTACCGGCTTGCCGTTGTCATACTCAACCGAGACTTGGGATTTTGCATCAGGACGCAGGAATTTCAGCAGACCGGACTTGCGGACATCGGCCAGACGTTTGACCAGTTGGTGGGAAAGCTGGATCGGCATCGGCATCAGTTCCGGGGTTTCGTTGCAGGCATAGCCGAACATCAGCCCCTGGTCTCCTGCTCCCTGCTCCTTGAACATCCCCTCCCCCTCGGTGACACCCTGGGAGATGTCAGGGGACTGGCGGTCAAGGGAGACCAGCACTGAACAGGTCTCATAGTCAAAGCCGGTCTCTGAACCACAGTAACCGATCTCCTTGATGGTGTTACGGACGATCTCGGCATAGTTCACCACAGCGCTGGTGGTGATTTCACCGGCAATCACCGCCATACCGGTGGTCACCATGGTCTCGCAGGCCACGCGGGCCTTGGGGTCCTGTGCCAGGATCGCATCCAGGATGCTGTCAGAGATCTGGTCAGCCATTTTGTCAGGGTGACCTTCGGATACGGATTCAGAGGTGAAGATAAATTTTTCAGCCATACGTTAAGACTCCTTTGGTAATGATAGTGTGTACAGACCTGTGTAACGAGACAGAACTCGAGTTATGAATGATCCTGCATATCATCATGTTGTCTGGATCTGTGACGGACATACAGCTGACCGCCAAGATCAAGCAGAATCAGAGCGGTTACAATCAGCAGCAACGGCCCGTTATGCCGGAAAAATGCCAGACAGTTAAAAAACATATAGAGCGCCACCACACCGGTCAACAACCTGCGGACGTTGCTTATTCCGGACTCAGCCGTCTCAGGTTCACCACCGCTGGCCCGGAACAGCAGGGGCGCAAGATGGTAACCAACCGAGGCATCCACCAAAATCAGCAGAAAATTGACGGCAAAGACAGGTAGCAAATAGGTTTCCATGGATCAGCAATCGCCTTCTGCAGTGATGTAATCCGGCGGCAGGTCGCAGCCGGACGGGATCTGGAACGGCACCGGGTAGCGGATACCGGCCTTGTGGGTGGCTGCCAGCCCTTCTGCAGTCCGCTCCAGCCAGGCAAACGGGATACCGATGCACAGCTCATGATCCTGGGTCATAGCAAAGCGGCGATCTCCCAGACAGGGGATCTCCACCGTGGGCTCGCCAGTCAATGCAACCTGGGCCACGGCCCGGGAGCAGACCCCGGCATCGCCGGAACTT
>Ga0209800_10003224_pt1 | contig 13223 bp, 14 predicted proteins | sample Higcelweek8metaG_FD_187174 | JGI IMG/M metagenome (GOLD analysis project Ga0209800, IMG submission 187174) | Freshwater pond sediment microbial communities from the University of Edinburgh, under environmental carbon perturbations - High... | ecosystem: Environmental > Aquatic > Freshwater >... | reverse complement strand
TCGATGTTGAAAATAGTGACGGGCCAGATGCCAAAATTATTTTACTTCAGCCATTCGGAACCCATCAACTTCAAAAAAGAATTCCTTGGAAAGCGAGAATTTGCCCAACTAATGAGTATCTGCTCGAAGCCAGTCCTTCTAAAATACTTTTCCCTGATATAGTAGTTACCATGACAATTACCAATTATCACGGTCATTTACGCCAAAATCTTTAATGTCAAAACCTCAATTTTTCAAAACCATCACCGGCCAAAAAATCCCTTTGCCGGTCTTTTTTCCCGATGCCACCCGGGCTGTATTAAAAACCCTTGATACTCAAGACCTAGAAAACACCAAAACCCCAGGCATCCTAGTCAATACTTTTCATTTATACAATTCTCCCGGAGGTTCGGTCATAAAGGATCACAAAGGAGTTAGGGGATTCATGGATTGGAAAGGCGCTTGCATTTCCGACTCTGGTGGCTTCCAAGTCATGTCCATAGCCAAACAATTTAGTGGTAACGACGCTATTACTGATAAAGGCGTCAATTTTAAACTCCCTGGGACCACTAAAAAAATTATGTTCACCCCTGAAACTTCAATTAATTTCCAGTTTTTACTTAAAACCGACATGGTTGTCGTTCTTGACGACTTTACTGACATGCAAGCCACCGAAGAGCGCCAAAAAGCCACTGTCGAAAGAACTATTCTGTGGGCCAAAGAATGTAAAAAAATCTTTGTTAAAAAATGTCAAGAACAAAAAATACCACCCGAGAAACGCCCTTACCTGCTCGGAGTGGTCCAAGGCGGGCACAATTTGAATTTGCGAAAAGAATGTACCGACAGGCTTGTTGAAATCGGTTTTGATGGTCTTGGCTATGGTGGTTGGCCAATGACCGATGACAACGAGTTTAATTTTGATATCCCCAAAATAATCGGCGAAAATTGTCCTGATAATTATTTACTTTACGGTTTAGGCGTCGGTAAGCCGCATGAAATTGTCAAAATGGTGAACATGGGTTGGAATGTTTTTGATTGTGTTCTCCCTACCCGCGACGCCCGTCACAAACGGCTTTATGTTTACAATGCCGAATCCATAGATAATATCGATGTTAATCAATCTAAATTTTATGAATATTTTGTTCCCGATAAAGAAAAATATTATCACGACACAAACCCAATTTCCCCAGCCTGTGACTGTTTACTTTGTACTCGCTACGACCGCTCCTATCTTCGCCACCTATTCGCCATCGGCGATATGACCGCTGGCCGTCTCGCCACCATTCACAACTTACGTTTTTATTCCATTCTCATGGAGAAGTTACAGTCAACTTATGCAGCTATTCATACTTCTTAAATCATGAATCGTAAATCTTTTTTGGCTGTTAACTTCGGCTGTCGGGTCAATTCTGCCGAAATAAATCAACTTTCCCAGAAATATATCAATTTAGGATATATTCCCAACAAAAATAATCCTGATTTAATCATAATTAACACTTGTGCTATTACCAAAAAAGGCGAATACGAATCTTTGTCCAAAATAAAAAAACTTCAAAGTAAATATCCTAACGCCAAAATTATTGTTACCGGCTGTGCTAATTTATCCAAATTAATCAACGTTGAAATAATTTCTAAAGACAATCTACCAGTATCTTATACCCACCACATCAAAGACAAATTTAGTCAAACCAATCGCTATTTACTTCGTGTCCAATCAGGCTGTACTGCCATGTGTAGTTATTGTATTGTGCCATACCGTCGACCAAAACTATGGTATTTGCCAATCTCTGATGCCATAAAAATTGTTAATCAAGCTATCGCTGATGGTTACCAAGAGGTAATCATCACCGGAATCAATTTAAACCAATACACCCCGGGTTTATCAAATTTATTAGAAGCCCTTCTAACCAGAACCAGCATCCCTCTAATTAGCTTTGGTTCTATACCTCTTCTCAGCATTGATTCCAAATTTATTTCTCTTGTTTCGAGTTACGTGTTACGTGTATCTTCTTATTTACATATTCCGCTACAGTCAGGAAGTGACAAAATCCTAAAACTCATGAATCGAAATTATAATGTTGAAAAAATCAAAAAAATATTCTCAAAACTAAACAATTTTACTCTTGGAACCGATATTATCGTTGGTTTTCCTGATGAAACCAATTCTGATTTTGAAGCAACCTACAATCTCTGCAAAACAATAAACTTCCAAAAAATCCACGTTTTTCGCTACTCCCCCCGACCCGGCACTCCGGCCAGAAATTTATTTCTGAATTCTCCTAAAATTCCCAAAGAAATTATCAAATCCCGTAGTTTTAAACTTCGCCAACTTACTTGCAAAATTCTCTAAACAGTCCTATAATATCAGAATGCCTTATAAATTTAATATAGAAGCAAAAAACTTACCACTTGAAGGAATTTCCGAAGCTAGTGTCATTCTTATAAGTCCTCCTCTTAGATTTGATCTAGATCCTTTAACAGGATTTGTTAACATTTATCAAGGTAGTAGTCTCCCCCATTTCGCTTTAGATAATAGCAAAGTAATTCTTATTATTGATAGGCAGGCCACTCTTATCTCCAGAACCGAAACAAATAGTTAAGTTTAATTATCTCCCAAACCACACCTCCATCTCATCAAATACCCGGTACGAAAAACTTACCTCTTGTCCTTGAAATTTTGCCTCACGTCCCCAGATAAAAGCTCTGGTAATATCCTGGCTCATTTGTGTCGATATTTTTTTTAATACCATTTCCAAATTTTGATCATGTTTCATAATCAAAGGTTCTTTTTTATCCGGCAGACCGGTTCTCTCCCTTTTTAAATACACTCTTACCATTCCCAAACCCTTCCAGATAGCTTCTTTAAACTCATCTATCCCCCAATTTTTATCAGCACAAATCTGAATCAAATTTTTATCAATTAATTTTTTTTCCTTATCATCCAACATATCGACTTTTGTCACTACTTCTACCAATGGCAAATAAGTTCTCGATTTACTCAAACCATCAATATATCGATCAATACTGTTTAACTTTTCGCCAATCTGAATCACCGCATTATCGATTCCCATTTCTTCGGCAACTTCAATCAATGTTTGTTTGGGAAATGAATTAAACGAATCAATAATTTGAATAGAACCCCGATCCATCCTGTTGATATGAATTTTGGGCGGTTTTTTATTCAATCTAATTCCGGCATTTTCCAGCTCCATTCCGATTTTTTTCAACCAAGCCAGTCTTTGGATATCGGTCATCAATACCACCAAATTTGATGCTCTAATTACCGACAACACTTTTCTTCCGAAACCCTTCCCGCCGGCCGCTCCTTCAATAATTCCCGGCAAATCAAGAATTTGAATTCTAACTCCTTTGTACTCCATCATTCCCGGAATTACCCCCAAAGTCGTAAAATCATAATTACCTACCTTCGACTCGGCATTAGTTACTTTATTTAATAAAGTTGATTTGCCCACCGACGGTAAACCCACCAAAACCACCGAAGCATCACCTGAGTGTTTGATTGCATAACCAACTCCGCCACCCCCTCCGCCTCTTTTCGGACCATCCAGTTCATCTTTTAACTTGGCTAGTTTTGCCTTAAGTACCCCGTGATGATGTTCACTACTTTTATCATACGGCGTGTCCCGGATTTCCTTCTCCACCCGGGATATTTTCATTTTAATAATTTCTTCTTTGTTCATTTGCTAAAATATAAGGCAATGTTCATTATTAGCCTTTTACTATTATTTATCCTAAACAATAGACCTATTTTAGCATCTGAAGTCAAAAACATATTTGGTATTCACCTGACTCAAACCAGCGACATTCACTTAGTCAAAGATTTTGTCAACAATCCCGGAGGCGATTGGGGTTGGGTCACCATCGTCATCCGAACCGACCAGCTTGATCGTCATATCTGGCAGGAATTCATGGATAATTGCCGAAAATACCACCTTATTCCTATAGTCAGATTGGCTACAATTATTGACCAAAATTTTTGGAAACAACCATCTTATTCTGATGTGGACAATCTGGCAAATTTTTTAAACACTCTTAACTGGCCGACCAAAACTCAATACATTATTCCGTTTAATGAAATAAATCACGGCACCGAATGGGGAGGGGAGGTAAATATTCAGACATTTACCGATATATTTATATATACTTCCGAAAAATTAAAAAATTTAAATAAAAACTTTTTCATCCTTTCAACTCCGTTAGACCTAGCCGCTCCGGAAAAACCTCCTACCTATAAATCAGCTCAAAACATTTACCGGGAAGTCTATATGTACAATCCCAAATATTTTGATTCTTTTGACGGCATTGCCTCTCATTCTTACCCCAATCACGGATTTATCGGCCTGCCCCATCATACCGGCCAACGTTCCATCAGAGGATATCAATGGGAATTATCATACCTAAAAACTCTGGGCATCCATAAAACTTTTCCCATTTTTATAACCGAAACCGGATGGCCTCATCGGGAAGGTATCACCTCTCAAAATAATTACTACACATCAAACACCGCTGCTTCACTCTTATTTCAATCAATTGATATTTGGCAAAAAGATCCGGCAGTTTATGCTATTACTCCTTTTATTTACAACTATCCGCACCCACCCTTTGATCATTTTTCCTGGCTTGATGAAAATGAAAAATTATATCCGGCTTATCAACAAATAATTGACAAACAAAAACATCAAAACCGCCCTGAACAAGTTACCGATTTTGAAGTTGTCAAAAACAATCTGCCTTTTCTGATTTTTACCGATTACGAATATGGCGGCAGCATTACTTTAAAAAATACCGGTCAATCAATCTGGGGTGAAACTGATTTTTGTTTATTACCGGAATCTTCACCAAATATAACCATCGATACTCTCTGTACTCCCAATAATTACATTTATCCCGGCCAAAATTTGACACTTTTTTACAAATTTAAAATTAACAAATCGGACAATCAACAAACCACCTTCTTAGGTTGGGATAAAATTGAGGATAAATTTGAAATTACCCCCATCACCGCCCAAGGCCAAATTTACCATCCCGACTTAAATCTTAAACAAAAAATCCTCCAAATTTTCAAAAACTTTTCGCTGTGAGCAATCAACCCTAATTTGGGAATCTTAAAAGTACAATCGCTTTATTTTTATCCCATTAAGGTGTAAAATTTTAACCGATAAATCAAACAATTTGGGTTATATGCAATCCAGCAGTTGTTTGTTTTTGCTGTATTGCACATTAACAGAAAGGAGAAAAGTAATGAAGACGTTGTTGATTGTATTGGCTTTGATCTTGATTATTGGCACAATCGCCATATTCACGATCGGTATGATTCAACCCGTCCAGGGTGGTGTTGTTTTGTTGTCAACACCATCTACGAGCGGAAGAGTAGAACCAACGCAAGGCGGTTCTGCTTGGATCCCAAAAGTTATCGTTGGAAACGATAACCCGCGCATTTTGGAACTGAGTCGAGTCCTTTGCCTGTCTTTGGATGAGCTGAAAAAACTCAGCTCGGACGAGGTAGACCAACTAATTCGTCAAAACGCCGAAAAACTCGGCGTCATGGTCTACCAAAATGTTATCGGACCAGACGGCAATGAAACCCCCATCCTAATTGATGGGACATCTGTTTTTAAACCGGAAACTTGTAATACTCCGGAACCAACTACACGGTGAGGCAAGAATGAAAAAGAATAAATTTGTCTATGTATCCGTAATAGCGATGCTGATTTTCAGCATCGTCATCGCCAACCCTATCACAGCAAATGCAATAGGAACAATACTGCCGACAAAATCTGCGGTGACCTTGTCAGGAGTCGTTGTCACAGGGAACACCAATCCCCGGTTAGTTGAAATAAATCGGGTTTTGGGAATTCCACTGACGCAGCTGCAAAAACTATCTGCCGCAGAAGTAAAAAGCCTGATCATCACTAACGCTGACAAGCTCGGAGTCCAGGTCTACAATTCAACAATCGACACCAAGACCGGCGAAGTGACCTCAGTCCTGGTGGCAGGAACAACGGTTTTCAAGCCTCTGGATTACGTCAAGACAGTGACGGTCACCCCGACGCCATATCCATACCCTGCGCCAGGAATGACGACGGTAGTCAATATTGAAACATTGACAACCACTTCCATTCACTATCTTCCCTTGGTAATGAACTCAGGGGGAGATACGGCAACCCTGGCAAACGTATCTTCGCGAATGCTCCAAGCAAAGAGCTGGGTCGATAACCAATATATGGACAACTCTACTCTTGGTATAGTTAAGGAGTACCCAGGATGTCCATTGTCAATACAGAACACTGACAACCCCAACGGACTCTATTCAAAGAGGTTCGCCGGAGAATACTATATTTCCAAACTGACTCCAGTGGGCAAAGTGTTATCCAACGTGGTTGGCTACCAGTTCGACTGGTCCGACTACACCTTCGAAGCTGGTGACAATATAACCTCGGGCTGGAATTACGACCAACCTTCGCTTAACTGCGATCTCTACTACGTGAACGGAGTCACCACATACATTGTTACAAAAACCGCTTGGGACAACACTGGGCCCAATCTTCACCAGCGGTTGTACCTTGGGGACACGCTTTTATTTTCTGATATCGCGTCAACCCCCAATGGAACAACTGCCAGTATCACCACCCCGGTAGGTGGCCGCTTCGCTGCTGCACGGTTCACCATCCGCCATGCTACAAGTTTAGGGGCGTTGTTCTATGAAAAGTACACTGATCCATGGAAGGTTCAACAGTTGAACGCCACGATAGCTACATACGGCTTCAACACCTTACCAGACATCTATGCTCCCTTGTTTGAAGTTGCATACAACAATGCTGATGACTACATGTTCACAAATGATGCTTATCACGATTGTGATTTGATTAACGCGGGCATGGACTCAACCATCGCTTTAGGGTACCTGCCATATAGGTACGCGTATGAGAGTAAGGTCTGCGTCATTGGGCGTACTGCGTACATAACTTTAAGTAGGGGAGATTACTTAGTGCCTGCTCTTCAGGCAATTCATATTTTAAACAAATATGGAGATGCAGACCACTCCTACGTTAGCCCGAGCGGAGTCGGCACCACCACCCCCCGTCAAATCGCCAGATGGCTTGAGAGCAAATACAACGGATATGGTATCCCTGTGTACCTAAAAGATACCCAATATGCTTCCGGCATCCGAACCAATGCCTTCCTTGCCTTGGAAGCGAAACTAGGCTTCTCGTACGGAGACATTGTTTCCCAGGTGTTTGCCGATGCCACGGCAAACACGCTGATGATGGTGCAATGGGGTTCCTCTCCAAACGCGGTGTGGACCGGTACCACTATGGACAATGGCTTATTGTATCGACCCATCCATCAAGGTGGTGAGCTTCTCATGTGGGGCAGTAATTTTACTTTGGCCCCCAGTGGTGGAATACTGACCGACATTGTGGATATGTTCAGTATGCCGAATGAGTCGATAATGCCCCAACCATCGAACTCAGAGACCACCATGAGTTACTGGGCAGCACTGCAGTTGTACAAAAAATACAAGTACAACTCGCCGTAGAAATCTCCTTTCTAATGCAATACGGGCCAACGTAAGCCTAAAAAACTTACGTTGGCCCAAAAGGGGGCCAACGCAAATCTGAAAAATTTACGTTGGCCCCAAAAAAAATATTAATCCGCCAACCAAGTCCAACTCGAAGCGCTCGAATAAGTCAAAGCAATACTCTGATTTGCCGGAACCCGAAAAGTACCACTGATCAAACCCGTACTCGTCCCCCCAATGGCAATATTCGTCACAGTCCCACCAGTAATAAACACCGTACAATCATAGCCAGTATTATTGGTATAACTCGAACCCGAAGTTGGAATATCAGGGGAAGTAATATTCCCCACCGGATTATGTCCTAAATTGTTCTTAATTTGAAAAGAACCTACAGCACCATTAAGCGAAATGGCACTGTTAGTATTACCCCTTAAGTCATTGTCAACAATCAATCCGCTCGTATAAGTACCGCTATCAAAGTTAATTCCACTGGATTGGGTATCACCCTGCTGAAATCCGTTAGTTGATCGACAACCCACGATACTAAAAGACCCCGACGTCATCCCTGATGCTATTTCAATACCACTCCGGGAATTTGAAGTTGTTTGCGAGTTCCCAACGATGTCGCAACTAGCAAGATGAATATCCAACCCCGACACAAGCCTAAATCCAGCTAAACCATTGTGAAACGATTTATGATTCACAAATCGTGCCCCTTGTAGCAATCCTACCCCGCCAGACCCATCAATCAGTACACCATAATTAGTCGCTGTCCCACTCCAACATGTGGTAAAACTTAATCCTACAACATCACCACCATTAATATTAGTCAACTTAATGCAGTTATCCGAACAAGTATCAAATTCCGCCGCAGAGAAAAACCCAAATCTGCATTGCTGACCTGTTGGAGGGGCTGCCGAAAAACCAGTTACAAACCGCAAAAAATCGCAGTTTTGAACAACTACGTTTTCTCCTCCCAACCACAGAAACCCGACCCCATTATTGACAACATCCGGGTTATCTGCCACCACATTGTTAAGATAACAATCATATCCGCTACTCATAGTAGATTCAAAAACAACACCATCTTCGCTAGTATCACGGATGTCCGAATTTTGTAGCCACGTTTCCGTAGAATTATAAAGATGAACTCCTCTAAATTGTTTCTCTACCCTGATTCGATCAAGCCATGTCTTAAAACATTTTTGTAGTTTAATCCCCGAATTCGAAGTTTTCTGATTAACCGAAGTAATCAGAAGATCGGAAATCCTAGTATGAGCACATGTATCGGTACCATTTCCAACCAGAAACACTGTTTCCCCTTCGTTTCCTGATGCAACCCTTATAGTAGTTGCTCCGGCCCCCGCACCAACAACAGCAATATTGCTCGTAACAATAGTCAAACCTGAGCTAATATTGTATGTTCCTGCCGGAATATAGACCATTCCACCGCCGCTTGGCACAGCATTAATTGTATTTTGAATCGCTAATGAATCATCTGTTGATCCATTACCTAGCGCACCATAATCCTTCACATTAAATACCGTTTGAACACCATTAAGTGTTCCGTCACTATTATGTCCAACTGACAAATAATCATTAAGCAATGTCCCCCAATTTCCCGAATCTCCACCAACCGTTGGTAATCTACTTGTCATATTTTATTACTAACTAAACACAATCAAGCCCGAGCCAAAATTAGTCTTAACTTTGACAATTTTTGGAGGTACTTTACATATATATAATTCTAGCATTTTCTTAATCCTAAATTACAAAACGTAAAGATTTGGAGTAAATTGAAAATAAATTTTTTAATAATACCAAAACTTACCACTAAAGGTGTATCTTCAGAAACAGAGGATTGAACTATTTTTTGATAAGGAGGAGCAATGATTGGTGTTTCGATTGGAGTTGGAGCATCTCCAATCTTTGATACATTTTTAGTGGTGATAATAGTGTCTGGAATTTTCCGTAACGAAGAATAATAGATACGTTTAAGCGACTGGGAACTTTTACCTGTGCGGGTTAACAAAACACCACTCCAATCCCCCGGCATACAACCATTACCGGCACGAATTTGAAAATAATATTTAGTATCTGGCTTTAGGGCGTTGATAGTAACCTTTTGAACACCGGGATAAATCGAGGAATTAAATTGGGTACCATATTCTATAATATTCCTTGTAGTCCCAAAGGCAACATAATAATAGGTCAAAGGCGCACCTGCCGAAACAAAGTTAAGGATAGCAGACGACGAAGTAAGATCGATTTGAAAAAGTTGGGGAGATGAAGCAGGTTTTTTATCCGAACAAAATGGTGCTTCTTGGTTAAATAAACCACCCGAACTATTGGAATTATTTGACACTGCAGGTTCTCCGATATTGTAATTACCAGCACCATATTCACCGGTACCATAAGCTTGAGCATTAAGTATTTGCGGACAGAATAAAGAAACCAATAAAAAAGTAATAAGAATGTACTTCATTGCAATATTGTGGTTTTGTGATCATAATAAGTCTATTACAACGTTAAAAGAAATACAAAAGGAGGCATAAAAATGTTTGGAATAGGAATACAGGAATTGTTGTTAATTTTAGCAATCATTTTAGTGTTTTTTGGCGGGAAAAAATTGCCTGAGCTATCAAAAGCTATCAGCCAATCAATTAAAGAATTGCGCAAAGGGTTCACCGAATCATTAGATGGCAAGAAAACAACAACTAAAAAAACTGCTACTAAAGAGTAGTAATACTACAGAAAAGACTTTTTTGGAACATCTGGGAGAGTTAAAGATAAGGTTAATTTGGGTTGTAATTAGTTTGTTTTTTGGTTCGATAGTAGGCTATTTTTTGAAAGATGATATTATCAAAGTCTTACTATTTTCGGGTGACCATCCCTTATTTTACACTTCACCGGCAGGAGGGTTAGATTTTATAATCAGGATATGTCTTTTGTTTGGATTGACATTTTCGATACCGGTATTTATTTATCAGATCATAAAATTTATTGAGCCGGTGTTGCCGGAAAAAGAGAATTTTTTAGTTATTAAAATGTTATTAGTCTCGATTGGACTGATGATAGCCGGAATGAGTCTTGCTTATTTTCAAAGTATACCGGCAGCATTACATTTTTTAGGAAGATTCAGTACGGATCAAATTAAATCACTAATCTCAACAAATGAATATTTATCATTCGTCACCATCTATATGATCGGATTTGGACTTTTATTTCAATTACCATTGTTAATGTTATTGATAAATAGAGTCCATAAATTACAAATAAAACAATTATTTGGGTGGGAAAGATATATAATAATTGCCAGTTTTATTATGGCAGGAATTCTGACTCCAACTCCCGACCTTATAAATCAAATTTTAATGGCTATTCCCATAATTCTTCTATACCAACTTTCAATAGGACTAATTTGGTTGACAAACAGATAAGGCACTATTATCCTTAATTACAGTAATTGATACAGACAAATAAATGCCAAACTTTCTAAATAAAAAAATGTCAAGAAGAAGCTTTTTAAAGTATTTTGGCTTGATTATATTATCATTAACAGGAATTTCCGGAATTATTAGTAAGTTAAATAAATTAGGAATACCACAAAAATCATCAAAAAAACTAAAAAACCAGGCTGTATTTGGATTTGGACCTTACGGGGGAGTAAAGAATATTTAACAGTGTTACTCGCAAGTTTTCTTAATCAAAAATGTGTGCCGCTGAGAGGACTCGAACCTCCACGGATTGCTCCATACGCTCCTAAAGCGTACGTGTATACCAATTTCACCACAGCGGCGGATGACAGTATTTTATCAGGAAATTCTGTTAAAATATGCCTATTGTCCCCATAGCTCAGTTGGATAGAGCGCTTTCCTTCTAAGAAAGAGGTCGTTGGTTCGATCCCAACTGGGGATACGCGCCTATAGCTCAATGGATAGAGTAATAGTCTTCGGAACTATTGATGAGGGTTCGATTCCCCCTGGGCGCACCAGAGCCGCTAGCTCAGTCGGTAGAGCAATCGCCTCTTAAGCGATTGGTCGAGAGTTCGAGTCTCTCGCGGCTCACTTATTCACTTTTTGATATAATGCCCCCTGTGCCAAAAAAACTAAGTCCTGAAAGCCAAATGATTAACAATTTCCTTAATACTAAATCGGAGCCTCCTCTAACATCAGATCAATTAACCGCAAACCCCGTTAAAATCGCCCGATTACTGCAATTAATCAATTCTAAACCGGAAATTACTTTAGCCGAAATTTCTAAAGAACTCAAATCCCAAGAATAATTTTCTCTTCTCTTCCTTTTTTTGTTACACTAACTTATGTTCTTTCTAATTATTTTGTTAATTTTTTCTCCCCATGCAGTTTTAGCCCAAGAACCAACTCCGGTTGACCAATTTACTCAATACAAAAACGACTACACCTATCAATACAACCTTTATCAACAGGATTATCTAAAATATCTCGAAAAAAAAGACGTTTATACCAAATACGGCTCAGTCTCCACCGAAGCCGACAAATTAAACACTGCCAAAACGGCCATCAATACCCGCAATCTAGCTTTAAGATCATATCTTCAAGCCCTGCAGGTTTATTTAGATAAATACCAAACCTATGACCAAATCAACACCGATCGACTTCAAATAGAAATTCAAAATTGGATCAATTGGTTTGAAGAACAAATTTCCATTGTTCCCAATATCAACAACAGCTCTGACTTGACCAAGTGGGTCGAAGACTTTAAAACAAAATATGTCGATATTCAACAAACTATTTATTCCGCTCTTGTCTACAACCAAATCAACCAAAAAAAATTCACCCAAAATTTACTTACCATCTTAACCGAAACCATCAAGCAGGACCCGAATATCAAACCAGAAAACCAGCTTTGGATAAGTAATCTGACTGTTCGCACCGACCTTATCGATACCAACCTCAAAGAAGCCGCCCAATTAACCGTCAAAAAACCCTACCAAAACAAATTTTCCAATTTTTATCCTGAAGCCAGAAATCTTATCAGTTCCGCCAACAACTATCTTCGCGACACCCTCAATGATCTCAAAATTATTATTATCAAATCTTTCTCAAATGGAAACTAACATTATTTCACCCGATAATCCATTAATTCAGAATGTCCCCCAGCCGAAAATTAGAATTAATTCAAAATATTTGATTTTTACTAGCCTTTTCATTTTAAGTCTATTACTCCTAATTCTGTCCACTATTATTAATAATCAAAAAAATAAATTACCCCCAGATTCCACTCCTCCCGTCACAACCACTCCCATACCCATAATTACCGATATACCCAAAATTGCCATTCCGACTGAATATCAATCAATTATTGACCAAATCAACGGGGAAATTAGAACTCAACTCGAATTCAATCCTCCTCAAATTGACGAAAATATCGGTCTTTAATTATTTTCTTGACAAATAAGCTCCGGTTTCGGTACTAATCGATATATCTTCGCCACTCTTTATGAATAACGGCACTAAAACCTTGGCTCCGGTATCCAGAATTGCATTTTTCATGGCCGAAGTTGCCGTATCACCTCTGACAGAATTTTCTGTTTCCACAACTTTACAAATTATGCTTTTAGGTAAAGTCACTCCAACCGGTTTTTCATCGTAAAATTTGATTCGGTACAGCAAACCTTCTTTTAAATATATTTTATCTTCGCCCATCACTTCCGCTGACA
>Ga0209800_10003223_pt1 | contig 13225 bp, 12 predicted proteins | sample Higcelweek8metaG_FD_187174 | JGI IMG/M metagenome (GOLD analysis project Ga0209800, IMG submission 187174) | Freshwater pond sediment microbial communities from the University of Edinburgh, under environmental carbon perturbations - High... | ecosystem: Environmental > Aquatic > Freshwater >... | reverse complement strand
AATGACACCTTCAATTCTCACAAGGCCAATTTTTTTCATCGCAGCTGCTGAGAATCCACCGGCTTCTGCTGATTTATCCAGACTGTTTAAAATCGCTCCAAGAATGATAGGGAGAAGTAATATTACAGCAATCAACAGTTTCTGGAGATTTCTCACATTTGCCCCGCTTTAACAACTTTAATTGTATCACCCGGCATTAATACTGAATCTTTATTCAGATCATTGACTTTAAAAAGATTCTGCACCGGGATGCCGAATGATTCGGCTATGTTCCAGAGATTATCACCCTGCTTTACCTGATAATATACAATGCCGGCAGAAAGATCCAGTGGTTTGTTGTTAGTAAAAGTTGTCCTGGTGCGTGGAATCTGCAACATATCGCCAACATGAATTTTATCATTTTCTGTGATGTTATTAGAACTCATGAGCTCGTTAATGGTTATAGAAAAATTTTGTGCTATCCTGAACAGGTTGTCTCCTGGTGATACTGCATATTGAAATAAATCTCCTGCAGGAGGCGCACTCTTCTTAATCGTAATCCCTGCGATGCTTGCAGATGTTTTAACATCAAGAACCTGATCAATCCTGATTAGTGGATTGTTTTTATCCAGATTGTTCATCTCAATAAGTTCGTCAATTGAAATACCGAACTTTTTGGAAATAGAGTACGGAGTGTCGCCATCCGCAACTGTGTATTTTTGAGTGTCAGGAGATGATTTTGAAACTGTATTCTTTGCAGGATCTGTTTTTTCGGAATAAATTGTCAGCATTTGTCCCACTCTGATTTTTGAACCTGAAATTCCATTCCAATCCTCAACTTCTCCTTCGGAAACATCAAACAAAAGTGCGATTTTTCCGACTGTATCACCATGTTTTACTTTATACTGTACTTTATCTGATCTGTCAGATACGCACTTGTTTTTCTTTTTTACAGTCTGATTCTCCTGTGCTGCAGAAGACATTTGGGCGTATTGTGTTACATCAGATTTCGCTGGAATTGGAATATAAAGAACTTTGCCTGCTATGATTTTGCTGTTTTTCTTCAACCTGTTTATCTCTCTTACTGCATCAGGCGAGACTTTAAATCTGTGTGAAATTGATTGGATATTATCTCCGCGGCGAATCTTGTATACATACCATCTGACCTTTTCTGAATCAGGAATGGATGCCACATACTCATTAAATCTGTCTATTTTTCCAGCAGGCAGATACAGCTGTACATTTGTAATATCCGGCGGCGTGCACCAGTGAACAATGTGCGGATTTGCCTTTTTGAATTCATCATAGTTGATTTCCAGTGCATCGGAAATATCACGCATATCAATGCAGTTGCTTATACGAACCGTATCAAATGCGAAAGTTTTTGAAGTATCATACGAGAAGTTAAAGAGGTCTGGGTTTTTGGCTATTGTGAGAGCTGCAAGGTAACATGGGACGTAATTTTTTGTCTCTTTTGGAAGAGGCAGCTGCCAGTAATCTGTCTGACCACTTTTTTCGATTGCACGGCCCACACCGCCTTCACCACAGTTGTAGGCTGCCAGTGCAAGATGCCAGTTTCCGAAATCTGTATAAAGCTTTTTAAGGTATCTGATAGCTGAAGTCGTTGATTTCAGAGGATCTCTGCGTTCATCAAGCCAGTAGCAGTGCCGCAATCCATAGATTTTTCCTGTTGATGAAATAAACTGCCAGACCCCGGCCGCGTGTGCGCGGGAGTACGCCTGTGTGTTGAAACCGCTTTCAATTAGCGGCAGATATGCCAGATCCTGCGGCAGACCGCTGTCAGCAAACATTTTTTTCATCACCGGCAGATAAAATGCTGCCCTTTCAAGCCACTTGTTAATTGTTCCAGGTCTGCTTCTTAAGTAATAGCTCAATGCTTTTATCACCTTCTCATTCCAGACCATAGGGACATCAAAATGAATATCTTTCCTGCTTACCAGTTCGCTTATAATGGCACTGTCTTTTGATGAATAAATAAGCGAATCAAGCGACATCTGCATCTGACGGTTAAATTGAATCATAGCAATGTTATCAGGCAGAAACTCCGGCGGCATCATAACTGTATAAATATTGAGTATGGAATCCATGTACTGATCAACCGAAAAAGTGTCTGCTTCAGATTCATTTGCAGAGTCAATCAGAGAAAGGGCAGTTCTCAGAATTGAGTCCGCTTCAAGAAATCGACTGTCTGTACAAAGCAGCTTTGCCTGTGAAATACGGGTGCTGATACAGTTAATTGAATCAGCAGAATCAGTAAGTTGCGTGATTAAACAAGTCGTATCAGCAGATTGGTTTGTATCAGACATGGAAGTTTGAGAGTAATCGGGAGTAACAGTTGCCGTTGATGAAACATTTGAGCAACCTGTTAATGCTGAAAAACAAAAAATGACACTGATAAGTTTTATGTACATAAGTTTAGTAAAATCAAGACCTTTACAATAAATTTAAAATTATGTTATGGCGGGAATTTGAGGAAAAAAGAACCCCCCGACCGTAAGAACCCTACGGAGTAAATTATATCATGGAAAAGGGGGGCAGGCAAGGACTATTCTACCTGATTAAACTTGCGATCTCCTCAATCGTGGGTGAAATAGTGGCATCAACAAAGAAACCAGTCCGCAAAAGATGACCATGCCTTGATCTGCATTCAAGAACTGCATCTTTGATTGAACTCTCGACACGTTTTCTGTCCGAACCGCAATAGTTCACGAACATACGTGTTTTCTGAGAACAGTCCGTGTAGTGAGTACATTGAGTGCATGATACTTTCGTAACCTGCATTTATTCCTCCAGGGTCATAGGTAAGAGTGCAGTGTCTCACCGGGAGACACTCTTCTCAACTGATTATTGAAATTATACTCAATCTACGGGTAGTATGTCAATAAAAAAATCCCCAATAGATTGGGCTGATGCGTTGTCTTTTTAGAATCAACAGGATAAAGCCGGTAAAAATTTACATGAGCTCAGCGTCCGGTTTGCATGCGGGAACCCGGGTTTCTGCTATTGACATAGGACAAAAAAATACATAAAATATGTCAAGTATGATCCGCTTCCGCTGGACAAAGGATCAGGTATAACTATAATTTAAAAACTGCAAAATTGACTCTTGACAGTGCAATTGTATTCACTCTTCTGTTGTACATTGACAAACAGTATAATATGAAATGGGCAATATATATAATATGAAAAGCAGTTTTACAGATTCTTCACACCTCATTGATAGAAAAATTACAAACCAATCGAGAACTGCTGCCATGAACTGAATTTATTTATTCTGACAAAGTAGAATCCTGCTGCAAAATCTGATGCGGCAATTGTCATATGATTATTTTTGACAGATAAAATTCTTGGAACAATGCTTCGTCCTTTAAGATCTGTAAGTTCAATTTCGAGTTTTTGAGTATTTGCTGATGATAAAAGTGTCAGGTGCAGATCTTTATTTATAATATTAATTCTGAATGCATTCTGCTTAAGTGACTGTTTTCTATTGGATTGACTGATTATATGTTCGATATAAGGAGTGTCGTACATATAGGACTGCTGTGCTATTGCAAGCAGGTACCATGAATCATGTGGAAGCCACTGCTCAATGTATCTCCAGTTCTGCCAGTAGTTTTCACCTTCTGGGTAAGCCATCCAGGCAATATCGGCTTCGTCATCTAAACCGGAGGTTATTCCATTACAGATACCGCCTTTGTAATTTGCAAATCCATTTTTGCCAGGGTAAGATGGATAGGTTGCTGTGCCAAAACCATAAAGGAAACAGACACCAAACGGGTTTTTTCCAAGAACCCAGTCAAGGTTTGATGTTGCAATCTGTTTGGCAGCCATGCGTACGTCCTGGCTAAAAAGATCGGGAATCGTGATTGCCATCTGCAGTGCGGCCGCAACTGATGAAACGCGGGCATTTTCACCCTGCCACCAGTAACCGGTTTCATTTGAATGAGGAATAAAAAATCCTTTAGCAACTTCACTTGTTGAAGCTGCACTGCCATAGACCTGGAACTCATAAATTGAATAACCATAACTTGTTGCAAATGAAATTCCCTGCATCCTGACATAACGGCCCTTCACAGGAGGAAATGATATTTCCTTAATTCCTGTACTTCCGTTTGTTACTGTTGCAGCATTAGTCCATTTTGCTGCGTCAGTTGAAATTTTTATGGCATATTCTTTTCCAAATGCAGTTTCCCAGTTAAGCACAACCTTATTAATATTGTAATCAGCGCCCAGATCCACCTGAATCCATGCTGTGTCTACATAGGGAGATCCACATGCCCAGCGGGTATTCTGGTCACCATCAAACGCCTGTGACGCCGGTCCGTTGTATGGTGATGTTTCCGACTGCGATGCGAGGTATGTTTTTTTCAGGGCAAGATTGCTATTTTCGCTTGTACCGTTTGAAATGCGCATAAGACATGGATACTGGAACGGGTTTTCAGTTGTCCCTGATGTGCTCAGATACCAGTTGACAGCCTTTTTAATTGTTGATTTTGCCAAATCCGGACTGCTTTGGGTTTTAAGGAATTCTGTAAGTGCTACAATTGGAAACCCTTCATCTGCTGCATGATAGAATGGACGTGTCTTTGCGTCATCAGCCCAGAACCAGCCGTCTTTATGCTGATGATCTGCGATTCTCTGCACACGCGCTTTGGTATCAGTCAAATATGTCTCATTTTTTGTGGTAAGGTATAACTCGGTTGCAGCCATGAGTCCGCAATAGTCATCAATCATATTCTCTTTGCCATCATCGGCATATTTCAGATTGTTAAGTAATATATGAGCATATGCACGCTCTGCTCCTGCGAGATATTGTGCGCTGCTGCTGTCCCCGCCTGATTCCATTCTGGCCATGCGTGCAAGAGCTGCAATGCTCATACCTGCTCCCTCACGCATTCCGGCCTGAAGCTCAGGAACCTTGTCTCCCTCTGAATTTTCCCATGCACAGATCTGTCTCTTCTGCATTCCCCAGCCGTCAAAAATTGTAATATAGAAAAAATTCTGCTCATCAAGAACACGCAGAAGGTAGTCTGCGCCCCAGCCTGCCAGTTTCAGAATGTCTGGTGTCGTGTCTTTAAAACGGGCCTTGTCCAGTTCATATGATTTTGCAAGAACCCAGACAACCATTGGAATCTGCTGCGGATTGAAATAATTTGCGAATGACAGGTGTGAAAGATATTTGCCCCGGTCCCCTGTCGCATCACTCCACCCTCCATATACATCATGTGTTTTTGATGAATCACTGAAGAAAGGAACCGCATGATCATCATCGGTGTTGCGCATAGAATCGAAAAAACCAAGTACCGAAGATGCTGTTTTTTCGAAAAGAAAATTTTCTCCGATGTCAAAAGGTGCTGACTTTAGATAACCTGATACTATAGTATATGTTCCATTAGTCTGGAGTGCTGAAAAGTCGAGAACCTGAAATGATCGGTTCTTCCAAAGTGACACAGCAGATGCAGCTTTTCCACTGAAAGCCACACTTCCAGTGGAATTCACTACTGTGAAATCAGAGATGAATGCACAGCTTTCATCGCACTGATAAACAGCAGTTTTAGATCCGCTTCTTTCATATCCAACCTGGTTAACCTGAATTGTTGCAGCGCTTGTCAGAGATGCAAATAAAAACAGATAGAAATTTAACTTTGTAAATACCATGAACACTCCTGTTACAAAATAATCGCATTTAGTAGTTAGTGCTTAGAGGATCAAGAATGGTTTGCAGTTTTTATTTAAGGTTCTTTTGAGAATGCTCTAACGCAGATAAGGAGTTTCACAGAAAAAATAACAGGTAAGAATTTCAAGTTAGTTAATTTAAAATAAATTGTTGTCGGATAATGGAAAAAATTGGTATAATAAAGTAAAAAATTGCATAAAAATTGCAAAAACAATGTATATTATAGACATATTAGTAAAAATAGAGGAGCTTCAATAATGCTTGTTCAATTTACAGTAGAAAATTTCAGGTCAATTAAAGATTCAGTTACATTCAGTATGGTTTCAGGTAGTAATAATAAGATCAATAATTTCGAAGTTCGAAACTACCAGCTTCTTTCAAGTGCTGTTGTATATGGCGCTAACGCAAGTGGTAAAAGCAACATCCTAAAAGCTTTTAGTTTTATGAAATCAATGGTGTTGAATGCTTCGAAAGTTTTACAGTCAACTGACAAGCTTCCTCATGAACCATTTCGACTTTCAACAGAAACCGAGAATGCATCAAGTACTTTTGAGGTGGTTTTTTTCTATAATGGGATTAAATACCGGTATGGATTTGAAGCTGACAGCACAACAGTCTTTTCAGAGTGGCTTTTCAGTGATGAAAAGGGGAAAGAGGCTAAACTGTTTTTTCGGGATATTGATAATAATCCTGAGTTGTATATAAATCCTGATAAATTTGCAGAAGGAAAAGGACTGAAAGTACTTCCGAATAGTCTTTTTATATGGAAATGTGATCAGGAAGGTGGTGTAATTGCTAAATGCATTCTTGAGTGGTTTGAAAATGTGAATTTTTTGCAAGGCATGAGACCATCAAATTATCTAAGCTATACTAAGAGACAGATGGAATCAGATGAATTTCGTAAAGAAATTGTTAAACTCGTGAAAGCAGCTGATCTTGGGATTAGGGATCTTGGTGTTGAAAAAGAAGAAGTGTCAAATTCTGATTTCGGAAAAACATTAGCAAGCCTTATTCCTAAGGATCCTTCTTCATTTAAAATCAGAATTCATGCTATTCATGAGAAGTTTAACGATAAAGGAACAGCTTCAGGTATAGAGCTTTTTAATTTGACCGGGGATGACGAATCAGAAGGAACAAAGAAATTTTTCTGCCTATCTGCGCCCATTATTGATACACTTAAGAATGGTAGAATTCTGCTGATTGATGAACTGGATGCAAGTCTTCATCCCATGTTGACTATGTCATTAATATCGCTATTCAAAAATCCGTCAGTGAACATAAAGAATGCACAGTTGATTTTTGCAACTCATGATACAAATTTGCTGAATCAGAATATTTTTCACAAATCTCAGATATGGTTTACTGAGAAAGATTCTTTTGGCTCGACACATCTCACATCTCTTGTTGAATTTAAAAATATCCGGCCTCAGGCAGATATTAAGAAACAGTATATTCAGGGTAAATTTGGTGCTATCCCATATCTTGGTACATTTTCCTTTCAGGAGGAAAATTAATGGCGCGTAGAATTGTTACACCTGAAAAGAGAGAAAGTCGAAGCCGTTCTCATAATGAGGGATCGTATAAACGTAAAGAGAATATCAGGAATCAGAAACTGTTTATTATTCTTGCCTGTGAAGGTCAAAAAACAGAACGATTCTATTTTGAAGCTTTTTTTCGTGCACTGCAAAACAGTGGCAAAATATCAAACGCATCCTGTATAATTGCGCAGCATAGTCATACTGATCCCTGTGGTGTTCTGGATGATTTACTCAGTTTTAAAGATAAAAGCATAGGAATAACATATAAAGATTTTAGCCAACGATGGATTGTAATTGACAGAGATGAAGAACGGACAAACGGCGGCGGACATACACTGGAAAATTTTAACAATGCGTTAAGCCGTGCTAAAAGTAATAAACCTGAGATCGAAGTAGCATATTCAAATCCAAGTTTTGAACTGTGGGTTCTATTACATTATGAATATCGTGTGACACCTGTTGATCGTGATAATGTAATTGTACAGGCGAAAAAATATATACCTGATTATGAAAAGAATGATAAATCTCTTTATTTAACACTGCATACAAATATTAATACTGCGATTGAAAACGCAACTCGATTACATAATGAAGCGAGTGAGAATGGCATTTCACCAGCAGATGAAAATCCGGGTTCAACGGTTTTTGAGCTTGTGGAAGTATTATTAAATCCTGAGATTATAGCTGAAAAAGGATAAAGATTATTATGGATAAAACAATATAAAATTATATTTTTACTATCTCCATGCGCAATACTTCCTAAGAAACATTACTATTCTAATTTTTATTAAATACCCACTAAAAACATTTTCACAAAATATTTCTCACTCAGAATTCTTAATTAATTCACATTGATTTACCAAACATTATGTGCTATTTTTAGGTCTGTTATAAATCAGAGGTATAAATCAGGAGGACCACATTGGATTTCATGAATTCAGTACTAATCGTCGGCAGCAGCGGACGTGAACATGCAATTTTAAAAGCTCTGCTGCGATCAGACCGGCCGCTTTGTATGTTTGCATATCCGGGCAACCCAGGTCTTGAACGGGACGGGTGTATGCTAGTAGATAAACCAATCGAAAACTGGCAGGATCTTGCAGACTGGGCAACAGAGAACCAGATTGATCTGACCATTGTAGGTCCTGAAGTACCGCTGGCTGAAGGTATTGTTGATGCTTTTAAAAAAGAGGGGCTGAATATTTTTGGCCCGTCAAAGGATGCCGCGCAGATCGAAAGCAGCAAGGCATTTGCCAAAGATCTCATGAAAAAATATTCAATTCCGACTGCCGCTTATGAAGTATTTGAAAAAAAGGCTGATGCGCTTGCATACATAAATGAAAAAGGTGCACCCATTGTTATTAAAGTCAGCGGTCTTGCCGCAGGAAAAGGCGCAATTGTGTGCGATACAATGGATGAAGCGCTTGCTGCACTTGATGAAATATTTGATAAAAAGAGTTTTGGAAAAGCCGGCGAGCAGGTTGTGATTGAAGAAAAAATGGTCGGTGAAGAGGCATCAATATTTGCTGTAACAGATGGAAAAAAGTACAGGATTCTTCCGGCCGCACAGGATCATAAGGCTATTGGTGATAATGATACCGGGCCAAACACCGGTGGAATGGGGGCTTATGCACCTGCCCCGATTATTGACTCTGTTATGATGAAACGGATAGAAGATGAGATTGTTCTGCCGACTCTCAAGGCTATGGATAAAGAAAAGTGCACATTCAGAGGAGTATTGTTCTGCGGTGTAATGATAACTAAAGAGGGACCTAAGGTTATTGAGTTCAACTGCCGGTTTGGTGATCCGGAAACGCAGGCCATACTGCCAATAATTTCCTGCGACTGGTATGAACTTTTTATGTCTTGTGCCAAAGGAAGACTTGCTGATGTAAAGTTTGACATGACAGCAAAATATGGCGTAGCAGTGATACTGGCATCAAAGGGCTACCCTGGTGTGTATGAAAAGGGAAAAGTGATTACAGGTCTTGATGATGCCGAACATGCCCGCAGCAATCTTGACATCTATCACAGCGGTACAGTACTCAATAAAAAAGATCAGTTTGTTACAAGCGGCGGCCGTGTACTTGCTGTAAGCGCGTGGGCTGATACACTGTCAGATGCAATCGGTCTTGCTTACGAAGGTGTAGTGGAAATCAATTTTGAAGGCAAGCAGTTCAGACGGGATATCGGCGCAAAAGGTTTACGTGCGCTGAACCGGAAAAAATAAATGGATATTATTTTTACGGTTTTGATATTAAAATATTAATTCACTTGATCTGATTTTCCTGAATGGAACTTGCAGAAGCTAATCTGGCTGCAGGGATTTTTCAGGGCAAGTTTGAGTAAAATTTACAGAAACAATAATATGATTCTTGAGACGTGATTTTGTGCGTCTGAAAATTAAGTATATAATAAGGAGCAGTTGTGAATTCAAAAGTTGCAATTGTCATGGGATCAAAATCTGATAGTACCATTGCTGAAAAAGCAGAAGCTACTCTTCGTGAGTTTGGTGTGGAGTTTGAGACTGTAGTTATCTCAGCGCACAGAAATCCAAATAAAATCAGGGCATTTGCATTGTCTGCCGAGGAGGATGGAGTTGCTGTTATTATCGCAATTGCCGGGCTCGCGGCCCATCTGCCAGGTGTAATTGCGAGTCTGACAACGCTGCCTGTGATCGGTGTTCCCGGAGACAGCGGCCCGCTGAGCGGTCAGGATGCACTCTACTCAATAGTTCAGATGCCTGCAGGAGTACCGGTTGCATGTGTCGGCATAGGCAACTCAAAGAATGCAGCACTGCTTGCTGTGCAGATTCTTGCAACAGGTGATACGCTTCTTAAACAGAAGATGAAAGATTATCGCAAACAGTTTGGCGACAATGAATCCTGAGCGTATTCCTTTTGACAAGCTTGCCGGTCCATCCGGCGAAGCACTTTTAAATGAGATTGCCGCTCATATCAGGCAGGGCGCGGTATTTGTCTACCCGACAGAGACAATTTATGGTATCGGCGGCAGTACTGTTGTTGCATCTGTCAATGGTGCAATTTACGAAGCGAAAAAACGTCCTTCAGCCAACCCTATGATTCATCTTGCCGGCAGATCTGATATATTCAGACCGCTTTTTGATCCGGCACCGCCAGTGGCCGGATATCTTGCAAAGATGTTCTGGCCGGGACTATTGACAATTGTAGTAGTTGCAGATGATAATCCGGAAGGAACTGCGATAAGGGTTTCTGATCATCCGTTTATCTCTAAACTTTACGGGGTTATTGATTTTCCTATTTACTCGACAAGTGCAAACCTCAGCGGTGAACCGTACAATCCTGATCCGGATTACATTTTCAGCTCATTTAAAGGCAGTATTGATTTTATGATTGATGCCGGGCAGCTCCCGGCGTCGCCGCCCTCAACAATTGTAAAGATTATCAGTGACAGTGAAATACATATGATTCGCGAGGGAGTACTTAAAAGGGCGGATATCAGCAGTGCACTTGACAATTTGGGGCTTGCTGTTAAATTTTCAGTTCAATAATTTCTATTCTCATTCCGTTAATACAATCATGTGTTTGTATCTGTCTGATGACAAAGCCGCGATCTGACGCTTTTTCCTGAAATGATTTCCATCCGCGTCTGCACGGATCTGCAATCCATGCTTTATTGTGAGAGTCTATAAGTTTTGCCAGCGTGTCAAGTAACATGTCGTGCATTCGCTCTTCGTAAAGAATGTCTGATGCAACAACGAGGTCGAAATGTGGCTTTCGGATGGGCAGCCAGCACATATCACAGCAGATAAAACGCGCGCTGATATTGTTGCGCCTGGCATTAAAACGACTGTATTGACAGGCATCGGGTGCAATGTCTATTGCTGTAACAAGGTTTCCTTTATCTGTCAGTGCAGCAGTGAGTGTGCCCAGACCACAGCCGATTTCGAGTATCCGGAGAGGCTTGGGAAACGGTTGATTAATGATAAATGAGAAGAATGTCTCCGATGATGGCCAGTGCTGTGTCCAGTATGGCTGGTATTGGTCCAGCTTTGCCTGTTGGTCAGAGAGATTGTCAATGATTTCACTGACATTGTCTGGTTGACAGAAGTGTAATGTCCGGTTTTTACTCTGCAATGAAAAAACTTTTGAATGATACTTGATTTTTTGCTGCATCACAGTCAGGACCCATAAAATATGTAAAAACCGCAATATTTCTTTTTAGAATAAAAAATAGGTAAATGTTTGATCATATATCCAAAAATAGTTACAAATGCTGCCGAATTTGCGTTGAAAAGTGATTGACCGTCTAAGTCATTCATAGGTATAATGATTATACGTATCTGATTTTTACAGTTTACTGCGGAAGTCAGTTGCTGTGATTATGAAATAAATTTTGTAAATAAGGGGTCCATATATGGGTGGGAAACATTGCAGGCTTTATGATGAAAACCTTGTACATAATATCATGATTTCAACAGGAATGTCAGTTCTTGAATATATAAGGGAAAACAAGTTCGCAAATACTGATGATATTTGTGAATTCGTTGAATTCAATGCCCGCACAATCATTGAAGATACTATTGAACAGCTTAATCAGAGTGAAGAGAACATAGAAAACAGTGAGAAAAAAGATATGACAGATAAGGAAAATGATGATTGGCGGTTCAATGATGAGGGTACTGATCCAAAAATGTGAATTTATTAAATCTTCTATTGCGTAATTTCAGACAATATATTAATTTACAGACTCTTAAGCCGAAGTGGCGAAATTGGTAGACGCACTGGACTCAAAATCCAGCGGTGGCAACACCATCCCGGTTCGATTCCGGGCTTCGGCATAAAAACTATTTTCTTACCGGTTTATTCATATTCCTAAACTGTTCATAAGATCTTTCCCGTTCTCTGGCACAGGCGTCTTCAAGACCTGCGGCTTTTGACTCAAGTACAGCTTTCTGTTCTCCTGATGCGCTATTTGCCTCTTTACGTGTTTTGAGTGCTTCATCACAGATCGGAATTGATGTTGCACATCCCAGGCATAGAGCCGCAAGTGTTACAATCATAATTGTTTTCATGTATACCTTTCTTTTATTATTTGTGCCATTGACAAATAGAACTAATGACCGGCAGACGTTTTGTCGCCTGCATTCTCCTGCCAGCTGAATCTTCTGAAGAAAGATTGATTGACAGGAATAAAACTGCTGTTGTGATGATAGTTAATTTACATAAAAAATAATCAACAGTGAAATAATACCTGATTGTGAATCCACTTTGCAACACAGATCAGATAAATTTTCCAAATGCCAGATAAAGGGCAAGTCCTATCATTACACAACCTAATACTATTTTCAGAAGCACCATGTTTTTCTGTGTTTTTTTAGCGAGATCATTCCATTTCATGCCATAATAGGCAAGAAACATGACAACAACAAGTGGTAATACAAAGAGAAAATTATAGAAGGCAAGATAGAGATATCCGGCTATTTGCAGAGTTTCCCTTTGTGTCATTGCAACAATGTAAGGAAGATACATCTGTCCTGTGCAGATTGCCTCAAGCAGTGTTACAAGAAATCCGGTAATAATTGATCCAATGATCAGACTTGTTCCGCTGAGATTGCCTGAAATTGTTTTATGAATCCGCATTTTTACAGCTTTTGGAAGCTGAAGACTGATATCTGATGTATTACGGGTTTTTCTGAAAATAATGGCATCACGAAAACTCAGAATAGCAACAAGTAAAGCAAGTCCGAACGCTCCCCACCTGATACTCTGGGAAACAATATAATAATGTTTAAAATGTTCAAGTATACCTTTTAATCCAAGTCCCATCGCAAAATAGGTGATATAAACTGTTGCTGTATATGTAAAGCCAATAATGAATATTTCCTTTTTACTTTTTTTCCTTGTCGCCAGAAACGAAATTAGAAATATCATGGTTGCTATAGCACACGGATTAATACCGTCAGCGAGCCCTGTTGCAAGTGTCCCCAAGAAAAATCCCCAGTCAAGTGCCTTGTCTTTAAGGAATT
>Ga0209800_10003221_pt1 | contig 13229 bp, 10 predicted proteins | sample Higcelweek8metaG_FD_187174 | JGI IMG/M metagenome (GOLD analysis project Ga0209800, IMG submission 187174) | Freshwater pond sediment microbial communities from the University of Edinburgh, under environmental carbon perturbations - High... | ecosystem: Environmental > Aquatic > Freshwater >... | reverse complement strand
TGAAATGTAACAATTGAAGAGCCAATACCATAGGTGTACCCCTTTTCTTCACGGATATTGGTCATTAATCGCGAACCGAAATAGCCTCCGAGAACTGTTGTCAATACGGTCAAACCATGAAAATCAGGATGATCGCGATTGATTATTGTTTTTCCAATCCGAATGGCCGATTGAACAGCATCATTCTTTTCGACAAAGTGTTTGTAAACATCCGACGATTCAGCAACAAATTTCGGTTCTGTTCTTTTTATTTCGGGCTGAAGATCGCCAAAATAATGTTCCAGAAGATTCTTTAATCCGTCGTCATAATTTCCTGCAACCAGAATAATGCACTTATTCAGACAATAGTTTTCAGAATGAAAAACTGCAAGCTTTTCAGGCAATAAACGATCGAAATCTTCAATGGTATTTGTATTTGCATACGGATGTTTCGAACCAAATAAAACCTGAGAGAATTTTTTGTGCGACAATACTTTAACTTTGCTGTTTTCAATTACAAACTGCTGTTTACGGTTGGCAATTTGAACGTTTACCTCTTTCTCAGGAAAAACAGGGTTTTTAATAACATCGGCGGTAACTTTCAGTATTTCGTCGAGATATTTATTTAAGGTGAGCACGCTCACAAAACCAAATTGCTGATCGGCATTTAGTTGAAGATAAGCCCCCCTGAAATCGAATGTTTCGGCAATTTGCTGAGCCGTATAATTTTTCGACCCCTGGCTTAAAAAAGCATTGGACAAACCTGCAACCAAGTTTTCAGACTGATACCATGAACCGGCGTTGAAAATAAAGTCGATCTTAACCAACTCCTGACTACCAGCCTTAAGACCCCAGACCTTGGCCCCGTTCGATAAATTCCACTTTTCGGGAAGAAGGTAACTGATTTTAGAAATCTCATTGACCTCAGGTGATTTTTTTCTATCGAGCATGTTTATTTCTTTTGATAATAGAGGATTGAACAATTTTCTCGTTGAAACATTGCATTGGCCACATCTTGCATTTTCTGTGGTGTTACCTGCCTGTACATTTCAGCTTGTCCGTTGATGAGCGAAGCGTCGCCCAACAACTCGAAATTTGCCAGCGACATGGCTTTATTCAGGTAACTTATTTCAGAGAAAATGAGGTTTGCCTCTACCTTATTAATCACTTTCTGCAATTCAATATCTTCAACTTTTTCCTGTTTGAATAATTCGATTTCATTCCAAATTGCCTCCTCGGCTTGTTCAAATGAAACAGTAGAAATGAGTTTTCCTGAAATGGTAAACAATCCAGGATCATCGTCGCCCGAGATGAAGGCATCCAACTCACCGAATAAACCTTTTTCAACAACCAACCGACGGTATAACCTCGATGATTGACCGTTTGAAAGAATATCAGAAATCAAGTCGGTCGTGTAATAATCGGGCGTCAGTTTCCGGTCCATGTGAAAAGCCATATAAATGGCATCGAACGAAACATCGCGCTGTACTTTCAGTTCCCGGTAAGAAGTTTGTTTTGGTTCAACCGGTATATTTTTTTCAGGCACTTGTCTGGCTGGTATTTCTCCAAACCATTTTTCAGCCAGGGCAAGAACGTGATCTGCGTCAACATTTCCGGTTACTGTCAGCACCGCGTTATTGGGAGCATAATGTTTAAAGAAGAAATCTTTCACATCGTTCAACGTGGCATTTTCAATATGCGAAATTTCTTTCCCGATGGTGGGCCAGCGATAAGGATGCACGGTGTATGCAAGTCCGTGTAAAAGTGCCTGAGCATCGCCATACGGCTGGTTCAGATAACGTTGGCGGAACTCCTCAATAACTACGTTTCGCTGAACGTCAAGGCTTTTCTTACTAAAAGCAAGTTCCAGCATCCGGTCCGATTCGAGCCAAAACGCGGTTTCAATATTCTCAGCTGGTACTGTTTGGTAATAGTTGGTAATGTCGCTCGAAGTAAACGCATTACTTTCTCCCCCAATTTTTTGAAGTGGAGAATCGTAATCGGGAATGTTTTTCGATCCACCAAACATGAGGTGTTCAAACAGATGGGCAAACCCGGTTTTCTCCGGATCTTCATCTTTTGATCCTACGTTGTAAATTACATTCACTGCGGCCAAAGGTGTTGAAAGATCGGGATGAATAATTACCCTAAGCCCATTTTTCAACGTATGTTTTTTGAATTGTATCATTCTTAGTATAAAGTATAAAGTGACAAGTATAAAGTGGCAAGTACTAAGTACAGGAATCAAGACGAGCATTATCATTCTGATTCAGTCGCTTTACCAATTTTATTTATGCCTGTTTTTCTTTACTTGTGTTGTTGGTTTCTTGGTGAATTTATCGGTATAGTCTTTTTTATCGTTTGTGAACCGCCGTTTTTTTACATGAAAAGCTCCCTTAAATGTTGGATCATCAATTTTATGTTGACGGTCAATTTCACGAAGCTGTTCCTGGCTTTCCTCTTTTTCAGTTACTGCAATATCTACTCCTTCGGGAATATCATAAACGGGAATATTCATTCGAATAATCTCTTCAATATTTTTGAAATGCCATTCCTCAGAAGGTTCAAGCAGTGTGATAGCCACACCCTGATTTCCGGCACGGGCAGTACGGCCAATACGGTGAATATAATCGTCGTAATTGACCGGTGAATCAAAATTAATAACATGAGTAACCTTACTGGCATCGATTCCACGGGCAGAAACGTCGGTTGAAATCAAAATGCGAACTTCATCATTTTTAAATGAATTGATGGCATTGATACGGGCGCTTTGTGCTTTGTTCGAATGCAGTATACGTTTCTCTCCTTCCGATTTGCGCTTAACAACTTTAAAAACCGATTCAGCAGCAACTTTAGTTTTGCAAAAGATGATCACCTTGCTGAATTCCTCTTCATTCTCTAACAACTGCGAAGTCAGGTTTAATTTTGTGCGAAAGTTGGGTACATGGTAAACCATCTGTTTCACCATTTCAACAGGAGTTGCAGAGGGCGCCACTTCAATCCGCAGGGGGATATCGAGGAACTCCTCGGTCATCTTCTCCACTTTTTCATTAAAAGTGGCCGAGAACAACAGGTTTTGCCTCCTCATGGGTACGTATTCCAGGATCGTTCTTATCTGAGGCATAAAACCCATGTCGAGCATCCTGTCGGCTTCATCAATCACCAATGTTTTCACTTTTCGAAGACTCAATACATTGTGATGGTACAAGTCAATTAACCTTCCGGGAGTAGCAACCAGAATGTCAATTCCGGGGGTAATCATATCGGCATGTTTGGTCCACCCTACGCCACCATAAATAGCCACACTTCTGATATTGGTAAACTGAGCCAGCTCTTCAATATCTTCACCCACCTGGATAGATAACTCGCGGGTTGGGACCAACACCAGCACACGGGGATCCTCGCCTTCAGCTTTAACCAGTTGCGTTAATATTGGCAAAATGTAGGCAGCAGTCTTCCCTGTACCGGTTTGTGCAATGCCCAGCAAATCGCGCCCCGACTTAATGGCGGGGATTGCCTCTTCCTGAATAGGCGTTGGAATAGTGAACCCAATTTCGCTTACAGCCTTTTGAACCGACTTGGTCAGTTTTAATTCTTCGAAAGTTATCATCGTGAAAATTTTGCACAAAAATAGCGAAAAGAATCTGCACCCTCTAATTGTCCGAATTAGTTGGTCAAATCGTCAGGGTTATTGCCGGAAAACTTACATTGGTTTAACTTTAGCAAGACGAAATTTTGAAAACAGACATCAATCATCACCAAATTATTTAAAATGAAACCTACAATTTTACAAAACCGCCGGCAATTTCTTGCAACAACAGGAACTCTTGCTGCAGGCTTACTGATAGCAAATCAAGGGAGCGGCATGTTGCTTTCGAATACCAACAGTCAGAAACGTTTGGCCATTGTAGGAACAGGTGTCAGAGGTCTGAAATTCTGGGGAAAGTTTGTTCAGGAAAATTATTCCGATATCTCACGCTTTGTTGCCCTCTGCGATATTAACCCGGGAAGACTAAGCTATTCAAAGAAAACAATGAGTATCGATTGCCCAACCTATACCAATTTTGATCAAATGCTCAATGAAGTCGAAATAGACCTTTTGTTTGTAACAACGGTTGACTCAACGCACGATGAATTTATTATCAAAGCATTACAAAGGGGAATTGATGTCGCGACTGAAAAGCCCATGACAACCGATGAGGGAAAATGCCAGCGGATACTCAATGCTGCCCGAACATCGAAGGGGAAACTGATCATGGGCTTCAACTACCGGCATGGTCAACTATTCACGAAACTGAAACAGATGCTGGTAAGTGCTGAAGTTGGAGAAATAACCTCCATTGATTTCAACTGGTATTTGAACACCTATCATGGCGCAGATTATTTTAGGCGCTGGCATGGACAAAGGGAAAAAAGCGGATCACTCTTATTGCATAAATCATCGCACCATTTCGACCTGCTCAACTGGTGGATTGGTTCCGATCCGGTTGAAGTACATGCTTATGGAGGGTTAGATTTTTATGGGAAAAACAGTGAAATAAGGGGCGAACGTTGTATGACCTGTGCGCACAAGGATAGCTGTAAATTCTACTGGGACATCACCAAAAGCGAAGAATCGATGAGGCTTTATGTCGACAACGAGAAATACGATGGTTACATTCGCGACAATTGCCTCTTTAGAAACGAGATTGATATTTTTGATAAAATGGCGGTACAGATTAAATATGCCAACGGGGTACAAGTCAGCTATTCACTGACTGCTTATTCACCTTATGAAGGCTTCAGGATCGCTTTCAATGGAAAAAAAGGGCGAATGGAAACTTGGGAAGGAATACCGGCGCTTGAAACCAATCAGGAAGATCAGTCGAAGATCTACGAAAAAGAGATGGATCAGAGGTCTCATGCCGAAACTGAATTCAAGTTCCATGAAATTACGACCCAGCTTAACTTTGAGGAATATAAACGGATTGAATTTCCATTTATACGAAAAGGTCACTGGGGTGGCGATACGCTGATGATGGATCAGATACTCCGAAACAAATTGGCTGACCCGTCATTGCATCACGCTGCCGATGAGCGCGATGGTTCAATGGCTGTGCTTATTGGCATTGCTGCTCGAAAAAGCATTGATGAAGGCCGGGCCATAAAAATTACGGAACTTACCGATTTGAAACCACGGGTAGATAAGTGGGGGTAGAAATTTACACTTTAATGATGAAGGAATCTGGCTCAAGATAGCTTCCGGGCCACTTTCTCCAATCATCAACAAAACCAGCTTTTACCGGGTTATTCAGTGTATAATCTACCACATTGCTGAAATGCTGATCATTTCTAATTGTTGTTTCAAAACTTTCGTGCATCCAAAACTGACCTTCATGATTCTCATTTTTATTGATTTGCCTGGCAGTAAACCGTTTTATTGAATGTGTGATATCTTGTAAATAAACTGGATTTCCGGTTTCATCATTTTTATAAAGCGACACAACCCAATGAAAATGGTTGGACATAATACACCAAGCATGGTTATGCAATCGCTTACCTTCCCAAAAACGGAGCGCATCTTCAATGACTTTCAGGTTTTTACTTTCGACAAGATTTATCATTGATACAGATGAACTATGAAGGATATGTTCTTGCGCCCTAAAGTATTGTTTTCGTGCCTCATAATATTCCTGTTGGATCGGCTTTACTTCTTTTTCGCTTGGTTTTTTCGATTTTATTAAATGAAAACGTTCTGATGCATTGCGAAAGTTTTCTGAAATTGATAGTTGCACATTCTTGGGAATTGCCCCAGTAAGAGAGCAAGTAATGAAATACCACTGACCAGGCTGTTGAAAATGGGGAAGATTTCCACGGTAATGTTCTTTTGGAGTATTCATTTACAGGTAATTTATTCAAAGATATGCTTTTCAAAAGAATAGATTATTTATTCTCTCTTTCTTTCTTTTTATAATTGCACTAAACGGGGTCAGGACTTTCCAAGTCCTGTGTTGATTTACAGGACTTGAAAAGTCCTGACCCCATTTCCAGCCTAACCCTGCCTGTCTTTCAACAAATCATTCTATCATTAAATTTTGATTTCCCCAACACTACAAAAAGACCTAAATATCTGAATTTTTCGTTTCTTTGCAGTCCAATATCAGGAAGTTAAAATGTCGAGAGGAAAAGTTTTATTATGTATGAGCGGGGGCATCGACAGCTCGGTAGCTGCCATGTTGCTCGAAGAACAAGGGTACGAACTGCATGGCCTGACTTACAGACCGTATGATGTTATTTCGCCTGCCTGCATGGAAAAGCAAACCGGTTGTTGCAGTGTTGATGCCATTTTCGAAGCCAAATCACTGGCCAATGACCTCAAGTTCGACCACTCCGTTCTCGACATTCGCAAAGAGTTCGATAAAACCGTAATTTCCGATTTTGTAACAGAATATTTGGCAGGAAGAACCCCAAATCCATGCGTGGTTTGTAACCGCACCATCAAGTGGGGTGAAGTAATTGTCAAAGCCAACGAGTTGGGTTGTGATTACATAGCGACAGGCCATTATGCCCAAATTGGGGAAAAAGATGGCCGCTATTTTCTGGTGAAAGGAAAAGACGAAAGTAAAGATCAAACCTATTTTCTGTGGCAACTTTCGCAGGAAGACCTGAAACGTACGCTTTTTCCGCTTGGGCACCTCACAAAAACCGAAGTCCGAAAAATTGCTGCCGATAAGGGTTATGAAAAAATATCGAAGAAGCGAGAAAGCCAGGAAATTTGCTTCATCCCCGATAATGATTATCGTCGTTTCATTAAAGAAAGGGTTCCAGATATTGAACAAAAAATCGGAAAAGGAAACTTCACCGATATGAATGGCAAAATTCTAGGCCAGCACGATGGGTTCCCATTTTATACCATCGGCCAACGAAAGGGGCTTGTCATTGCGCTTGGACACCCGATGTACGTGGTCGAAATAGATGCAGAAACAAACACCGTTGTTCTCGGGAATCGGGAAGATTTAAACAAAAAAGAGTTGTGGGTTGAGCAGCTAAACCTGATGAAATACGAAAAAATTGAGGGTGAAATGGAGGTAATCACTAAAATAAGGTACAACAACAAAGGCACCCTCAGCCGCATTTCTCAACATGGCGATCGTATCAAGGTTGAATTCTACGAACATACCTGGGCGGTAACACCCGGTCAATCTGCCGTTTTTTTCGAAGGCGATGATGTGATAGGCGGCGGTATTATTTGCAAATCATAATCTATTCTTTTCGATCAGCATTTTCTATCTTTATCACGAATTAGCTGCTGGCTATAAGCTACTGGCTGCTGGCTGTGAGCTACTGGCTATGAGCTGAATACATCGACCTTAAATTAAATAGATTGAAACAACTTCTAATTATTCTGCTGATTTGCGTCTCTTTCTCACTCTTCGGAGCAGAAACGAATGGGAATATCTATTGGATCCAGTTGAATTCCAAGGCAGGTACGCCATTCAGCATAGGCCATCCAGAACTTTACCTATCACACCGGGCCATTGAACGACGTACAAAACATGACATAGAAATCGATTCAACCGACTTACCCGTTAATCCCCAATTCGTCGATTCGCTTCGTTCAATAGGATTTGCACCAATACATACAAGTCGCTGGATGAACGGAGTTATTGCCACTTATCACGAAACAATCAATGTCGATTCACTTGTTTTACCATCGTTTGTTTCGTTTATCGAACTCCGAAAATCAACTCCACTAAAAAGCACATCGCTGGAATCACGAAATAAACTTGATGAAATTGATTCTTTAACTCAAAACTATTACGGTAATTCGACCGATCAGATTACCATGCTGAACGGACACCTTCTTCACAACTATTCAAAGGGTAATGGTATTCATGTTGCCATAATTGATGCGGGGTTCTTAAATGCCGACATACTTGAAGTATTCGACTCTCTTTATGCGAGGAATGGGGTGTTGGGAACTTATGATTTTGTTAATCCCGGGAACAATGTTTACGATGAACTCGATCATGGCACACATGTACTTTCAATCCTGGCTGCAAACCATCCCGGAAAACTGATTGGAGCAGCACCCGAGGCTTCTTATTGGTTGCTCCGTTCTGAAGATGCCCTCACCGAATTCCTTGTTGAAGAAGATTACTGGGTAGTTGCGGCTGAATTTTCCGATAGTGTTGGATGTGATGTAATCACCACTTCACTTGGGTATTCCAACAATTTTACAGATCACAAAGATGATCATCATTACGATGAGTTTACCGGCGACAGCCTACGAATTTCAAAATCGGCAAACCTCGCTGTACAAAAGGGAATTGTGGTGGTCTGTAGTGCAGGAAACGATGGGAATAAATCTTTTTATTACATTTCTACCCCTTCAGAGGCACGCGATGTACTTTCGATCGCTGCCGTTAACAATCAGCGTGAAATAGCTAATTTTTCATCCCGGGGTTTTGGTATCGGAGCGATGGTTCCTAAACCCGATGTTGCCGCGATGGGAAAAGGAACTTCAATTATTTCAGCATACGGACAATATGGATCAGGCAATGGAACGTCTTACTCTTCACCGCTTATATCAGGGTTGGCTGCCTGCCTGATCGGAATTTTTCCCGATTCTTCAGCAACAGCAATTATTGATATGATTAGAAAAGCTGGCGATCTTTATCCCGAGCACAACGATTCATTGGGTTATGGCATTCCCGACTTTGGTAAATATATTGACAAAATCGTAGTGGAAAAAAATGAATTTTCAAAGAAAAACGGGATAACTATTTTCCCAAACCCATTTGACTGTTACCTCTATTTTCATAGTCAAACTATAATTGAAAAACTTGATATTTTTTCATTTGACGGACACAAGGTCTATTCTGTTGGGAAAGATGATCCGATATTGAATGGAGAAGCCTTAACCTCGTTGGTAAACCTGCCAAAAGGAATCTATATTGCAGTCGTTCGCGACCAGAAATCGGTACAATCTTTCAAACTGATAAAACAATAAACGTGGAAGGACAACTCTCTCTCTCGGAATTAAACTCGCTGGTGAAAGAAACACTTCAGGTTGCTTTTCCGGAACAGGTTTGGGTGGTTGCCGAAATTGCCGAGATGAAAGTAAACCGTAACGGTCACTGCTACATCGAACTGGTAGAGAAAGATCAGGAATCGGAAGAGATTACAGCCCGTGCCAAAGCAACCATCTGGTCGTGGCAATTTCGCTTCATTCAACCCTATTTTGAAACAACTACCGGACAAAGTTTATCAGCCGGATTGAGGGTTTTGATCTCGGTTTCAGTTGAATTCCACGAAGTTTACGGATACAGCCTCAACATCAAAGATATTGATCCCACTTACACATTGGGCGATATGGTGCGCAAAAGGATGGAAATCATCAAGCGACTGACCGATGAAGGGGTCATCGACATGAACAAAGAGATTCCGATTCCCGATGTTCCGTCGAGAATTGCGGTCATCTCTTCGCCCACAGCTGCCGGATACGAGGATTTCATTGACCAGTTAACCAATAACCATGCAGGATATAGGTTTTATACCAAACTTTTCCCGGCAACCATGCAAGGCAACGATGCCCCGGGATCAATCATGGCTGTGCTCGATTACATCTTTGAAGTAGAACACCTGTTCGACGTGGTGGTCATTATCCGCGGCGGAGGTTCTCAACTCGACCTATCCTGTTTTGACGATTATGATCTCGCGATGAATATTGCTCAATTTCCGCTTCCTGTTTTAACCGGAATCGGTCACGAAAAAGACGACACCATTGCCGATCTTGTAGCAAATACCCGGTTGAAAACACCCACCGCAGTAGCGGAGTTCATCATTGGATTGTTCGACGAAGCAGCTTCAGATATAGAGGAATTGGAATCATTATTTTTTGAGTCGGTAACCAATTTATTGAATGAGGAAACCAAACGAATCGAAAGTGCGGTGAGGGTTTTAAAACCGTTGGTCAATTCAAGGATCGAGAGGTCGAATCACCTGCTTCAGCAACATTCACGCAGTGTAAAATCATTGGTAAAAGAGGTGTTGAATCAGCAACAATTCAGGATGATTCAAATTTCTGACTATTTAAAAGCTGAATGTCACTCCTATTTCAGAATAAAAAACACCGATTTAATTTCACTCGCCAACAAAACATCATTCCGAAGTAAATTTGGATTGGTCAACGAAAAACAGGTCATTGACGAGGATGAACGCAGGTTGGTTCGAGGAGTGAAACAGATGCTTGAAAGACAGTCGGGCAAATTAGAATTACTGCTGAAAACGAAACAATTGGTCGATCCGAAAACCATTTTAGACCGGGGTTTCAGTATCACACTGAAAGATGGGAAGGCAGTGAAAAACAGTAGTGAACTGGAAAATGGAGATGAGCTGGAAACCATACTAGCTCAAGGAAAAATCAGAAGCAGATTGGAAAGAACGAAGTTTTAAGCGCTGTGCACTGAGAAAATGAGAAGATGAGAAGATGAGAAAATTTGAAAATGAGAAGATAAAGAAATAAGAATAAAAAGAGGCATTAACATCAAGTATCCAGCATCCAATATCCAGTATCAATTTGAACTAAACTATTAAATAGAAGCAACATGGCACAGAAAAAACAAACCTATCGGGAAGCAATCAACGAGATTGAAGAGATTTTGGGTAACATCGAAAACGATGAACTCGAAGTGGATGATTTAGTGGAAAAAGTCAAAAAGGTGACTGAACTGCTCAAATTCTGTAAGGACAAGCTTTACAAAACACAGGAAGAGGTTGAAAAGGCGTTGAAAGAGATGGAAGGATAGTTCGTCAAAAAAACTGCCGGACAAGATTTGCCCGGCAGAAAATTTTTTTACTATAAATTGAATCAAATGTGTTCTGAAAGGAACCGCTCAGCATCAATGGCAGCCATGCAACCCGAACCGGCTGCTGTAATCGCCTGCCTGTAATGCGAATCCTGCACATCGCCGCAGGCAAAAACACCCGGAACGTTGGTTTTTGAAGTGCCCGGTAAGGTTTTGATATAGCCAACCTCATCAACATCAATAAAGTCTTTAAAAATATCGGAGTTTGGTTTGTGACCTATGGCGAGAAAGAAACCATCAATTTTGATTTTAACAATTTCCTCATTCGCTTCACCCTTATTTTTAATCAATTCGGCTCCTTCAACCACACCATCGCCAAATAATCCTTTGGTTTGATGTTTCCAAAGTACTTCAATGTTTGGAGTTTTCAAGAGTCTATCCTGCATCACCTTGGATGCACGAAGTTCATCGCGGCGTACAATCAGGTACACTTTGTTGCACAATCCGGCAAGGTACATAGCCTCTTCGGCAGCAGTATCGCCACCACCCACCACGGCAACATCTTTTTTACGATAGAAAAAACCATCGCAGGTAGCACAGGCCGACACCCCGCTCCCGGCATATTTTTGTTCATCTTCAATGCCAAGGTATTGTGCCGTAGCACCAGTTGCAATAATCAGCGTTTCAGCCTCTATCAAATGGTTGCTATCGATGGTAACCTTAAATGGGCGTGAAGATAGATCAGCTTCGGTTGCCAATCCCCAGCGAATATCAGTGCCAAAACGGGCAGCCTGTTTCTTTAAATCCTCCATCATTTCAGGACCGGTAATACCCTCGGGGTAGCCCGGAAAATTTTCAACTTCGGTGGTTGTGGTCAACTGACCTCCGGGTTGTAACCCTTCGTACATTACCGGGTTGAGATTGGCACGTGCAGCATAAATAGCTGCCGTGTATCCAGCTGGTCCCGATCCGATAATCAGACATTTTATCTTTTCAGCTTCTCCGCCATCAACCTTTTTAGGTTGATTTGCTGATAAATTTAACGTTTCAAACATGGTTGTATCTTTATTTATAACTAGCATTTAACATTTCAAAAATAACGTTTAATATAACAGATTCGAGTGATAATTGTTACAAAAATCGCACTCCATACTCGATACTGGATGCTCGATACTGGAAAAAACTTGCCCCGCCGATGATTTCTTCACATTTGTGAAACGATTTATCCAAAAAATTTTATAAACAACATCTCCCGAATGCAAATAAAATCGCCACCCATTATTGATATGGGATGTTGAGAGAAGCGAAATCCCGGCGGGCGGGACTGGTTGCTCGATTCTACTCTGAAGGAGTCAACCGTGAATAATGCCGGGTGAAACCCGGTGAAAGCACGCGCGACACAAGCCAATCGTCCGCGGTGAAATGCTCTTTAAAGCTCAAACCTTCCTTCGGACGGAACGTGCAAACTGGTAACACAGAGGAACAGCAGGGAAATACAGTGTTACACGGAGAAAAAGATGCTCGATGTTCGATGCTGGAAACACAGAATGAATAAGTGATATTCGCAAAATTCCGACATTATATTTTGTCTTGATTTTTCAAGCTCTTATTTTTTTTCCGATTTTATTTCATTGATATACTTTATGCTAAACTCAAAATTGAGGTTTATTATCTGTTATTTAGCATTTTGAACTGGATCTTTGAACGATGACCGAGAATCCAGTATCCAATATCGAGCATCAGTTTTTTGTTATTTGGGTTTTGAAATTTGTTATTTGTGATTAGTATGTTATTTTTGCACCACAAAATTAAAAGTTCGGGGTGTGGCGCAGTCTGGTAGCGTACGCGTCTGGGGGGCGTGGGGTCGCAAGTTCAAATCTTGTCACCCCGACTTAAAAATCAAAGAGTTAGCAAAATTTGCTAACTCTTTTTTAATTTTGGTTTACGCTATGGTTTGGGCGGATTAAGCGAGAAAGGATCCATTATTATTTTGCCAAATAATCCAATGCTTCTTCCATAGTGTCAAACGGAATGACCTTATCTTTTACAACAGCGTTATATGCCTGAAGTAAAACCTTCTTCAAACCGCTAACTCCAATAGCCGTGTTTTTAGCAGGACGCTGGTTGAAAATTTCCCGGGCATACTGACTCGCTTTCCTCATGTATTCCGTACTTCCGTAACCTCCCCTGAAATCGTTTATCGTTAACCAAACCCCCGATGAATTATAAAATTCAGTTTTCACCTCTTCCAAAACAGCTAACGTTTCAGCGACAGATTTGCATTTCGTATAATCGATATAAAGAATTTTTTTCCCCTTGTGGGTAATGTAAGAGACACTCATTGTTATAGTTGTTTTTAAAATTTACTCGAAAAATTAATTCAATTTGAGGATAAGACAATTCATTAAACCAAAAAAGGAAGAAACATCTTCGTCTTTTTCATGTATGTTTTATATTCTT
>Ga0209800_10003220_pt1 | contig 13230 bp, 8 predicted proteins | sample Higcelweek8metaG_FD_187174 | JGI IMG/M metagenome (GOLD analysis project Ga0209800, IMG submission 187174) | Freshwater pond sediment microbial communities from the University of Edinburgh, under environmental carbon perturbations - High... | ecosystem: Environmental > Aquatic > Freshwater >... | reverse complement strand
TTCCCGCTTTTATCATGAGTAATTGATATTTTTTATTATTCTATATCCGGCATGTTTTTCAAACTTTTAAGTTCATTCATCGATTGTAAGTCGCCCAGTTCCTGCAACCCTTGCAACTCGCCCATATTCATCATGCTTTTTTTATCTTTTCCCATAGTCCATAAGATATTGATTTCGCCTTTATCTTTGTTGATAATAACGGTTTCCTTGGAACCTTTTGGAATACCGGGGCGAGAATAAATATACGAACGCTCAGCTTTGTCGCGCGAGGCAACTTCCAATTCGAAATTGTCTTTTTTCAACACTTCCAGGATTTCTTTTTCAACTGCTTCGGCCAATGTTTTGCTCGAAGTGGTAATTTCCAGTGTCAGTGTTTGCATATCTTTCCCAATTTTGGTGTATGCAAAGCGTTCGTCGTCGGCATATTTCTCAAAAAAGCCGTTTAAATTCTGTGCCTGAGCCATTGCTCCCAACGTGAGCAACATTGCTACAATAAAAAATAGTCGTTTCATATTTGTTTTGTTTTAGTAAGTTGATATTATTTTAGTTGACTTTCAATTTCATTTAATCTTTCGGTAACTGCTGCATTGTCTTTGTATGCTTCCAGACTGCGGTGAATAACCCCGAGCGATTTCTCCAGTTTGCCATTAGCATACTCACGCGCTTTTTCTGAATCGTTTATCCGCTTACCATTCAGTATCATATAATCGTCCTGAGAACCCTGGAAACGAACTACTGATAACACCAACAAACAAGCCGCAGCTACGCCAGACACGGCATACAACGCCCGGCGACGGAAAGGAATTCTCTTAATTGTATATGCCTCTTTTTGTGGAGAGCTTACCGATTTTTCGTTTTCAATTGCCCTGAAAATAGGCGAATACTTTTCGTATTTTGCGTTTATATTCCCCGAATTGAAATAAGTTTTCAGTTCTTTTTCTTCCAAAAGGGAACTATTTCCGGCATAATATTTTTCTAATAATTCATCTATTCTATTCATCATCGTTTATTTCTTTTTAAGGTTCTAATTCTTTTAAAAGTTGTGTTCGTATTTTGGCCCGTGCCCTCGACAGATTTACACGTACCGTGTTTTCTGTAAGTTCGGTAATAAACGCTATTTCAGCAATTTCCAGCTCTTCCACATCACGCATTCGGATGATTGTTCGCTGTGTTTCTGGCAGTTTATCAATGAGCAGGGTTACATAATTAGCCAAATCTTTGGTATCCAACAGATAGCTTTCATGTTGTCCGGGTATTTCAAAATCAGTATTCAACGTTTCGGTATATTGTTGTCGGCGCAAGGTGTCGATACACAAATTGCGCATAGCTCTAAGCGTAAAAGTGAACTTATTATCAGCCTCGCTTAGCATGGAGCGTTTTTCCCAGAGCCGCAGCTGAAGTTCCTGTACGGAATCTTTAGCCTCGTCGGTATCTTTTAAGATCGACTTAGCCATTCGGAAAAGTTTATCCGAAAGTGTTGAAAATATTGCATTAAATTCTCTTGCATCCATACAACAATAAAGACGGAAGTAAAAGAAAAATATTACGGTGCGAATGATTTTTTTTGAAAATAATTTTTCAGGCTGGCAATAAACAACAAAAAAGCCGAAATGAAAAACATTCCGATAATTAATTTGGTACAAAAAAAAGAATATAAGAAAACCGCAAAGCGCTGCCAAAATTAAAGCAAGGGTCTATTTCTGATTCCTGTATTCTTTGGGAGTAAGATGGTATTTCTTGGCAAATTCGCGATAGAAATACGCCTTATTGTTGAAACCACAATTGTACATAATTTCCTGAACTGTTTTGTTGGTAGTTTTAAGCAGTTTTTCCGACTGTTTTAACCTCAAAGTACGAATAAATTCTGTAGGAGTAAGTCCGGTGATTTCTTTCATTTTCCGATATAGTTGCATTTTGCTATGTGCCGTCTGATTAGCAATAAAATCGAGTGTAAGATCCTCGTTGTCTATTTGTTCCTGAATAGTTTTTGTAATCAGCAACATCAATTCTTTGTCTTCCTTGTGAATTAATTTTCCTTCGAACTGCTCCAAAGCCGCATGTGCCGATTCGCTGTAATCCAAAACGGCTTTGTTGCGATGCAACATATTTTCAACCAACGCTTCCAAATGTCGGGGGTGGAATGGTTTGCTTAAATAGGCATCGGCTCCTACCTCCAGCCCTTCAATCTGATTTTCGACAGTTCCCTTCGTTGACAAAAGAATAATCGGGATGTGTCGGGTAAGTTCCTGCTGTTTCATTGTCTTTACAAACTCCACTCCGTTCATTACAGGCATAATTATATCACAAATAATTATAACCGGCATTCTTATACGCATAAGTTCAATGGCTTCCTGCCCATTCGCAGCTTCGGCAATTTCGTATCTATCGGACAAAAAGTCATTCAGCAATTCTCTGATTTCCTTTTCATCGTCTATTACAAGTACCAGTCCCTCTTTCTGAACATCTGGTGTTGAAATGCGTTCTTTTACCTTCATTTTTTCTTCATTCAACTCAATTGCAACATTTAATGCAGGGCTTTTCGGATGTAAAACAGGAGAATGCTGTTCATCCATATTTTGCTCTGGGAGTTTCACTTTAAATGTGGTGAAGGTATCGCCATCGCTTTCCACGTCGATAGTTCCATGCATGACTTCCACAATGTTTTTGCAAAGTGCCAAACCAATTCCGTTGCGGGTATCCAATCCTTTGGAAACTTGCTTTTCAAAGCGTTCAAGTACTTCGAAACGGTCGAAGATGTTTTTCTGAAACTCAGGTTTTATGCCTACACCCGTATTTGTTACTGATATGATTAACTGATTATTACTTGTTTCAATGCTTAGGTCAATATGTTCATCATCGGGCGTGTATTTCACTGCGTTTGAAATAAGGTTGAACACAATCTTTTCAATACTGCCTCTGTCGGTTTGCCAGATTATATCAATATCAGAAAATGAGATATTAAAATGTATCCTTTTTTGTTCCAAAACGTCCGTGAAGTTATCAACGACAAATCTGACCAGCTCAGTTATGTCGACCTTTTCAATTTCAAGTTTTAAATGGCCGGTTTCAGCTTTTCGGAAGTCAATCAGCTGTTGAATCAGGGTCTGCATTCGTTCGGAGTTCGACTTGATTATATTTATATATTTCCGGGTAACTCCATCCGAAGCATGGGTTCGGAGCAATTGCTCGCAAGGTCCATAAATCAAGGTCAGGGAATTAGAAAACTCATGGGCAATATTGGTGAAAAAACGCAATTTTGCCTGATGGATTTCCTCAATTTTTTCTTTTTCCTGTTCTTTTATTCTAATATTGTTCCGAATAGTATACTGATATTTTACAAATCGTTTTATAATAAGCATCAGCAAAATAAACAAGATAACATAACACAAATAGGCTATATTACTTGCCCACCAGGGGGGTAACATCTTAATTGTAAGTGAATAGTAATTATCATCCCACATTTTATCAGCATTACTGCACTTCACTTTAAGTGTATAATCACCTTTGGGCAGATTGGTGAATACAATCGTATTGGAAGTACCCAGATGAATCCAGTCTTTCTGATACCCATCGAGCAGATATGAAATCTCGCATTTCGATCCCGAAAGGTAATCGAGTGGAATAAATCGGAAGCTAAATGATTTGTTTTTATAGGATAAAATGAGTGTTTCGCCATCTTTTTTTGATTTAAGATAATCGGACAAATTGGTGTTTACATTATCAACATAAAATGCATCCAACAACAAGGACGGCATATATGTACTATGCGTAATTTCCATTGGGTTAAACACATTGAATCCACTAATTCCTCCAAAATAAAGCTGGTGCGTATATGGACTTTCGTAAAATGCTCCATCCGAAAATTCATTATTCAGAAGTCCATCTTTCTGATAATACGAGATAATACGATAACTGCTACGATCTTTGACCAACTTGGCAATGCCTTTATTGGTACTCAGCCACAAATTATGTTCTTTGTCTTCCAGAATTCCGTGAATGGTATTGTTTGGCATTCCCTCTTTCTCAGTAAATCGGGTAAAAACAGGAATGCCTTTGTCGTAACGTATCAGTTTATTCAACCCCATACTGGTTCCAGCCCACAAATATCCCAACTTGTCTTTGTAGAGGCACAACACATCGTCACTGCTTATAAAACCTGAATTATTGGATGAAAACCTAAATGTTTCGAAAGTCTCTGTTTTCTTATTGAATCTGTTCAGACCGCCACCACGGGTGGCAATCCACAAATGATTCGCATCGTCGTTTATAATTGAATATACAATATTGTTACTTAGTGATTTTTTGCTTTTCTCAAATATATACTGTTTATAGGTTGTTATTGAGTAAGGATTTGTAGTTCTGTCTATTTCAAGTTTATACATACCATAGCCACTTGTCCCGACCCATAAAGTTGATTTGTCAGTTGGTAAAATTGAATACACTGAAGTAAGATTGACTTTTTGAATAATATTTGCCGGAATAGTCAAGGTCTTAATTTTCGTTGCTTTTATATCGTAATAATTAATGCCACGACCATCAGTTCCAATCCAGTATTCACTTTCCTGCCCTTTGACAATGGTGAACACCGAATTACTTAGCAATCCATTTGAAGTAGTAAAGTGTTGGTTGTTTGCCGATTTCGTACTGTTTGGGTTTTGGCTAACTGTATAAATGCCACTTCCTTTAGTCCCTACCCAAAGCATCTGGTTTGGATCTTCAAAAAAAGTACGTACGGCGCTATTACCAAATGAAGGTATATTTTCAGCTGAATATGATCGGAATGAATCTCGCGAAGGAGATAATTGCCACACACCCTGCATGTCGGTACCAACCCATACAATTTGTTGCGTGCCACGGCAAAGCGATAATACAGAGATATTGGGCATTACCGATTCAACTTGTTTTGTCTTCGGATCAAAACGAAACAACCCGTTAGAAGTTCCCCATAATTGGTAGGAATCTATAAAAAGCGCTGCTTTAATTAAGCCTGCACTGGATTCTAAATGATATCCGGTTAAAACACCTTCGGAAATTTTGTAGGAATAAAATCCTCCTCCCGATTGCATCCATATTTCGTTGGTTGAGTTATAAAATACCGATTCAATATTAATCAGATGCTTAAATTCTACTACATTGCCAATCTGAGGCTCTGGCGATTTCCCTTTTTTGAAAACAACCTTTAGCAATATCTTGTCATCTGTATAAAGCCATAGATTATCATCCTGATCAAAAAATATTTTTCTCAACCGATAATTTTTTACGGCAGAAAGTTGTTTAAATTGGTGATTTTTATTGTCGAAAAAGAATAGTCCCTTTTCATTTATTCCCGCAAAAATAACATTTGAACTATTTTTTGCTACTAAGAAAGAATGTTCGCCGGATATAGTTTGATATTCGGCATCTACAAAAAAACGTTCAAAGGTTTTTCTACGCATATCCATGCAGTTTATTCCTCTGTCGGTGGCAATCCAATGCACATCTTTGCTTTCTTCAATAATATCGCGTATAATATTATTGCTTATACTTTGTACGTTGCCCGGTTCAGGTTTAAATGTGCTGAATTCCCTGCCGTTATAAATATTAAGTCCGTCCCAGGAACCAAACCACATAAGTCCATTGGAATCTTGAAATATCGTATTGATGGAGCTGTTTGAGAGTCCATCATTGTTAGTCAAATTCGTAATATCGTATTTTTTTGCTTGTAAACTGATCGTAATCAGAATGCCAAAAAGTAGCAGTGTTTTTCTCATTTAATGGTATTTTGCCTTATGATTACGCAAATATACTATAATATGACTTCATTAGATTTTGATAAAGGTATATATTTTCATCAAAAAGGTATCATTCTGTATTAATGTAAAAAATGTGTACTTTAATGTTGAAATAAGATACCCTTTCCTGTGAATGCTTGGTATATATTTGCCTCGAATTCTTAAAACAAATACAATATTATGGATATCGCAAAACGATCAATAAAAAATCCATTGTTACGTCCCGGTGATCTCAAAGCCGGAATAAATGGGATGGAAATTACCTGTCTTCTCAATCCGGGAGTATTCCGCATGAATGGAAAAACATGGCTACTACTCCGCGTAGCCGAACGCCCGAAGCAAATTGAAGGCAAAATAAGTTTTCCTATTTATAACAATGAAAAAATTGAAGTGCTTAGCTTTGATGTAAACGACCCTCAACTTGATGCCACCGATCCACGTGTCATTCTTTATAAAGGCAAAAACTATTTAACAACATTATCGTATCTGCGATTGGTGTGTAGCGATGATGATATTCATTTCTACGAAGACCCTGCTTATCCTCCTATCTATGGCGAGGGTGATTTAGAAGCTTTTGGCATCGAAGATTGCCGCGTAGCTACCATGGAAGATGGCTTTTACCTCAGCTTCACCGAAGTGTCGTCGGTAGCCGTGGGCGTTGGTCTTATTGCCACCAAAGACTTTCAACAGCTCGACCGCAAAGGAATGATCTTCCCGCCGCATAATAAAGACTGTGCTTTATTCGAAGAAAAGATAAACGGCATGTATTACGCACTTCACCGGCCAAGTAGCCCCGAATTGGGTGGAAATTACATTTGGCTGGCACAATCGCCCGACCGGTTGCATTGGGGAAACCACAAATGTGTAGCCATTACCCGCGAAGGAAGTTGGGATTCGGCACGTGTGGGCGCAGGAGGTGCACCGATTAAAACCTCCGAAGGTTGGTTGGAAATTTATCACGGTGCCAATGAGGAGCATCGTTATTGCTTAGGAGCATTGTTACTCGATTTGAATGATCCTTCGAAAGTACTTGCCCGTAGCATTGAACCCATTATGGAACCGATTGCCGAATATGAACAAACCGGATTTTTCGGGAATGTAGTTTTCACAAATGGACATTATGTGAATGGTGACACCATTAAGATATTCTACGGAGCCAGTGATGAAGTGATTTGTAGCGCCGAATTCTCTATTACCGAAATTTTAAACTCATTAAAGAAAAACTGATGACCAATAAATTGACCGGAGAATTTGCATTCTTCAAAACCCAGCCTAAGAACGTTCGTACAATACTGGTAACCAATATGCTGTATGCACTTATATTGCCGATTATCGAGATTTTTGTCGGTGCATATATCATGCGAAACACCGGAAATTCATCGTATGTGGCCATTTATCAATTGTGCATGTACGTTGGGGTAGTGAGTACATCCGTCCTGAATGGAGCTTTACTCAAAATTTTTAAGGTAAACATGCTATATAGTTTTGGAATCATTCTTACTGCTATTTCATTAATGGTAATGATGTTTGTGCAATCGTTAGGGATAGTTCAGCTGGGCATTGCTGGTTTTGCATTGGGCGCATCCACCGGTTTCTTTTGGACCAACCGTTATTTGCTTACACTTAATTCTACAAACGATCAAAACCGAAATTATTTCTTTGGATTGGAATCCTTTTTCTTTTCGCTTTGGAGCATTGTTGTTCCGTTAATTGTTGGTGTATTTCTGGCAAGTATTGATGGAAAAATGCTATTTGGTTATACTTTCGATGTAAATTCCGGTTATAAATTCATTACCGTGGTAGTCTTTTTTATTGCTATTGGAGCTTGCATTGTTTTGTCAAAAGGTAATTTTGTCAATCCTGTTCAAAAGAAATTTGTCTACTTTAAATATCACACTTTATGGCAAAAATTCCTTGCACTGGCAAGTTTGAAAGGAATGGTTCAGGGTTTCTTGGTCACTGCGCCTGCCATTCTGGTTATGCGACTGGTTGGTAATGAAGGCTCTTTGGGTTTAATTCAGGGAATTGGTGGTGGTGCCACAGCTATTATAGTATATATACTCGGACGAATTGCAAAGCCAAAACACCGGATGTATATCTTCGGATTCGGTTTGATAGTGTTTTTTGTTGGAACTTTAGTGAATGGAATAATGTTCTCTGCAATGGGTGTAATTATTTTTGTCCTTTGTAAGGTACTCTTCCAGCCACTTCACGATTTGGCTTATTTTCCCACAATGATGAAAACGATAGACGCAGTTTCGAAAATTGAAAAGCGAAATGAATATGCATATATCCTGAGTCACGAAGTCGGATTATTCTTCGGGAGGGCTTCAGGGATGATATTGTTTATTTCGTTAGCCTATTTTGTTTCGGAAATTTTCGCACTGAAATATGCATTGATCATAGTAGCTGCGTTACAATTGATTTCACTTCCTTTGGCAAGACATATTATCAAAGAAATTGATACCAAACACTCTTTAAAAACAGAAAATGCTGAAATCGAAGTTGTTGTAGCTCCCATTGTAGAAGAGCTAAAGTAATTTTATTAAATTGTAATACCAATGAAAACGTCTAAATCAATTCTTTTCTTTCTTCTGCTTATAAGCTGCTTTTACTCTTGCCAAGCGAATGATAACTACGGTACTCCGGTGGTTCAAACCATTATTCCGAGAATAGAATTAATGCCCAACACACCACAACCTTATAAAATTATTGATTGGAAGCAAAAAGCGAAAGAATATGATGCGTACGTTTTCGATTTTAATCCGAATGTACCTGCAGGTTCAATGATTTGGCTTGACAACAGCCAGCGCAACCTTCCACAAATCACTTTCGGACTTTACACTGCTATCAATGACGTCCGTCAGGGACCAGCACATAATGATGGTGAATTTCATGAAAGTCTGAATTCGCTTTCAGCAATTTTAGGTGCAGGCTTAATGGGAATAGACAAAACGCATCAGAACGGCTACAACTACGTAAAAATGATACAGAATTATTTCAATTCGGAAACCGGATGGAATATAATGATGAACAATACATCCCCTGAAATAGCTCAATTGGGTGGCGGTTATGGTCGCGACTGGTGGTACGATGTATTACCAAACGTATTGTTCTATGCGGTTAGCGATATTTTTCCCAATGTTGAAAATGCAGATAATATTCAACGTAGCATTGCCGAGCAATTTTGTAAAGCCGATTCGGTGTTGAATGGAAATTACGATTATTCGTATTTCGATTACGGTCAAATGAAAGGAATGATCAATCAAATTCCATTCCAGCAGGATGCTGCCGGTGGTCATGGATATGTGCTTTATGCGGCTTACAAAAAATATAAAAACGCACGATATCTGGCTCACGCCAAATCAGCCATTGCAGCTCTCGACGGTCAAAAGGAAAGCAGGTTTTATGAAATTTTGCTGCCCATGGGAATTTATACCGCAGCACGTTTGAATGCCGAACAAGGAACAAATTACAACATCGAAAAAATGATAAATTGGGTATTCGAAGGTTGCAAGAACCCAAATGGTCGTAATGGTTGGGGAGTGATAGTTGGCAAATGGGGAGATTATGATGTCAGCGGATTACAGGGAAGTATTATCGATGGAGGTGGATATGCTTTTTTAATGAACAGTATGAAAATGGCATGGCCGTTGGTTCCCATGGTGAAATATCAACCGCAATTTGCACGTGCCATTGGTAAATGGATGCTTAATAATGTGAACGCTTCCCGGTTATTTTTCCCTAATGAAATCCCTTCAGAAAATCAGTGGTTACCCGAAATGAAGAATTATACAAATTCGGTGGTGGCTTACGAAGGTCTTCGCTATTCTGATTGTTATGACAAACCCGAATTAAAAGGAGTACATCCTGTTGCTTTGGGCGATGGTCCGAACTGGAATCCTAAAAACCCGAAAGAAAGTATGTTCAGCTTGTACAGCACTTCTCCGGTTGGCATCATGGGCGCAATTGTGGATACAACCGATGTGAAAATGATTTTACGGTTGAACTGTAATAAAACAGACTTTTATTCCAACACTACTTATCCTGAGTACTTATATTACAATCCATACACGGTATCAAAATCTGTCACTTATCATCCCTCGGGCAAAGTTGATGTATTTGATATTGTGACAAAAAAATACATTGCAAAAGCAATTTCTACCAGTACGCAAATCTCTATCCCTGCCGATCAGGCTTGTGTTTTGGTTGAATTACCGGCCGGAACTAAAATTGAGAGAAAAAACAATTTACTCCTGGCAAATGGAATCACTATTTCTTATAAATAATCGAAAATCTATATATCAATCAAAATGAAAAAAACATTATTTCTAATTTTTCTAAGCTTTATCAGCTTTGTTCTGCAAGCTCAAACCGTTCAACTAAAAGGAACTGTAAAAGATGCAAAAACAAGTGAATTGCTTATAGGTGTTAATATTATTGTTGAAGGCACTGCAAACGGAACAATTACAGGCTTAGATGGTAACTTTGTAATTTCAGCACCTGTAAACGGCACGCTTAAACTATCGTATATAGGCTACAAATCCCAGCAAATTAAGCTTTCAGGACAAAACACTTTGGAAATTCTTCTTGAGTCCGACAGCAAAACGATTGATGAAATTGTTGTTGTTGGTTATTCAGTTCAAAAAAAACGTGATGTATTAGGCGCCATCAGTAAGGTTGGAAGTGAAGAACTTTCCAAAATACCTGTTGCATCGACACAGCAAGCTTTACAGGGCCGTATTGCCGGAGTAAATGTAGCTGCACAAACAGGCGCTCCCGGTGCTCCGATCTCTGTTCGTATCCGTGGTGTCAACTCTATTGGGTTAGGTAATGAGCCATTATATATTGTTGATGGTATTCCGGTTGAAGGTGCACTTGACAATCTTCCTCCCGGCGAAATTGAAACCATGACTGTATTGAAAGATGCTTCTTCAGCAGCCATTTATGGATCAAGAGCTACCAATGGAGTTATTTTGATTACCACTAAAAGCGGAAAATCCGGTGAAGCTAAAATCACCTACAACACTCAAATTGGTTTCCAAACACATGGGAAGCTCACCAAAATGGCCACAACAGATCAGTATATAAAACTCTATAATGAAGCAGCCACTGCCGACAATCAAACCTCAATTGTACAAAGAGCACTTATTGATGGCAGTTGGGTAAAGGATTTTCCGAATGTAAGCCATATTGATGAAATCTTTCAAACGGCACCGTTACAGTCACACGAATTATCCATTAGTGGTGGTAACGAAAAAACGACTTATCTGGTTTCGGCATCTTACTATAATCAGGATGGTATTATCAAAAATACCGGTTATCAACGTGCCAACGTACGTTCAAACATCAATTCGGAAGTAAAGAAATGGTTACAGGTAGGATTGAATGTAAGCGGAGGACTTTCAAACAACCGATTGGTTTCCAGTTCCGGCGATGGTTCTGCTGGCGAAGGTGGTAGTGTGGTTCGTTATGCCCTTTACAGAAATCCTGCTATTCCTGTTTACAATGCTGCAGGTGATTATGTAGATTTACCTTCGGAATACTATGGAGATGCGGTTTATAATTCTTTTTTTGGAGATGGATATAGTCCCGAAGGATTAGCTGCTAATACCGACCGTACAAAAAAAATAAAAACTTTATTGGTTACCGGAAATGTACTTGTCAAATTAACACCCGATTTATTCTGGAAAACAACCGCCGGCATCGATTACAGCATTACTGAAAAAAGGGAATATAATAAAACATGGGGAACTGCCAACCGCATAAACAGTACCAATGGACTAAATATATCGAGCGAAAGCAGTTCGAACTGGACAATCAACAGCACATTGAATTACAGTGTGAAATGGAACGAGAACAGCAATCTGACAGCATTGCTTGGTACAGAAGCTGTGAAACAATCGGCAAATGGCTTGTATTTAAGCGATAGTCAGTTCACAAATACAAATCCTGATTTTCTTTATATTGGTAAAGGCTTAGGTACAAAATCGGGAAATCAGTCGGAATGGGGATCCAGCTTACTATCACTCTTCGGGAATGTAAATTACAACTATAAACAAAAGTATTACGTATCAGGAATTTTAAGACGTGATGGCTCTTCGCGTTTTAGCGACGGACATAAATGGGGAACTTTCTACTCCGTATCGGCTGGTTGGAATCTGGACTCCGAAGATTTTATAAAAGACTTGTCGAATATCAACAAACTAAAATTGCGTACCGGTTACGGTTCTATCGGAAATCAAAATATCCCTTTGTATTCTTATTACGATCGATACGGATCACAATACTATTATACTTTCGGTGGAACCAGTTACAATGGCTACGCCCAAACAACCTTGGGTAACATCGACTTAAAATGGGAAACTAATAATCAGTTCAATGCGGGCATCGACCTTGAAATGTTTAATGGTGCTATGGGAGCATCTCTCGATTATTATTATAAAATCACCAATGATATGTTATTGCCGGCCTCATATCCACCTTCAGTTGGAAATGCTTCGCCACCATACATTAACAGCAAAGGAAATGTGCTGAATACAGGTATTGACATTGAATTATTCTACCGAAAAAAATATAAAGATGGTGGATTTACGATCACATTGAACGGTGGATTTTTACACAATGAGGTTTTGAATATTGATGCGCCTTATTATGCAGGAACTGTTGACACCGGAATATCTGCAACAAAAACAGATGTTGGACAACCCATTGGATCTTTTTATTTGTACAAGATGGATGGAATATTCCAAAATGAATCTGAAATACTGACATCAGCTTATCAGGGGAAAAACATTAAACCGGGTGATGTAAAATATGTTGACATAAATAATGACAATGTAATTGATGCCAAGGACCGTACTTTTGTAGGAAGCGCCATTCCGACTATCAATACAGGTTTGAATCTGTCGGGGAATTACAAGGGTTTTGATGTGTCGGCATTTTTTCAGGGAGCTTTCGGACAAAAGGTGTTCTCGCAAGTGAACTACGACATTGAAGGTTATTACCGCGGATTTAATGTTACCGAAAGATATTACCTCGAACATTGGACTGGCGAAGGAACTTCCAATACTCAACCACGCGCCTCGTGGGCCGCAAAATCAAATAATGTGAGAGCTTCTACCCGTTTTCTGGAAGATGGTTCATATGTTCGACTGAAAAATATACAATTCGGTTACACCATACCCAACACAAGGAAATTCAAGCTGCAATCCGTACGCTTGTATGTGGCAGCAACCAATTTATTGACCCTTACAAAATACACAGGTTTCGATCCGGAAATGACAGTTAGTACCAATTCCGCAAGTCAGGGCGACCTTGCCAACGGAATTGACTGGGGAACTTACCCGGTAGCTAAGAATTATACCTTCGGTCTGAACATAAGCTTTTAATTAATTCATAATTGAAATGATCATGAAAAAAATATTTTATTTAATAACATTAGCAACTATTGGGTTAT
>Ga0209800_10003217_pt1 | contig 13241 bp, 14 predicted proteins | sample Higcelweek8metaG_FD_187174 | JGI IMG/M metagenome (GOLD analysis project Ga0209800, IMG submission 187174) | Freshwater pond sediment microbial communities from the University of Edinburgh, under environmental carbon perturbations - High... | ecosystem: Environmental > Aquatic > Freshwater >... | reverse complement strand
CCACGCGACGGCGAGGCCTTCACCTGTTTGTGCGATACAGGCTAGATAGTTGGACTCGCGGGAATCGAGAAGCGAGTCTTCAGTAACCGTGCCGGGGGTCACAATGCGGATGACTTCGCGTGCGACGATGGATTTTGCGCCTCGTTTTTTGGCTTCGGCGGGGTCTTCCGTTTGTTCGCATAAGGCAACGTGGAAGCCTTTGCGGATGAGTTTGGCCAGATAGCCTTCATAGGCGTGAAAGGGGACGCCGCACATGGGGATGTCTTCGCCCTTATACTGGCCGCGATGGGTGAGCGTGATGTCGAGGGCGCGGGAAGCTTTAAGCGCGTCTTCGAAGAACATTTCATAAAAATCGCCGAGGCGAAAGAAAAGCAGGCAATCGGGGTTTTCGTCCTTGATCCGCAGATATTGCGTCATGAGCGGGGTGGTGGCGTCTTCTGGTGGTTGGACTGCGGCGTGCGACATTTTTCTTTTGAATTCCGTTATGTTTTTCATAAGCTTCGTTGCAGCATATGAAAGGTGGGCTTGGGGTGCAAGTTCATTGCAAGAAGCATTAGTTTCTAACGACATTGCCATGACAAACATTCGTCATTCCAGACAAGCGGTAAGCGATCTGGGTGGCGTTGTGTTTGGGACGCTTAGAAGAAAAACACACCCAACCACGACCACGTGCGAAACACACCTTTACTTGTAATGCTTGTGAGATAAAACTTACTGATAGAATTGTACTTCAGCAAGTTTCGCATAATATTGACCTGATTGGTCTTGAATCGTAACCCTGTGGTAACGATATTGCGCCGTGGTTATGAGCCCACTAGAAGAATCATAACTGCGCGAGTCAGTTGAACTGCCACAGGTAAATGTTGTCGAAAGTAAAGTCGTCCATGTTGAATTATCGTTAGAACCTTGGATTGTAAGAGAAACCGTATTACCAGAAAGTGTGTATCCATTATCGTTTGAACCGAAAACAACTACGCGCTGTATCACAATAGAAACGTCACTTCCCCAGTCTTTTCCAACGTAACCCATCGCCCCAGCTGTCGCATTATAGGCGCCTGCCGTGTAGCCCTGATTCGTGTTGCCATCGAAGGCGGCGTTTATTCCTCCGCCAGCAGTCATGTTTCCAATAGTAGTTCCTGTGCTTTGTGAGATCATTGTAGGCGTAGCCCAATTGCAGCCTGTTGATCCATCGGATGTGCTAACCCAACCTACCCCACCTCTACAAGCACAGGTTGTGTATCGCGAAGTCAAGGCAAACTCGCCATTATTACTTGACGAGCATACACTTGGTGCTGAGGCGTTTGTTGCCATCTGGATAGTATTTCCGCCAAATCCAGCCCAACTTGTCCCGGTACAATACTCAAGTGTATTGGATGCCGTATAACGCAACAAACCGGCATAGGTTGACGAACAGGTGATCGACGATGTTCCAAGTTTAATCGGTCCGTTCACATCAAGTGTCGCGACGGGTGTGGCGGTTCCGATGCCAATATTTCCTGTTCCCGTCACACGCAAGCGCTCTGTGCCGCCTGTTGCAATGCTGACGGTTGAGGCGGTATCAGAGAACAAACCCGTTGTGACATCATCGCTGCGTGAAGGGCTGGTCACCGTGGAGGATGTGCCAAGGTATTCCGAACCAGATTCGCCGCCGACAAGATTAAAAGCGCGGCTATTTGTGTAGAGTTGTGTAATCGTGTAGGCGCTTGTCACGCAATCGAAGTTGCCAAATCCGGAGTTTATGGCGTATTGGCCAGAGCTATTATAGGCGATATAGCCATAAGTATAATCACCGTAATAATAATTGCTATCGCCGGACGGGAGCATGAGAGGAAAAAGAACCGCCTGTAGAGAACCATATTTACAAACAATCGCATCCGGCCAATTCATAATAATTGTACTTCCAGAGCTACCGGAGCTGCCGCTACCAAGGCTTCCCCAGCTTGTCCCGTTGCAGCCCTGAAAGCTTGTTCCCGTCCATTGGAGCATGCCAGCTTTGGTGCTGTCGCAGGTTGTCGTTGTATAGGTCGAGGTGCTGGGTGCGCCGAGGATCAGTGGCGCTTTGACCATTGTGCCGTTTGAACAGTGCGCGATGCTATCCCAATCGGCGGCGCTGTTGTCGGATGAGCAAGTTGAGCCGATGACTTTTTCGGCGGCTTGCGTTGTTGAGGTAAGCGCAAAACAAAGAAGAAAAACGAGAAATGTCTTTCTCATGGTGTCACCTTGCAGCAGCGGCAGAGAGAAGAGGCGTTGTTGGCGCTGGTGTCTTCACAGGAAGGTGGCGGATTTTTGTTGGGAAGGATGGTGAAGTAGATCAGGCCACCTGCTTTCTGAGGGTGTGATTTTTCTTGGGCGATGGCACCAGCGCAAAGTAAGAACGAAAAGAGGAGGCTCAAAGCCAAACATCTGCGCGATTTCATTTTTAAGCCTCCCTATGGACAGGCCGCACCAGAGGAAAATCCTCTGGTGGGCGTGGGCGTTCGAAAATCGCAACAAGACGATTGCAGGAGCCTTTAAGCCTTGCGGCTCTGGACATGCGCACCTGCCTTTCAGCCCATGGGCCGGAGGCAGCGTTATTACGGTTACGCCATAGCCTTGCGTTTCAAAGCGAAACGCCAAGCTAAAACCACGCAGAACTTGAACGAAAACATCCCTGTTTTCGGACAGGCTTACATGATTAACCGCTTGTTGCGAGGTTTCGACACTCCAAAGACAGTAAAACTGTCTTCGTCAATGATGGTGGGGGATCGCAGTGATTCTGTCAAATGTTAAGCTTATTGAGGTTAGGGGAAATAAGGAGTTTCTGCTTGAGCGAGCAGGGCGGGAGGGTGATTTTCACCACTTCTTTCCGTGGCGTCATTCCGGCCTTCCCCCTACGCCCCTACGGGGCTTCGGCGCGACAGGTCGTCGAAATGACGTAAGAAATGAAAAAGAAAGAACCAAACGGGATTCCCGCTTGCGCGGGAATGACAATAGGGGATTGAAGTTAAATATAATCCGTCATGCCCGTGAAAACGGGCATGACGGGTGGGTTTGAGTGGTGAACTCCGGGCGTCAGAACGGACATTTGTGCTTACGACTCTGGATTCCCGCCTTCGCGGGAATGACAGAAGATTTTAGCTGAAGAAAGAATAGGGTGTTTTGTGGGAGAAGATTTGCTATGGCAAGGGTATGATTATCGGTATTGGCAGCGATTTAACGGATATTAGGCGGATTGAGAAGACCCTCTTGCGGCATGGCGAGCGGTTTAAGCTGCGCGTGTTTACGCCTGTGGAACGCGCTAAGGCCGAGGGGCGGGCTTTGGCAGTGGCAACCTATGCCAAGCGGTTTGCCGCCAAGGAAGCTTGCAGCAAGGCGCTCGGGACGGGGCTTAAAAAAGGCGTTTTCTGGCGCGATATGGGAGTTGTCAATTTGCCTTCGGGGCAGCCGACGTTTGCTTTAACGGGTGGAGCTAAGGCGCGATTGGAGGCCTTGACCCCGGAGGGGCACAAGGCGCTGATTCATCTGACAATTACCGACGATTATCCTTTGGCCCAAGCTTTTGTGGTGATTGAGGCCGTTCCCTGCTAAAAGGACGAACTGTTTCGTGTTCGTGTTAGGTTGTTCTTATGATTAATGATGATGAAGCGTTTGCGCCAGAAGAAAAGCCCCCGCTTACTGTACGTGCGAGCGATAAAATGGATGAGACGGTGCGGACGTTTTTTATCGCGGCGTTGATCGCGCTTATCATCCGCGCTTTTCTGTTCGAGCCATTTAACATTCCTTCGGGTTCGATGATACCGACGTTGCTGGTTGGGGATTATTTGTTTGTCTCCAAATATACTTATGGGTTTAGCAGCAAGTCTTCGTTGTTCGGGCTTTTGCCCGTTTCGGGGCGGGCTTTTGCGCGCGAACCAGAGCGTGGCGATGTGGTGGTTTTTAAGCTGCCAAGCGATAATCGGACGGATTATATCAAGCGCCTTATCGGACTGCCCGGCGATAATATTCAGGTTAAAAATGGGCTACTTTATGTGAATGGCGTGGCTGTGCAACGGCGGAAGTTGGCGGAACAAATCGAGACGGCTTATCTGACGCCGCAGCGGGATTCAGCCGATTATATTGAGACGTTTCCTGACGGTCATGCGCACGTTATTCGCGAAGATGGTGATGATTATCCTTTAGATAATACGGGCGTGTTTTCAGTGCCGTCGGGGCATTACTTTTTCATGGGTGACAATCGGGATAATTCGCTCGATAGTCGTACGGATCGGGTGAGTTTTGTGCCTGCCGAAAATCTTGTGGGCCGCGCGGAAGTTCTGTTCTTTTCGCTCGATGAGGGGACACCTTTTTGGGCTTTTTGGAAATGGCCGACTGCCATCAGATGGGGTCGCCTTTTTATGAAGATCGAATGATGGCTGAGGATACTGACTTTAAACTTGAAGCGTTATCGAAGCGGCTGGGCCACATGTTTCGTCGGCCTGCGTTGTTGCGCGATGCGCTGACCCATCCGTCATTGGCCGGGGGCTCAGATCAAAAAGCTTATTCGCCTTATGAACGGCTTGAGTTTTTAGGTGATCGCGTTTTGGGGCTTGTGGTTGCGGACTGGCTTTACAAGCTTTATCCGCACGCCAAAGAAGGCGAACTTGCTAAGCGTCATGCTGCGTTGGTCAATCGCGATGCCTTGCGTGAAGTGGCAAACGTTATTCATTTGGAAGAAGCGCTGCGTTTGGCTCATGGTGAGGAAGCCACGGCTGATCGCAAAAATCTGGCCGCGCTGTCTGATGCGACAGAGGCCGTGATCGGTGCTTTGTATTTGGATGCGGGCCTTGGTGTCGCGACGGATTTTATCAAGACTTACTGGGAGCCTTCGATTCACAGTAAGCGTGCGCCTGCTGAGCCGAAGACCAGTTTGCAGGAATGGGCGCAAGGGCGCGGGTTGCCTTTGCCGACCTATCGGATCGTTTCACGTTCAGGGCCGGCGCACGCGCCGGAATTTGAAGTTGAGGTTGCCGTGAAGGGGCTTGCGCCTCTTGTGGCTCAAGGTCATTCAAAGCGTGAGGCTGAGAAGGCTGCCGCTCTTTTACTTTTGCAGGAAATTCAAAAAGCATGACTGATGTAAGCCAAACACGCTCTGGGGTTGTCGCTATTCTTGGCGCGCCGAACGCTGGGAAATCGACGCTTCTCAATCAAATGATTGGCGAGAAACTTTCGATTGTCACGCGTAAGGCGCAGACAACGCGTATTCGCATTTTGGGTCTTTTGACCGAGGGCGAGACGCAGATGGGGCTTATTGACACGCCGGGGCTGTTTCAACCGCAAAACAGGCTGGATCGCGCCATGGTGCGGGCCGCGTGGGAAAGCTTGGAATGCTCGGATGCGGTTTTGTTTATCGTCGATGCCGCTTCGCGCCAGCCCGATGAACGATGCGAAGCCGCGATGGCGCAATTGGCTGAGCGCAAGGTCAAGGCTACGCTGGCGTTGAACAAGGTTGATAAAATTACGCCGCAAAAGCTTTTGCCTTTGGCGGAACACATGAATGAAAGCGGGCTGTTTGATAAGATCTTTATGATTTCTGCTTTGACGGGTGATGGCGTTGACGATTTAAAGGCGCATCTGCTTGCGAAAATGAAGCCGGGGCCGTGGGCTTATCCTGAAGATCAATTGACCGATGTTCCCGAGCGGTTGCTTGCGGCAGAGATTACGCGTGAGCAGATTTTCTTGCAGCTGCATGAAGAGCTGCCTTATGCCTCCACTGTGATTCCTGAGCAATGGGAAGAACACAAGGACGGTTCTGTCGTTGTGCGGCAGACGATTTTTGTCGAACGGCCTAACCATCGCGCGATTGTGCTTGGCAAAAACGGGGCGCAGATCAAGGCGATCAGTCAGGCGGCGCGGCAGGAAATGACGGCGCAATTCGGGCGGCCTGTGCATTTGTTTCTCAATGTGAAAGCTGATGAGAAATGGCAGGAGAAGCCGGAATATTATCGCTTGTTTGGTTTGGATACGCGCGAGAACAACCGTGGCGTGTAAAACAAATTGATAATCAACCTATGGTCATTGCAGTGCTTGTTTGCTGCATGTTGATTTGTGCTAGGTTTTCCGGGCACTTATTGCGCTGCACACGCACTTAATAAAAAACCCTTTATCAAGTTGAAAAGATTGTACTAGCATCCAGCCACTCGATGGACTCAGGTGCAGGTTTATTTCTTCCTTTTTCGCGTTAGCACCCTTTGAACGTGAGATGTTTTAGCCGCTGGGCTTCGTTTGTCCTTTCTAGCGGTAAGCTTTTTTTCGGGAGGTGTGGATTGACCCAATCGCGTATGGCCTCAGAGCAGATCAAAGCAAAAGATTCTGCTGAGGGCGTAAAGAAACCAAGCCTTCCTGTGGGAACCAAGGTTGTTGTTGAAGCGAATGCGCTAGAGGCTCTTATCGCGGCGCTCCTTAAATCGGGCTATAAGCCCATTGGGCCGAAAGTGCGCGATGGTGCCATCGTTTATGAACCCCTGACGAATGCTTCAGAGCTTCCGGTTGGTTTGTCTGATGATCAAGATGGCGGGCGTTATCGTATTGTAGAAGGGACCCAAGGTTCCTTCTTCGAATATCTCGTCGGGCCTTATGGCTGGCGGCGCTATCTGTTTCCGCAAAAGCAAAAAATGTGGGCCGCGAACCGCACGGATAAGGGGCTCGATATTGAGCCAGCGGAAAAAGATATTCCGTCTTACGCGTTTATTGGGGTTCGTTCGTGCGAACTTGAAGCCATCAAGATTCAAGATAAAGTTTTTGGATATGGCCGTGAAAGCCATCCTGAAAAAGGAATCTTCTCTGATCCTGGCTATGTCGCGCGTCGCAGCAAAGCTTTGATCGTTGCCGTCAACTGCATGCGGGCGGGCAAGACCTGTTTCTGTTCGAGCATGGGGGGCGATCCGCATATGAAAGAAGGTCAGGGCTTTGATTTGGTCCTGAGCGAGCTTGGTGCTGGTCAGCAAAACCATCGCTTTGTGGTTGAGATTGGTAGTGAACGCGGCGCAGCCGTTGTGGAGCGGTTATCTTATCACAATGCGCAGATCTCTGATTTTGATGCGGTGAAGGCGCAAGCCGAAAAGGCGCGCGCGCAGATGGGCCGCAAAATGGTGCCGAACGTCAAGGAACTTCTGGCGCGTAATTTACGGCATGAACGGTGGGATGAAGTGGGGAAGCGTTGCCTGTCTTGCGGCAATTGCACCATGGTTTGCCCGACCTGTTTCTGCACGACGGTTGAAGAAAAAACGGATCTGGTTGGCAATCATCATGAACGTTGGCGCGCTTGGGATTCCTGTTTCGCGCTTGATTTCAGCTATATTCATGGCGGCGTTATTCGCAGAGAATCGCGTTCGCGTTATCGTCAATGGATGACTCATAAACTGTCGAACTGGCATGACCAATTTGGCTCTTCTGGGTGCACTGGTTGCGGCCGTTGCATCACGTGGTGTCCTGTGGGCATCGATATTACGGAAGAAGCTCGGGCTATCAGCGAAAGCGATGGTGCCGTTTCTCAAAAACAGGATTGAGGCGTAAAACGCGAGATTCTGTTTTCTTTGTTTTTCTTAAGTAGGACGTGACGAATGACACAGCAGCCAGCACATAAAGACGGACATTGTTCTTGCCATTCCGGCGATGAAAGCCCCATGCATCCGCGGCCTTACCGCGTGCTTGAGGTGAGTAGGGAGCTTTCCGATACGTTTAGCATGTCGCTGACGCCGGAAGATGGAAGCTCGGTTATTTTTGAGCCCGGCCAGTTCAACATGCTTTACGTTTTCGGCGTCGGCGAAGTGCCAATCAGCATTAGCGGCGATCCATCGAACCGGTCGGTTTTGGTGCACACGACGCGTGCGGTGGGTAGCGTTTCGGCGGCTTTGAACGAAATGAAGCCCGGGGCGACGGTGGGGGTGCGCGGGCCTTATGGTTCGGCTTGGCCGCTTGAGCCCGCCGTCGGTATGGATTTGGTTTTTGTCGCGGGCGGCATTGGTATGGCGCCCTTGCGTCCGGCGATTTATCAGGCGATGGCGGAGCGGCATAAGTATGGCAATATCGCTGTGCTTTACGGGGCGCGTACGCCGGAGGATATTCTTTTTGCCAAGGAATTGCAGCGGTGGCGCTCGCGCTTTGATATCGACGTGCAGGTTACCGTTGACCGCGCGACGGGGCACTGGCCAGGCCGCGTGGGCTTGGTGACCAATTTGGTCGCGCTCAGCGGGTTCGATCCGGATAACGCCGTGGCTTACACCTGCGGGCCGGAAGTGATGATGCGCCATGTGGTGAACGCGCTTCATGATCGTGGCGTGCCTTATGATCGGGTGTATTTGTCCATGGAACGCAATATGAAATGCGCCGTTGGATTCTGTGGCCATTGCCAATGGGGCAACCAATTCGTGTGCCGCGACGGCCCGGTTTTCCGTTACGACAAGATTGTTGATGCCCTTAATACGCGGGAGCTTTAATCATGACAGTGACCAAAAAGAAGAGTGTTAAAAAGGCTTCGAAAAGCACGGCTCCGGCCAAGGCTTCGCGTCTTGTGCGGGCCAAGCCTAAGATCGCCGTTTGGAAGTTCGCTTCGTGCGACGGCTGTCAGCTGAGCCTTTTGGACTGCGAAGATGAATTGTTGTCTGTGGTTGGCGAAGTTGAGCTGGCTTACTTTCTTGAAGCGACGCGTAATGTCATTAAGGGGCCGTACGATATCTCGCTCGTTGAAGGTTCGATCACGACCGAACATGATGTGCAGCGCATTCGAAAGATCCGTCAACAATCGAAGAAGTTAATCGCCATTGGAGCTTGTGCGACATCGGGCGGCATTCAAGCGCTTCGCAACTTTGCTGATGTTGATGAATATACGCGCACTGTTTATGCGCGGCCTGATTATATCTCAACCTTGCGGACCTCGACGCCGATTCAAGAGCATGTGACCGTCGATTTTGAGCTTCGTGGGTGTCCTATCAACAAGTGGCAATTGCTTGAGGTGCTTAATGCGGCACTGAATGGTCGTGGCCCGAGCATTCCGCAACATAGCCAATGCATGGAGTGCAAGAAGAACGGCACTGTGTGCGTGATGGTTGCCAAGGGAACGCCTTGCCTTGGGCCTGTGACCCAAGCGGGCTGCGGGAACCTGTGCCCCTCGACGGATCGCGGATGCTATGGTTGCTTCGGGCCTGCGGATACGTGCAATGGGCTGAGCCTTGGCAAGCAGCTTGAGAAGCTTGGCATGAGCAAGCGCGAAGTTCAGGACTTCTTCCGTTCGTATAATGCGAATGCTGGTGGGTTCCGCCGGACAAGCGAAGCGTATGAATCTGGAAAAACAGAATAATCTTTTGCAGAACATGAAGGAGCCGGTTATGGCAGTTGCGGCAAAGAAGAAAAAGGCGTCCCCGAAGGTTTCCGTCAAAAAGACGGTTAAACCGAAGGTAAAGGTGAAGGCTAAAGTTCAGGCCAAGGCAAAGACGCCTGTGAAAGCTAAACCGAAGGCCAGCGCTGCCAAGACCAAGAAACCTGCGCCGAAGGCGAAGAAAAAGACGCTGAAGGCTGTAAACACGACGCGCACCATTCAGGTCAATGAACTTTCACGCGTGGAAGGCGAAGGCGCTTTGTTTGTTCGCGTGAAAAACGGCGTTGTGAAGGAATGCAAGTTCCGTATTGTTGAACCGCCGCGCTTCTTTGAGGCGTTTTTGCGCGGACGCAGCTATTTGGAAGTGCCGGACATCACGGCGCGTATTTGTGGGATTTGCCCCGTGGCCTATTTGATGGGCGCGCAGCAGGCGATGGAAAATGCGCTTGGTTTGAAGGTTTCACAAGGTATTCGCGATCTGCGTCGTTTGCTTTATTGCGGTGAATGGATTGAAAGCCATGTGCTTCATGCGGCTATGCTTCATGCGCCGGATTTTCTCGGGCTTGACGATGCTTTGCAGTTGGCCGCGACGAATCCGGCGGTGGTTGAAAATGCGTTGCAACTCAAGAAGCTCGGCAACGATATTTTGGAAGTTGTCGGCGGCGGGCGCGCTATTCACCCGGTCAACACGCGTGTTGGTGGGTTCTACAAAATTCCGAGCAAGGAAAAAGTGCGTGGCCTGATTGATAAGCTGCAATGGGGGATCGAGACTTCGATCTCGATTGCCAAGCTTTTTGGCACGTTCGATTTCCCGGATTTCGAATATGACTATCATAACGTCGCGCTGAAGCATCCTGATGAATATGCGATTGTCGAAGGGCGTATTGCGAGCGACCGTGGGATTGATATTCCGCTCAGTGAGTTCTTTGACGTGTTTCAAGAAACGCATGTGCAACATTCGACTTCGCTGCGGGGATCTACGAAGGCGGATGGCGAGCCGTACATGGTCGGGCCTGTGGCGCGCTATAACGTCAACTACGATCAGCTTTCCAAACTCTCCAAGCAAGTTGCGAAGGAAGTTGGGCTTGGGCCGAAGTGCAAAAATCCCTTCAAGAGCCTTTTGATCCGTATGATTGAAACGCTTTATGCGTGTGAGGAGGCTTTGCGGATTTGTAAGGCTTATGAAGAGCCGGATCGCGCTTATTACGAAACCACGCCGAAGGCGAGCGAAGGATTCGGGTGCACGGAAGCGCCGCGCGGCCTTTGCATGCATCGCTACAAGATGGATGAGAACGGTCTGATCATCAGCGCGACCATCGCTTCGCCGACGGCGCAAGTGCAGCCGCAGGTCGAGCGTGATTTGCAAGGCGTGGTCGAGCGGAATCTTGATCTGGACGAGGAAGCCTTGAAATGGCGGTGCGAACAGACGATCCGCAACTATGATCCGTGCATTTCTTGCTCGTGCCATTTCTTGAACCTGACGATGGTGCGCGAATAGCGTGCTGGGGCTCGACAGTTGGGCGGATAAATGTCTCTTCTTTTTCTCGGCGTAGGGAATGACCAACGCGGCGATGATGCTGTGGGGCCTTATCTAGCGGCGCGGTTTGCGGCGCATGAAGGGCTGCTAGCCTTGGGCGTTGATGTGATTTCTCATGGCGGTGAGGGCGCTTCGCTCATGTCGCTTTGGGAAGGGGTGGATCTGGTCGTCGTGGTCGATGCCATGATGAGCCATCGTAAGCATGGCTTTGTGCAGCGTTTCGATGTGGTCAAGGACAAGCTAGGCGGCGGAGTGTTTCGCTATTCTAGCCATTTGTTCGGCCTTGCCGAGGCTGTGGAGATGGCGCGGCAACTTCACAAATTACCAAAAGCGATGATTGTGTACGGGGTTGAAGGGCTAGCCTTTGAGTTCGGCGCGCCGCTTTCAAAGCCTGTGGCGGCAGCGGCGAAAAAAGTTGAGCGGCAAGTATTGGCTGATTTCGGGCTTATGTCTGCGCGTGTGCGCAAACCGGCGGGAGCGGCGCGTCATGCATGAAGTCTCGCTGTGCGAAAGCATTCTGCGCATCATTGAAAAGCAAGCCGAGAAGGACGGGTTTTCGCATGTTGTGAGCCTGACGCTCACGGTGGGGGAGCTTTCTGGGGCCAGCACTGAGGCTTTGGCTTTCTGTTTCCCCTTTGTCGCTAAGGGCACGTTGGCCGATGGAGCGGCGCTGGCTTTCGTTCCCACCGCAGGCAAAGACCTGCGGGTGAGCTCGCTGGAGGTGACGTAAGCGGGGTTAGAGGCCTAGAAATGTCTTTTTGGCAATAACCCCCATATAAGCAGCTTTGGGATCTAATTTGATTAGATTTCTTTGGGGAATGTCCGTTTCTCGGATCTCGCCTCTTCTATCCAAGCGACAAATCAAAAGGCGGCGACTACGTGATATTGTCGGAACCCAGAGATCAGAATTCTGATGGGACGATCCTTGTGCGCCAAGCGTCGAAAGGGAACAATTTCTTGTTCTGCCTTCATCATCCATTGTTGAAACTTCCAATGGTTCCATTGCTTCGTATTTTAAAGCACCAAGCGTTACGGGAATGGGGCGGTGAAAGTCTAATAATTCGCCATCCACACCTTCAACCCTTGTAAGTATCGGGGAGCTTTCAGATGGAGCCGTTTGATTGGAATACATAAATCTTGTTTGGTAGTGTGCAAATGTGCCCGGTTGCGCCAAGGGATTCTGTGTTGTGATAAACAAAAGACCATCTGGTTTCAGAATAGTGGAAACGGAGCGGAAGAGATATTTTAGACCGTCAATATTTGGTTGGCACAAGTCAACCATGTTCAGAAAAACAAGATCGACACCTTTTTCTGGAGTAATGGCAGTGACAAGGGATTCGTAGGAATTTTGTACAGAGATATTGCTAAAGGCCCTTAGATTCTTACGCGCAAATGACCGCATATCTGTGCTGAGATCGAAAAGAAGGCCATGACTTTCTTTGTGAACCAGATTTTCAGTGATTAGGGCACGAGAAAACCATCCGTCGCCGCAGCCGTAATCGACAAAAGTCAAAGGCTTGTCTTTAAGTCCCTTCTGATTATTTAACATGAATTGCGCAAGAGAAAGCTGAAGCCTTTTCTCCCCTTGTGCTTTTCCTAAGAACCGTTTCCCAGAATATGCTCGATTTCCATCTGAAGCCGGCACAAGAGTCGGTTGTGCAGATGGAACCGTGGGTGACGTTTTTCCTTGATTTTTCTCAGGGTTCATAATGGTTGTCCTAAAATTTTCGTCAAAAAATTATTTCTTTGATGCTTCAATGGAAGCTTCCCATAAAATTCTAAACTGTTCGCGATAGGCTTGTGATACGAGTTTGGATCTAATAACTACGACTTTTGCGTCCTTTTGCTCAGTAAAAATAATGACAGCTAGATTGTTTGCATAAACGCAAAAAGGCATTGTTTCGTACATAACACCAGGTAACCAGCGATAGTGGATATAATCTGAGGGAAGAAATTTATCCCCTTCTCTAGCAATCGCGCGAAAATTGAGCCCCTTAATTTTATCCATTCGATCAAAGTGGACCGCAGCATAGTCACCAAGCTGTGCAACAAAATGTTTCTCATTTACCCCATTTATGCATACTTCCATGTCTCCCGACATGACGGCATTGTAGAAATCGTCAACAAAACGTCTAAAGCCATCTGTTCCGACATAAGTCTGAACCACACTTTTTGCCATTTGAACGCCGTTATTTTCCGTAAACTCAACTTCATGCTCGGCGCAAGCATTGACAATGGCTGAGATGGTGGATTCTTGGGGGGTGTAGATGCCGTGTTCGATGTTTTTGATCGTTTCGGCGGACAAGCCTGAGGCTTTGGCGAGTTCGGATCTCGTCCAATTTAGCAACCCTCGCGCTGCTCTTAACTGTGCGG
>Ga0209800_10003215_pt1 | contig 13246 bp, 10 predicted proteins | sample Higcelweek8metaG_FD_187174 | JGI IMG/M metagenome (GOLD analysis project Ga0209800, IMG submission 187174) | Freshwater pond sediment microbial communities from the University of Edinburgh, under environmental carbon perturbations - High... | ecosystem: Environmental > Aquatic > Freshwater >... | reverse complement strand
GATCAGCCTGCGCTCGCTCTACCGCAAAAAGAGGCATGTTCATGTCCATCACCACACCGACGGCATTGATCATGAACATGAGCATGGTCATTTCACCGGTCACTCGCATATCCACCTGAAAGACAAAAAAAACATGACCCCGTGGATCCTGTTTCTCATTTTCGTACTGGGGCCATGTGAACCGCTTATACCAATTGTGATGTATCCCGCTGCTGAGAATAATATCAATGGCGTTGTCATTGTCTCCCTGCTCTTTTCTCTGGTAACAATTGCCACCATGATGTCGGTAGTTCTTGCTTTCAGACTTGGGTTGAGTCATATAAATCTCAGACCGCTGGAACGGTACGTAAACGTCATTGCGGGCGGAACAATACTTGTTTCAGGACTTGCAATACAGTTTCTCGGCCTCTGAGACACAAATATTTATTAGCTTTGCCAAAAATTTCCACGAATGGGTTTCGATTACAATACACAGAGAAAAAAGATGTCCCTGCCGGAATACGGAAGGAATGTCCTCAAAATGATAGAGCATATTAAAACCATTAAAGATCCCGAAGAGAGGAACAGGGCTGCCAGGAGCATTATCCAGATTATGAGCAACCTCAACCCCAATCTCCGTGAAGTGACCGACTACAAGCACAAACTGTGGGATCACCTGATGATAATTGCTGATTTTGACCTGAACGTTGATTCGCCATACCCAGCACCTGACAGAACAAAGCTTGATGCCAAACCCAACAAGGTTCCATACCATAACGGCGAGATCACTTACGCACATTATGGCCGTATTGTTCCGGCACTCATTGAAGCAGCTTCAGCGATGGATGACGGTGAGGAAAAAGAATATCTCACAGTTCTCATCCTTAACCAGATGAAGAAGGATTACATCACCTGGAACAAGGCACAGGTTGCCGATGAGCTGATAATAAGAGATCTCTCTGCCATTTCAGGGGGAAAGCTTAAGGCTCCTGAGAACTTCAAAATGGCTGACATCAGGGAGATTCTGGCACCGCCAAAGAGCAAGACACAGGGGCGCTTCCAGGGAAGACCGCAGGATAAATACCAGGGCAGATCAGGTAAGCCTGGCAAAAAGAAACATAAAACGGGTTATTGATAATAAAACAGAGTATCATGAAGATCACCAATATAAATACCTATGATGCCCCATTACCTGCAGGCCACTACTCCCAGGGTGTTGTCGCGGGAAATGTTATTTTCGTTTCAGGACAGCTGCCGGTCGTTCCCCTGGAAGGCGACAAGATTTCAGGTGATATCAGCGAACAGACACTTCAGGCTCTGAGAAATGTCCTGAGCATTGTCAAAGCCGCCGGCGGAGATATCACCACAATTGCCAGAACAACTATTTATACAACTGAGGTAAGGCATTGGGAAGAGGTCAACAGGATCTATGCCGATTTCTTCGTCACGATACAGCCTGCCAGATCCATCATCACCGTCGCAGGTCTTCATCATGGCGCCCTGGTGGAGATTGAGGCTGTTGCCTATACCCTCTAGATTGACACTTTGTCATGTTTGTGGGTGTGGCCGGCATTTTGCTAAAAACGCCTGTAGAAAAGTTTTTTTATTATGGTAAAGAAGAAAAGTCACGAAGAGAGACAGGATGAGCCTGTGTCAACTAATGAAACAATTGATAACCAGGCTAATACAAAAAAGGAAGGCGCTGAGGAGACAGGAAACACGGAGGAGACAAAGTCCTCTGAAAGTTCAGCAGCCGAAGATGATCTTACCAGGAAACTGACAGAAATGCAGGACAAGTACCTCCGTCTCTCGGCTGAGTTTGACAATTACAGGAAAAGAACGCTCCGTGAAAAAATCGAGCTCTCCAAAACAGGCGGAGAGTCTGTTATTGTGAGTCTACTGCCTGTCATTGACGATTTTGACAGGGCTCTCCTTTCAATGGGTGACACTGATGACTGCACCTCAATCAGACAAGGCCTGGAGCTGATAAATGTTAAGCTGTCCGCCTTTCTGAAGCAGAACGGTGTCAGTGAGATTGAAGCAATAAATGAACAGTTCAACCCTGACATGCACGAGGCCATAACCGGCACACCTGTTGATGATGCATCATTGAAAGGCAAGGTGATAGAGGTCATACGGAAAGGTTACACTCTTAACGGCAAGATTATCCGTTTTCCAAAAGTGGTGGTTGGGGAATAAATACAATGCGTTTACGCTGAAAGATGTCAAAAAGAGACTATTACGAAGTACTGGGAGTCAGTAAAGGGGCTACAAAGGATGAGATTAAGAAGGCCTACCGTAAACATGCGCTGAAATATCATCCTGACAAAAACCCCGGGAACAAGGAGGCTGAGGAGAAGTTCAAGGAAGCAGCCGAGGCATACGAGGTGCTCAGTAACGATGAAAAAAAGGCGCGTTATGACCAGTTCGGGCATGCCGGTCTGGGTAATAACATGGGTGGCGGCTTTAACGGCGGCATGACGATGGAGGATATATTTTCTTCCTTCGGCGACATTTTCGGTGACGCTTTCGGCGGTGCTTTTGGCGGTTCACGCAGCAGGGGCGGACGCTCACGCAACGTAAACAAGGGCACGAACCTCAGGCTGAAGGTGAAGCTTACTCTTGAAGATTTTGCCAGGGGGGCTGAGAAGAAGGTAAAGGTCACCAAGTACGTGACATGCAACACCTGCCATGGCAGCGGCGCTGCCACAGACAGCGATGTCACCACCTGCTCGGCATGTAAGGGTACAGGGCATACCACCAGGGTGATGAACACAATTCTGGGCCAGATGCAGACAAGCGCACCATGCAATGTCTGCGGCGGTGAAGGCAAGGTCATAACAAAGAAATGTCATAAATGCTATGGCGAAGGGATAACACAGGCAGAAGAGGTGATACCTATTTCCATTCCCGCCGGCCTTGCCCCTGGCATGCAGCTTTCAATGACGGGAAAAGGTAATGCCGCACGCCGCGGAGGAATTAACGGTGACCTGATCGTGCTCATCGATGAAGAGCCGCACGATGAACTGATCCGTGAAGGCAATGATCTGATATACAATCTCTTTATCAGCATCCCTGATGCTATCCTGGGTGCCAATGTAGAGGTACCCACGCTTGAGGGAAAGGTAAGGATCAAGATTGACCCCGGAACCCAGGGCGGAAAGATTCTCCGCCTGAGAGGCAAGGGGCTGCCCGATGTCAACGGGTACGGCAAGGGCGATCTGCTTGTGAATGTCAATGTCTGGGTACCCAAGAACCTGTCAAGGGAAGAGCAGAAAGTGATGGAACAGTACCGTAACTCGCAGACATTCGTTCCAAAACCAGACGCAGATGACAAAGGCTTTTTCGACAGGGTGAAGAACTACTTTTCCTGAAACATCAGTTAACCAAAGACAGGGTTGATACGCGATAAAATGTGCGTATCAACCTTTTTTATATCTTTGAACTTCCCGGACTAACTTTTAATTAAGGAAAGAACCATGCCATTGTTTGAAGCACATAATGTGACCAAACGCTTTGCGACCACAACGGCTCTTGACGAAGTCAGCATAAGCGTTCCGGAAAAGAGTATCTATGGTCTCCTGGGCCCCAACGGCGCCGGAAAGACAACCCTGATCCGAATTATCAACCAGATCACCGCACCTGACAGCGGAACAGTCCTGCTTAACGGACGCCCTATCAAACCTGAAGACGTTCATAAAATCGGCTACCTCCCGGAAGAGCGGGGTCTTTATAAAAAAATGAAGGTGGGCGAACAGGCTCTTTACCTTGCCCAGCTTAAAGGGCTGACCAGGACGGAGGCCATGCGGCGCCTCAGATACTGGTTCAGGAAACTTGAAATAACCGACTGGTGGGACAAGAAGGTGGAGGAGCTTTCAAAAGGAATGCAGCAGAAGGTGCAGTTCGCTACAACAGTATTGCATGAACCTCAGCTCCTGATTTTCGATGAACCATTTACCGGGTTCGATCCGATAAATGTCAAACAGATCAAGGACGAGATCCTCTTTCTGCGTGAGAGAGGCGCAACCATTATCTTTTCTACCCATAACATGGGTTCCGTGGAAGAGCTTTGTGACAACATAACACTCATCAACAAAGCCCAAACCATCCTTGAAGGCAGCGTGGACAAGATCAGACACGACTGGTCAGCGAATGAATATGACATCGTTTTTGACGGTGAGGTGACCCCTTCGGGCAATACACATTTCTCGGTTATAAGCTCCTCTTTCGCAAAAAAACGGAGCACCGTCCGTATTAAAACTGCCGGAACAGACGATACAAACGGTATCATCAAATCGATGACAGACGCAGGGACAGTAATATCATTCAATCCCGTTCTGCCGTCGATGAATGATATATTTATCAGGGTCGTCGAAGCAAAAAACAGTGAAGCTGCAAAAAACTGAGCCATGAACAAAACATCATTAATAATCCAGAGAGAATATCTGACCAGGGTTCGCAAGAAGTCATTTATTGTCATGACGTTGCTTACACCATTTCTCTTAGCCCTTGTTTTTGTCGTTCCGGCACTCATGATGACAAATCAGGACAAGGACTTTAAAAAGATTGCCGTGGTGGGTGACAGCGACCTTTACATGAATGTGATACCTGACACCAAAGAAGCTGATTTTGAATTCCTTCCGAATACCAGTGTGAACGATATAAAAAACAATTTCAGTGAGAAGGGTTATTACGGAGTATTGTATGTTTCAGACCTGCTTATCGACGTTCCAAATGCCGTACAGCTGATCTCAAAGCAACAGCCTCCGATAGGCCTTATTGATCACATCTCCGGTTCCCTTAAGAAGGAACTTGAGAAGAAGAAACTGCTATCTTACAATATAGAGAACCTCGATGAGATACTCAAGAGCATAAATGTCACAATCGACTTGCAGACCATAAAGATCGATGAGGAGGGTGAAGCAAAGAAAACAAGCACAGGATTTGCGATGGCCCTGGCTTATCTGAGCGGTTTCCTGATGTATATGCTTGTCTTTATGTTCGGTGCACAGGTGATGCGCGGGGTGATTGAAGAAAAAACAAGCCGTATAGTGGAAGTTATCATCTCCTCGGTGAAGCCCGTGCAGCTGATGCTTGGCAAGATCATCGGCATCGCTCTTGTAGGTCTCACGCAGTTTGCAGTCTGGATACTGCTGACCCTGGCAATAGTTACCGTAGTGCAGTCGAAAATACTGCCGGAAGGTACCATGGAGCAGATGCAGCAGCTCCCTCAGAGCTTCTCCCAGGCTGACCCTGCAGCGGGCGGCTCTGATGCAGCAGCTGCGGTTGAAATACAGATGACTGAGTTTCAGTCGATCTTCGCCAGCGCAATGAATCAGCCGTGGGGACTAATCATGTTCGCCTTTGTGTTTTATTTCATTACAGGTTATCTGCTTTACGCCTCCCTCTTCGCCGCGATCGGATCAGCAGTAGACAATGAGACAGAGACACAGCAGTTCATGCTGCCGGTCACCATCCCAATCATCCTGGCGTTGTTTGTCGCAATGGCAACCATGCAGAACCCCGAAAGCTCACTCTCATTCTGGTTTTCAATGATACCTCTCACCTCACCGATTGTGATGGTGGCACGAATTCCTTTTGACGTACCCATATGGGAGATTGCAGTCTCAATGGTACTTATGTTGGTGACAATAGCCGGTTGTATCTGGATGGCCGCCAGGATATACCGCACCGGAATACTCATGTACGGGAAGAAGACATCCTACAAGGAGATATGGAAGTGGCTGACATACAAAGGATAATAAAAATCTGAGATGCCCGGGATATTAGTTATTGACGACGAAAAATCAATCAGGAACACTCTTAAGGATGTTCTTGAATATGAGAAATATGAAGTATCTCTTGCTGAAGACGGAGCTTCAGGAATAGAGCTGTTCGCGCAGGGAGCATTTGATGTCGTACTGTGCGACATCAAGATGGCCAAGATGGATGGCATTGAGGTTCTGCAGAAACTCCTTGAGATAACTTCCGATGTGCCTGTTATAATGATATCGGGTCACGGTAATATAGACACGGCAGTCGACTCCATCAAGAAGGGCGCCTTTGATTTCCTTGAAAAACCGCTTGACCTTAACCGCCTTCTCATCACAATACGTAACGCACTTGAAAGGGGATCCCTTATCTCACAGACAAAAGTACTGAAGAAGCAGGTCAGCAAGAAATTCGAGATTGTAGGAACTTCAGCGCCCATCATGTTGGTAAAAGAGATGATAGACAGGGTTGCTCCCACCGAAGCACGTGTGCTCATCACGGGCGCCAACGGCACTGGCAAGGAGCTTGTTGCCCACCAGATACATGAGAAAAGCAACCGCGCCAGAGGACCGTTCGTCGAGGTCAACTGTGCCGCAATACCTTCAGAACTGATTGAGAGTGAGCTTTTCGGTCATGAGAAAGGATCATTCACATCAGCCATTAAGCAACGCATAGGCAAGTTTGAACAGGCCACCGGAGGCACCATCTTCCTTGATGAAGTGGGAGACATGAGCCTTGCCGCACAGGCCAAGGTTCTCAGGGCCCTTCAGGAGAGCAAGATAACCCGGGTGGGATCAGACAAGGACATTAACGTCGATGTAAGGGTAATTGCCGCAACCAATAAGAATATCCGCGGTGAGATAGACCGCAATACCTTCAGGGAAGATCTTTACCACCGGCTGAGCGTCATACTGATTCATGTCCCTACACTGAACGAAAGAAGTGAAGACATACCCCTCCTTGCTGACCACTTTAATACCCTGATATGCAATGATTACGGTATGGTGAAGAAAAAGATCAGGCCTGATGCCATAGCCGAAATGCAGAAGATCAAATGGACAGGCAATATAAGAGAGTTCAGGAATGTACTCGAGAGACTTATTATACTTTGTCCTGAAGAAATAGCCGGCAGGGATGTCATTACATATGCGCATCCTGTCTCGGGTTTTAATGAAATATAATGAAGAATTTATACCTGGCCTTTGCGTGCATCCTCGTGAGCGTGGCAGCCCTGACAACGAGATGCGACAGGCAGCGGTTCCCCGGGTTACCTGTATCATTCAATGACGACTGGTTGTTCATCAGGCAGGACTCAGCCAACAGTGACAAATTTCTACCGGGAAATATTCCCAACCATAAATGGGAAGATGTGACACTGCCACACACGGCATTCATCGAGCCGCTCACCGTGACAAATCAGCAGTGGACAGGTATAAGCTGGTACAAGAAGCTTTACAGGGCGCCCCGCGGGGATCACCGCCACCACACCGGCCTTCTCTTTGACGGAGTCATGAATGATGCCATCATCTATCTCAACGGTGCCGAGATAGCCCGTCACACAGGAGGTTATGTGCCTTTCTATGTCGATCTCACCAACGACCTCAGGTTTGGAAAAGAGAACGAGATCCTTCTCAGGGTCGATAACAGGGAGAACCCATCTATTCCACCGGGCAAACCTCTTGCTGAACTTGATTTTCTCTGGTACAGCGGCATCTATCGCAATGTCTCGTTGTATGTCTCTGATAAACTGCACATTACGACTGCTCCTGAGGCTGACACCCTGCTTGGCGGCGGTGTCATTACGGGCTTCCGCGATGTCAGTGAAGATGCTGCAACGGTAATCGTCTCAGTTCAGGTCCAGAATGATGACATAACGCCCAGGTCATTCTATCTGAAAAATACAGTTCTTGATGCTGCAGGAAAACTGGTATCCGCATCACTCTCCGAAAAGATCGAGCTGGAGTCCGGACAGCGAAGGCAGCTGTTGTCAGAGATAAGGGTGATGCAGCCGGCCCTGTGGTCAAATGAAAAGCCGTTCCTGTATACTCTCAGGTCAGAACTGCAGTCTGAAAAGAAGGCCATTGACTGCAATGAGATCCGCATAGGTATCAGGTCAGTGGAGATTACCGGTGATAAAGGCCTGCTGCTGAACGGTATTCCTGTAAGGGTCAACGGCACTAACCGTCACCAGGAATATCCTTACATAGGCTATGCTCTCTCCGACAATGCAGCCTACCGTGATGTCTACAAGATCAAAGATGCGGGGTTCAATCTCGTGCGCTGTTCACATTACCCTCCGGCTCCGGCCTTCCTCGATGCCTGTGATGAGCTTGGCCTCCTGGTTATCGATGCCATACCTGGCTGGCAGTTCATCGGAGACTCCCTTTTCTGCGAGTTATCACTGCGGGACACGCGTCTCATGTGCCGCCGCGACAGGAACCATCCGTCAGTGATCATGTGGGAAGCATCGCTGAATGAGACATTGATGCCTTACAGCTTTCTGGCCGGCTTGCACCGGACGGTAAAGGAGGAGCTTCCTTTCGGTAATAACTACACATGCAGCTGGATGGACACCATTTGTGATGTCTTTATCCCTGCCAGACAACACGCCAAAGCGCCTGACTACTGGAAAAACTACAAAAAGAATAAGCCGCTGCTCATCTGTGAGTATGGCGACTGGGAATATTATGCCCAGAATGCAGGCTTCAGCCAGACAGAATTCAGTGATCTTGAACCCGCTGCACGCACTTCACGGCAGTTGCGTTCTGCCGGAGAGAGAGGCCTGCTGCAGCAGGTATACAACTTCCAGGAAGCCCATAATGACAACCTCAGCGGGCCTTGCTTCGGAGATGCCAACTGGCTGATGTTCGATTATAAACGCGGTTATGCCACAGACATAGAAGCATCAGGGGTTATGGATATCTTCAGGATACCCAAGTTTGCTTACTGGTTCTACCGCAGCCAGCACAACGAGGGGCCGGTATGCTTCATTGCACATTATAACCTTCCCTCATCGGGGAAAACAGTAAGGGTCTACAGCAATGCAGACACCGTGCAGCTTTTCCGCAATGACACTCTGATTGCAGTTCAGGGACCAGACACTGATGACAGGGCTTCAAACCTGAGCCACCCGCCGTTTACTTTCACCCTGGATAAATATTTCCCTGGTACCATCAAGGCTGTGGGATTAAGAAACGGATCTGTGTTCGCGACACATTCCGTAACCACCCCGGGTCCACCTGCAGCGCTGCGGCTGTCGGTTGACTTCAGCAACAAGCCTCTGCGGTCTGACGGTTCGGATGCTGTTTTTGTCTATGCCACACTGGTTGATTCACTCGGAAATCCGGTAATGACTGCCGACTCAACCGTCAATTTTTCGGTAAGAGGCAATGCCACACTGATAGGAGACAATCCTGTCAGGGCAGAAGCCGGCATAGCAACGATACTTCTGAGGGCAGGTATCAATCCCGGCAAAGTGATGGTGCACGCGTCCTCCGCCATGATGTCAGAGGCTGAAATTATGACGGAAACGAAGAAATGACTGGTCCGCTTAGCAAATGTCAGTTTCTTAAGGCTGGTGCCTGTCAGAACCTGAAGTAGATAAAAGGCTGGAGAACCTCCGTGCCAACCTTGTTGAGCAGAATGGCGACACCTATCACGATGAGAAACTTAATCACCATCGGCGTTCTGATGAAAAGCCCCCTGTATGATTCCTTGACAGTAACAGGGAGGAAATGAAGTATATAGCCTGATGCAATAAGTATAAGGACGGGCAGATATGCCATTAGTACCACCCTGTAGTTTCCCGGGCTGAAGGAAGAGAATATCTGAGACAGCATTACCCCTGCATCTTCCATTGACCCTGCACGGAAAAAGATCCAGGCAAAGCTCACAAAGTTAAAGGTTATGATAATCCCGGCCAGGTGAGCAATATTGCTTTTCCTTTTTACTCCCCGGAAGATCCACTGCCATATCTTGTCTATGACAAGTGCAATGCCGTGCATTCCGCCCCATAGCACGAATCTTGTTGCCGCGCCGTGCCAAAGGCCTCCGATAAGCATCGTTACCATAAGAGCAATTCCGGTGCGTACTGCTCCATGCCGGTTTCCACCGAGAGGTATATAGAGATAATCTTTCAGCCACCTTGACAGTGTGATATGCCACCGTTTCCAGAATTCACTGATGTTCGATGCCTTGTATGGAGAGTTGAAGTTGAGTGGCAGCCTGAATCCCATAAGCATGGCAACACCAATGGCTATATCAGTATAGCCTGAAAAATCACAATATATCTGAAGCCCGTATCCATATACCGACATAAGGTTCTCAAAGCCTGAATAGAGTGCGGGTGTATCAAAAACCCTGTCAATGAAACCAACGGAGATGAAATCAGAAATGATCACTTTCTTAATCAATCCCTGCAGGATTAAGAACACGCTGTGCCCGAATTCATTGCGGCTGATAGTGTATTCTCCCTTCATCTGGGGAATAAACTCAGAGGCTCTTACGATAGGGCCCGCAATCAACTGCGGGAAAAAGGTATGATAGAAGGAGTAGTCAATGAAACTTTTGACCGGCTCTATCTTGCCCCTGTAAACATCAATGTTGTAGCTTAAAGCCTGGAAGGTGAAAAATGATATGCCAATAGGGAGTATGATCTGAGATACATCGAATTGTGTGCCGAACATATTATTTGACCAGGCCGAGAAGAAATCATAACTCCTGAATGATGTGCCCAGAAGGGAATTAACGCTCTCGGTAAAGAATCCTGCGTATTTGAAATATGAAAGTAATCCAAGCGAAACAATTACATTAAGGATGAGCCAGAATCTCTTCATCGGCCTGCCACTGGCCCTGCTGGTATACAATGCTGTCAGATAGGTTGTAACGCAGCTGAACAAAAGAAGCATAAAGAAGAGGCCTCCTGCTTTGTAATAAAAATAGAGACTGACAAGTAAAAGCCATGTATGGCACATCGCCCTTTTTTTCCTGATAAGGGCAAAACCGGCCATTACCACCAGCAGGAAAGTCCAGAACGCCGGTGTTGTGAAAATAAAAGTCTTATTCGGATTATATTTAAGGAAAGACAAGAAGGCCATCCGGCTCTTAGCCTGGGGTTCTTCAACAGTCAGCACCTCATCCGCTGTGATTGATTCTGCTGTTTTAGTCTCCGGCAACAAGGTAGTGTCAGCTGCTGCGATAGGTAATGTTTCGGGAGGCGTGCTTACCGTTATGCTTCTGGCTATTAAAAGATCCGAATAGATCCTTAATGCAATCGTGTCTGCCCCTGCATTGGAGAGATGGGTAAGGTCCTTGGAAGCCAGGGGCGGATTATGTTTGGACCACCTTACTATTGAGCCCTTGCCGCCCATCGATTCCCATGCATCCCAGAATATCACCCCGCTGCGTGATGCTGCTTTTCTCTGAGCATCCCTGATGGCCGGGATGTTCTTGTAGGGTATGATTGTGTCCTCTGTTTTCAGAGCCATATCCGTAAGGCTCACCAGCACCACCGGAGCGCCTCCGGAGGTTTCCCTGAGATAACCAACCTGCTTGACCAGGCCCTCCTCATAGTAATGGTATTCGCTTCTGACATTCCTGACAACATTAAGGCCGAACTGGTGGAATATCAGGTCAGGGTGAAGCTTCGAGAAACATCCTTCAAAGCCTTCCGGTGCAGTCATCACAAACTCAAGTCCCGCACTGCCCCTGACAGGGATATTATCGACAATAATACCATTGGTGCTTTCGAGGCTGAGAGCATAAATATCAGGGGAGCTTCGCCCGGTGAATTCAATAGTAATATCTGAAAGTGAGGGCAGCGGAGTGTGGTATTCCAGGGGGCCCGCCCCTGTCTCCAGCATCGCAAAGTCGAGCAGTTTGCTTCCTGACCTTACACTTACAAATACCGTATCAGGATTGTTTCCGTAAAATATCCGGAGATTATCATATTTTGAAACTGATTCGTCGGCCCCGGGAACAGGTGTGATTTTGACAGAGGCATAAACTGGTTCTTTCAGCGTGTCCTGCGGAGATTTGAAACGGCAGACAGCGAGCATCGGTCCGAGCCTGTTATGAGGCAGCACTCCGCTCCTGTAATCAAGGAGGGTGTATCTGATCCAGTTGGCCGATGACTTAACAATGAATGACCGGGTATACATCACCGGCATGACAGGTGATATCAGCCCGGGTCCTGTTCCGCCACCGCTCTCCCTGAGCCTTTTCCGAAGGATAGAGGTCATCCTGTCACCCTCTATCTGGGAATCACCGTAGTACATTATCCTTACCTGCTTTCCGGCGGCAAGGGAATCTCTTATGGCATCACCCGGGAAGAATGGAGTAACCGAAGGATGACTCACGGAGTCTTTCAATGCCGTGGTGTCACTGGCGACCGCGCCGGGCAGTGTTGTGTCAGGCAGGGCAGCTACAGGAAGAGTTGTATCAGACAGCACCTCCTTAACCGGAACCGTATCAGCCGGCGCTGACTGTTGCAGCGAGGTGTCAGAGGGTGTATTAAACAATGATTTATCGCCCCAGAGCTTCCGGTTGCCGGTTGCAAGGCTCAGGATAAACAGCGTAAGAACAACTGCCAGAAGAAAAATGAATATCCTGCCGGGGCGCATAACCTGTATCAGATCAAGCTTTTTTTCTGATCCTCAGCTTCTGTCCCACCTGTATCCTGGAAGCATCGGAAATGTTGTTCAACCTGAGAATATCTGTTGCCGATACACCGTCAAACAATTTTGCAATGTCCCAAATGGTGTCCCCGGTCCTGACAGTATAGAACTCATAATCAGCGTCTGCCGATGCTGTCACCGGCACATTCGCCGGCACAGAAGCCGTTGAAACGCTCACGGTGTTGTTACCTGCCCTTTTCTGCTTATCCGCGAAACTCATTGTATTGACCTTGCTGTAATATTCAGCCTTGGCAGGATCAACGTATATTGTAAGCTTCTGGCCCACCCTGATTGTATTGCGGTAGATATTGTTCCAGTATCTCAGGTCAGAAAGCCCGACATTGTACCATTCTGAGATGAACCCCAGGTTATCACCGTCACGGACCACGTATGTAAGCTTTGTTCTTCCGTTTATGTCGGGTGTGGTATAAGTCGATTGTGTGGGAGCTGATGTCTGATTGACCCTTGTAAGATACTGGTCCTTTCTGTAACCGGTAATTGTGTCAGCCATGTCGATGAACTCACCCAGCCTGTCTACGGGCAGGGTTATTGAACTGGGCCTGGTCTTGCCGGGCACAAGTCCTGTGCGGTACTGCGGATTAAGTGCTTTAAGTTCTTCCAACGGAAGGTCAAGTACGGCGGCGATCTGCTCAAGATGTATGTCATGTGAGACCATCACGGTATCAACTGCCAGCGGAATATCTATCTGTATCGGGGTAATATTATGCTCACGGTAATAATTCATCGCATAGGTGGCAGCGACATATGCAGGAATGTAACCGCGTGTCTCCCTGGGCAGCCGGTAATAAATCTCCCAGTAG
>Ga0209800_10003214_pt1 | contig 13248 bp, 7 predicted proteins | sample Higcelweek8metaG_FD_187174 | JGI IMG/M metagenome (GOLD analysis project Ga0209800, IMG submission 187174) | Freshwater pond sediment microbial communities from the University of Edinburgh, under environmental carbon perturbations - High... | ecosystem: Environmental > Aquatic > Freshwater >... | reverse complement strand
AAGTGTTTCATCTGAAAGCGACCACAGGGTTCCCCCAAGTCTCTCCTGAGAGCTAAACAGGGTGACATCATACCCTTTGCGCAGAAGATCCAGAGCTGCCACCAGGGAACTTAAACTCTCTCCCACCACAGCCATACGCCTGTTTTTTTTAGGCATGGGAATTACCCTGATCCTTGGCCTGGGCTGGTTCAAGCAGGTTTTTTCCAGCTCCCCAATGCGGATGGCTCCGCCAAGGGTGCTCCTTAGGCAGCTCTCTTCACAGGGATGGTCACAGATCCGGCCCAGAATGGCGGGAAAGGGCAAGGTCTTGTTCAGGGTTTTCCAGGCATCATTCCATTGCCCCTTCCCCACCTGGAGGAGAAAGGTGCGTGCATCCATGTGCAGGGGACAGGCAGAGCGACAGGCTGGGGCCTCCTCCTGAATGCATTGCGATTCCACCTGGTGCAGTCTCTTCTGATCCATTTTCCTCCTCCTCTATCCTCATACAACAAGGTGCAACCTCTTCATATGCCGGAGTCGCCCTTTGCTGGTTGTGTCATTGTTCCATTATTCAATCTGGAACATATATTATAAATACCTTTGCCAATTTCAAACAGGGGGGTAAAGTACTTGGGGGTAAAAATATAACATATTGATTCTATTATATCTCGACCTAAAAAGTCAATTTCAGGCTTAAAATCATTAAGAATTCAGTTTGGCAAAGGTGTTCAGATTGAATCTGGATACATGGGGCAGCAAAATATTCCCCATTCTCAATGCTTGCCAGAACACCTTCCTGAGACAATGACACATTTATCTTGACATCAATCTATAGCGTGGCTTAAATTTATTATTTTTTTAACCCCTTTTATTTTATTGTAACACAATGATGATATATTCAATATTTTAAGGAGTAATAAAGAGCAATGGATTACAAACAGACCCTGAATCTTCCTGTGACCAGGTTTGCAATGAAGGCAAACCTGGCAGCACGGGAACCAGAACAGTTAAAAGCGTGGGAAAATTCTGGACTATACCAGAAAATCAGACAATCCTCATCAGGGAAAGAGACCTTTATTCTCCATGACGGCCCTCCCTATGCCAACGGCCATCTTCACATGGGACATGCCATTAACAAGATATTAAAAGACATCATCATACGTTCAAGGCAGATGGCAGGATTTGATGCCCCATATGTCCCTGGCTGGGATTGCCACGGCCTTCCTATTGAGCACAATGTGGATCAGAAGCTTGGCTCAAAGAAAAAGGAGATGAGTGCGGTTGAGATCCGTCAGGCTTGCCGCAAATATGCCGCAGGTTTTGTCGATATTCAAAGAGATGAATTCAAACGGTTCGGGGTTGCAGGAGAGTGGGATAAACCCTATCTGACAATGAACAGCCCATATGAGGCAAGAATTGCAAAAGAGTGTGGAGAGTTTGCCTTAAGCGGAGATATGTTTCTTGGTAAAAAACCTATCTACTGGTGCTGCAGTTGCGAGACAGCTCTTGCTGAGGCTGAAATAGAGTACAAAGATCAGGGCTCTCCATCAATCTATGTGAAGTTTCCTCTCAAAGATGATATCTCTGACCTTCTGCCAGCACTTAAGGGTGAAGATGGCCATATCTGCTGCTCTGGTGCTGCAAAAGATTCATGCTGCTCCACAGAAGATATATCCATTGTGATCTGGACAACCACACCCTGGACAATCCCTGCCAACCTTGCTGTCTGTCTCCACCCTGAGTTTGAGTACTCTGCTGTTAAAACTGAAAAACAGGGGATAATGATAATGGCAAAAGAGCTTGTGGAGAAGGTGATGTCGAAGTTTGCCATTGAAAATTATACAGTCATTGGTGATATCGCTTCAACTGCTCTTGAAAATAGAAAGTGTGCCCATCCGATGTATGGCAGAGACTCACTCATTATTCTTGGAACTCATGTCACACTCGATGCAGGCACAGGGTGTGTACATACAGCCCCTGGACATGGTGCAGATGACCACATTGCAGGGCTTCGTTATGGACTTGAACCCTACTCCCCGGTTCAGGACAATGGCTGTTTTACAGATGAGGTTGAGGGGTTTGCCGGAGAGTTTATACTGAAGGCCAATAAGGGTATTGTTGAAGAGCTTGAGAGAAAGGGGGCGCTCTTAAAGTATGAGAGTATGACCCACTCCTATCCCCACTGCTGGCGCTGCAAGAAGCCTGTCATATTCCGCGCCACACCCCAGTGGTTCATCTCAATGGACAGTAAGGGGCTCAGAGAGAAGAGTCTTGCAGCCATTGATCAGGTGGAGTGGATACCAGCCTGGGGAAAGGCAAGAATCTACTCCATGATTGAACACAGACCAGACTGGTGCCTCTCAAGACAGCGCTCCTGGGGCGTGCCAATTCCTCTGTTTCACTGCAATAGCTGCTCAGAGGTTTATGTCACAAGAGAGTCAGTGGATAAGATCCACGCCCTATTTACAGAGCACAGCTCTGATGTCTGGTTTGAAAAAGATGTAAGCTTTCTGATGCCTGAAGGGGCGGTCTGTGCAAAATGCGGAGGCCATGATTTCAAGAAGGATCAGAACATCCTTGATGTCTGGTTTGATTCCGGGGTAAGCCATGCTGCTGTGCTTGAGGAGAGAGAGGGCTTAAAGCGTCCGGCAGATCTCTACCTTGAGGGGAGCGATCAGCACAGAGGATGGTTTCACAGCTCACTTCTCACAGCAGTTGGAAGAACCAGCACTGCCCCTTACAAGGCTGTGCTGACCCACGGTTTTGTTGTTGACTCTCAAGGAAAGAAGATGTCAAAGTCTGTGGGCAATGTGGTTGCACCTGAGAAGATAATCAAGCAGCATGGGGCTGATATATTAAGGCTCTGGGCAGCATCGGCAGATTACAGAGATGATGTGAGAATATCTGACAACATCATCACACAGCTCTCTGATGCTTACCGCCGTATCAGAAACACATGCCGCTTCATGCTTGGCAACCTGTATGATTTTAACCCTGCAACTGATATGAGGTCTGTTGAGACAATGTCAGACATGGATAGATTCATGCTGCACAAGCTTGGACAGATCCTTGATAAGTCAATGAAAGCCTATGATACATATGAGTTTCATACTGTCTATCATACCATGTACAATTTCTGTACTGTTGATCTCTCAGCATTCTATCTTGATATTGTCAAGGACAGGCTCTACACCTTCCCTTCAAAAGATCCTGCACGGCGTGACTGTCAGACAGTGATGTATCTGATGCTGGATACCATTACAAGGCTGATGGCACCCATTCTTCCATTTACCACTGAAGAGGTGTGGAAGGAGATGCCTGAATTTGAGACAAAGGCAGAGAGTGTCCATCTCACCCTGCGTCCGGTTGCCGATCCTCTCTGGAGAGATGATGCCCTTGCAGCAAAGTGGGATAAGGTGATAGATGTCCGTTCAGAGGTTACCAAAGCTCTGGAAGAGGCAAGAGTTGCCAAAGAGATCGGCCACTCCCTTGATGCAAGTATCGGGATCTATGTGGATGATGCTGATGTAAAGGAGATCCTCTCCTCTTTTGGCAGCGACCTGAGAGATATCTTTATTGTCTCTGATGCCTCTCTTCTTGCTGAACCTGCTGCAAGTGGCTTTACCAGTAAAGAGTTGAGCAGCAGAGATATAAAGGCTCTTCAGGTCACTGTAAAGAAAGCTCAAGGTGAGAAGTGTGACAGGTGCTGGAAGTACGACATCACTACAGGCTCAAGAAAGGAGCATCCCGGGACATGCTCAAGATGCTCTGGGGCGCTGGATATCATAAGTAAATATTAGAAGTTCTGAAGACGTAACTCTCTTACGTCTCTGCTTATCTGCTTTCAGGTTATATAGTGGCCAGACATCTGCTTTCAGATCTGTTCTATTGTGACCAGAAATGATTATGGACAGGTATGACAACTATATTCTGAAAGCTGAGATAAGCTTAACTCCTATGACTCCTATTGTGATCAGAATAAAACAGGAGGAGAGCAGCATGTGAAAGCTCTTCTCCTCTCTCTTTTCACTGTATCCCAGAATCCACCCCAGAAAAATTCCAGCTGCAAAACCTCCGCCATGTCCCCAGTTGTTGATGTTGGGAATTGCCATCCCGAATATGACCAGACTTAAAATCCAGCCTGAAGCCATTTTGGAAACAATCTTGCCAGGAGTCCCACCCTGTGATCTTCCAAAGTAGAAGGCTGCCCCCAGAAGCCCGCAGATGGCAGCAGATGCCCCTATCGTTACAGGTACACCGGCAAACCAGGAGAGGTAAAAGCCTGCTATGCCGCTCAATGTGTAGATGATGAACATACGGTGCACTCCATAGATGGCAATTATCAGCTCTCCGATCTGCCAGAGAGCTGTCATGTTGAAGATGATATGGAGAAGAGAGCCATGAAGCCAGTTTGCTGTCAGAAGTGACCACCATTGATGGTACTGCCCTATGGGAATGGTTCCTGATGCACCCATATATATAAGGACATTGGTTGAGGGGGAGAGTGCTGTAAATGGATTGATGGAGAACTGAAGATCTCTGCCGCCAAGAATAAGGGTTGTGATAAAAAAGAGGATATTGATGGCAACCATACCCTTTAGCACTATTACAGGTTCTATATTGTTATTTTGCATATCCATCTTATTTCAGTATTGTTTTACTGCTCCTGTATTATCTCTACAGCATTGATATACTCCTTTACTGCCCCAAGGGTGAGAGTCAACATCTTTGTCCCCACCAGTATGACTGCGGCATTGTCAGGGCAGTGACATATATCTGCAAATGCAGGTCCCATAAAGTAGGATGGGTCGGTTACTTTTTTAAAATACTCCTGTTCAGAGTGTTCCTGCATGGCCTTTAAATAGTCATCAAGACGGCTCCTTAGTATATTGAAGTAATCAATCTGATGACCTGTCGAGGTCTCAGTAAGGTTTGAGATGTTTTTTGCTATCTCCTGGATATGCTGCCAGAATACCAGTGTCAACTGCTGTTTGTTCTTTCCGTCAGCCATGTAAAATGCAATACCCCAGCCGACACTGAGTATCTTAAGAATCTGCAACTCATATTCTATTGTTGTCAGATGAACTTTTGCCTCTTCAGGCACGGTTTTGAGAATCACCTTAAGATCATCCCGGTTAATAGCAAATACAGCCAGATTTTCTCCAAGCTTTTCTACTGATAAAGGTTCTATTTTGGTCTGTCCCATTTTCTCTCCATCTCAGGAAAATAGTGTTGCACTGTTTAAAAAAAACGTGTCATAATACTGATATTTAATAATTTTACCACTCTTTTCAACCATCTTAACTGATCTTTTAAATAATTTTTACTAATATACTGGCTGAGTTAAATATCAGCAGAGCCACAAAGAGTAAATATAAATGATTGAAATTGACCTGGAACTTTTTATTGAGTAATCAAACATGCCATAAATAGATAATTATTCATCAAGAGGGGATATCCGATGACAATCTTGGAACGTTATATCCGCAATCTTAATACGTTGAGCAGAGAAGAGCAGAGTGTGCTGACTCACTCCAGAGTCTGTATTGCAGGTCTGGGTGGACTTGGTGGCGGGGTGACAGAGATGCTTGCCCGGATTGGTGTGGGCTACCTTTATCTTGTTGATGGGGATGTATTTACAACAAGCAATCTTAACAGGCAGCTTCTCTGCACAGAAGAGGTGATCGGAACTCATAAGGCAGATGCCGCAGCTCAGAGGATAAAGCAGATCAACCCCAATATCCATGTCCTAAGTTTTCAGAGATTTCTCACACCGGATAACTGTGGCGATATATTTGATGAGGTTGATATTGTTGTAGATTGCCTTGACTCGATAGATGACCGCTTTATGATTCAGGAGGCAGCGCGCAAGGCATCTATTCCATTAGTCTCTGGTGCTATCGCAGGTACCTCCGGGCAGGTGACAACCATTTTTCCCCAGGATAAAGGGTTTGAGTTGATTTATGGTAAAAATTACGAAAAAAATCTTAAGGGTATTGAGACCAGAGTGGGGAACCTGTCATTCTGTGCCTTTTTTGTCGCATCAATTCAAGCTTCTGAAGTTATCAAGCTGCTCCTGAACCGGGGGCAGATTCTCAGAAACAGACTCTTTATTGCAGATCTCATGTCCAACAGTTACGAAATTATGGATCTCAAGTAGATATGCTGGATCGTAAACAGAGAATGGAGACTCCAAGTCATGTATGAAGAGGCAGCCCGATTGATCAGAAAATCCAGCCGTTCTGTGGCGTTTACCGGTGCCGGGATATCTGTTGAGAGCGGCATTCCTCCGTTTCGGGGGAAGAACGGACTCTGGAACAGGTATGATCCGGCAACTTTTGAGATCAGCTATTTTCTGAAAAACAGCAGAGAGTCATGGGAGGTTATGAGGGATATCTTCTATGAGCTTTTTGGGCAGGTCAAGCCAAACAGTGCCCACATTGCCCTTGCTCAACTGGAGAGCCTGGGCCTGCTTAATGCAATCATCACTCAGAATGTGGATAATCTTCACACTGATGCTGGAAGTAAGAGTGTGTATGAGTTTCACGGCTCTCTTAAAAAGCTGGTCTGCCTCAGCTGTGCTGCAACCATTGAAGTTGGAAAGGTTGATCTGGATCTGCTTCCTCCAAGGTGCAGCAGATGCAGTGGCGTATTAAAACCTGATGCTGTTTTTTTCGGGGAGTCAATACCAAAACATGCCTATACAAAATCCTTTGAAGAGGCTGACAGAGCAGACCTCTTTATATTGATAGGGACAACCGGAGAGGTGGCGCCAGCTAACATGATTCCACGTATGGCAAAAAAACGTGGAGCAAAGATCATTGAGATAAATACCACAGAGTCGTTATATACAGATTCCATAACCGATATCTTCCTTAAAGGCAGAGCAACTGAGGTGATGGAAAATCTTATCTCTGCAATTTGAACAGGGAAGTTATCATCACAGGTAGAGTTATTCAATACAACCGGAAAGTTGAAACAGAAAATTTAAATAAAAAAGGAGTTTTTTAAAAATGGTTCCAGATTGTCTTTTCTGCAAAATAGTACACCGTGAAATTCCATCTGAGTTTATTTATGAAGATGATTCCTTTGTTGTATTCAGAGATATAAAACCCCACGCGCCTGTCCATATTCTTATTGTCCCCAAACAGCATATCAGAAGCATCAATGACCTTGAAGAGAAGGACAATGAACTTGTGGGCAGGATGTTCCTTGTTGCAAAAGAGGTGGCAAAAGCCGAGGGCATCAATGAGTCTGGCTACAAGCTTCTCTTTAATGTTGAAAAAGGGGGAGGGCAGGTGATATTTCATCTTCATCTTCATCTGCTTGGTGGATGGAAGGAGAGTTAGTATATGTTCCAGGAGCCATCGGTAACGATAACCCAGAAGCCTGATCCGGGCAGGGCAATGGTGATGTTCTGTGGAGACAGCATCTCCTTTACACTTACGGTTTCTAAGCATCTGGACGGGGATGGCTGGATAAGGACAGATCTTGGAAGGGGAGCTGTCTCAAGAAGAGAGATCATTAACCGCATTGATCAGGATGAGATAAGTCTGAACGAGGCGTGGCATGACATAAGGATGAAGAGGGCAGGGGTAGCTTCCCCTGCCTCCGGTAGAGAAGATCAACAGCCAGAAGAGGAGTTCTCCAGATTTGAAATCACCCTGCCCCTGATTGAGACAGGCCATTTCAGGGCAAAGTGTTTTTTTCTTGAGACCGGCAGATCGATCCCCATCTGGCCTGCTGGAGAAAACTGCATTATCAATGTGGATACATCAGGGGCCTGTTGTGCCAATATTATCTATAATGCATTTGTAAGGCAGTTCGGTGAGACAAGGTGGTGTGACGCAAGGAGAGACGAGCGTGCATTAAAAAGAGACGGGAGTGCGCCTCTACAGGGTCGTTCGTCACTGCAAGATCATACTTCGTTACACTCTGATAATGAGATCCTGTTTGATAATCAGCTCTCGTTACACTCTGATAATCAACTCTCGTCACACTCTGACAATCAGTTCTCGTCTGATATTGAGTGCTCAATTGATGACTATAGCCATATCATGGATAAGCTGGATTCCAGAGGCTACTGTGTCATTCCACCTTCTGGAAAGTTCAGAGATCTGGCCAAAGAGGTTGATTTTATCTTTACAGAGCTTGGATGCCGGATTCTTCACCTTCTTCCTGTTCACCCCACCCCCACCACATATGGCAGAATGGGAAGGTATGGCAGCCCGTATGCTGCTTTGAACTTTACTGAAGTTGATCCTGCTCTTGCAGAGTTTGATCCATCTGCCACCCCTCTTGAACAGTTCATGGAGCTTGCAGATGCTGTTCACTACCACGGTGGTTACCTGATCCTTGATATTGCCATAAATCACACTGGCTGGGCATCTTCGATCCATGAGAGCCATCCTGAATGGCTTGTGCGTAAAGAGGATGGCACAATTGAGGTGCCAGGGGCATGGGGAGTCAGATGGGAGGATCTCACCAGACTGGACTACTCCAAAAAAGAGCTGTGGCAATATATGGCAGATATCTTTCTGCTCTGGTGTAGAAGACGGGTGGATGGATTCAGATGTGATGCAGGCTACATGATCCCGGTGGCTGCATGGGAGTATATTGTGGCAAGGGTCAGACAGGAGTATCCTGATACTGTCTTTTTTCTTGAGGGTCTGGGCGGTGGAATCCATGCCACCTGTGATCTTCTGAATGTTGCAAACATGAACTGGGCCTATTCCGAGCTGTTTCAGAACTATACCCGTCATGAGATTGAAAACTATCTTCCACAGTCAATAGAGATCTCAGAAAAATATGGCTTGATGGTCAACTTTGCAGAGACACACGATAATTTAAGACTTGCGTCACTCTCCCACATTTACGCCATGATGCGCACCTCAATCTGTGCTCTCTTTTCTGTATGCGGCAGCTTTGGCTTTGCAGCAGGGGTGGAGTGGTTTGCAACAGGCAAGATCAATGTTCATGACTCTCCATCTCTGAACTGGGGTTCAGATCAGAATCAGATTGACCATATAGGAAGGCTCAACCATATTCTTCAGACTCATCCAACTTTTACACAGCATACAGAGTTGAGACTCATTCACAAGGCTGATGTTGCAGCAGAGAGCATTGCACTTCTCCGGTATCATCCACCCACCGGAAGTAGGCTTCTTATACTTGCCAATCTGGATTGCCATAGCAGTCATACCATTGTCTGGAGCTGCAGAGCTTCAGGCATGGAGGAGACACTTTTTTACAACCTTCTTACAGATCAACCGGTCAGAGTCAATTTTTTCACAGACCATCCATTAGAGTCCACTGTTCACGGAGAAAACTGCTCTTTTGAACTCATGGCTGGAGAGGTTGTTGCCCTTTCACCAGCCAGAGAGTACATGGCAAGAGGTTCTTCAGATAGAGGCTGTTCAGGCAAAAGAGAGAGCCGCTTTAACATTAAGCCAGAGAGCAACACGTCAGCAGAGAGTGTGAACCAGGTCTGCCGGATGCCTGAGAATGTCATTACCCAGAAACTCAAAGCCAGGGCGTTGAGGATCTTTGCAACATTCAGGGGGTATGGAGATCTCTTTGAATTGAGCCAGATTTCAAGTAAAGTGCCAGATGCAGCTTCTATTTCAAGTGGGGCATCAGATGCAGCTTCAGGTGTTAGCCCCATAGCTTCCGGTGTGAGACCCATAGCTGAGAGGGTAAGCGAGCTGGTTGTGGAGGCGGCAGCTTCTCTTTTCAGAGATCCGGTTGAGTTCTGCCGCACCTGCAACTCCCAAGGTAAAGAGAGCAGGGTGGTTATCTGGAGATGGGGCAAAGATAACAGAAGAAGAGTGATGATCCCGCCAGGATATTGCCTGATGGTGATAGCCCCTGCAAATTTCAGAGCAGAGATAAGAAAAACAGAGAGAGGAGAGAGGGAAGGTAGAAAAACGTCATACCAGTCAGAGTCAGAAAGAGAGGTTGTCATTGGTTATGAAGAGGGGCTTCCCATGAAGAGTGGAGAGTTTTTTGCCATATTCATGCCAGTTCCACCAGATGCAGATTGTAAAGAGCAGCCATATCTCTCTGACAGCGCAGATTATAGCGTTCCTGAGTGCCCATACGATGGTGAACATCGCCAATACTCCTTCAGAATTCGTCTTTTCAGCAGCACAAAGGCAGAGGATGCGAAATCTTCCCTGTTGTACCTTGCAAATCCAGATTCCCTTGCACTTGGTGCAGAGTTTACAAGAAAAGAGATTATGGATGACCCCTCCTTGAAACTGCTCGGGTTTAATAAAAGAGGGGCAATGGTCAGAGCAGCAGCATGGTGGGGAAGGCTGGAGAGCCGCTATGATGCGCTGCTTGCAGCCAATATTAACAGAGAGTTCCCGGAAAACAGGTGGATTCTTCTCTCAAGGTACCGTATATGGGCAATATATCAGGGCTACTCAAGGGAGCTTACTCTGGATTGCCTTGAGAGATTCACGTTTGCCTACAACAGCTCCGGCAAGTGGCTCTTCAACCTGCCAACCTGTGAGGGGAGACATTTTCAGATTGAGATCTCACTTGAGATGATACCTCACATGAACTGCACCAGGATGAAAATTCACAGAAGGGCAGGGGATACCAGAGGCCATCTTCTGCCTGATGATAAACAGATTGAGATCATCATCAGACCAGATATTGAGGATCGCTCTTTCCATGATACTGTCAAGGCGTGGACAGGCCCTGAAAACCTGTGGAGATCATCTGTTCAGAGCAGCGTTAATGGGTTTATATTCAATCCTGATCCAGAAAAGGGACGTGCTCTTGAGATAAGAATATCAAGTGGGAGATTTGTTTCTGAACCTGAGTGGAACTACATGGCTCACCATCCACTTGAGGCAGAGCGTGGCCTTGATCCATACTCAGACCTGTTCAGCCCGGGCTACTTTGGAGCTTTTCTTGCAGGGGGAGCAACAGTTGCAATACGGGCATCCACACCTCCATGCAGAGAGGGGGTGCTCTCCCCCTGTCTCTCTCCAGTCAATGTTAACTGCATGAATGACTTTGATAACTCTCTTCTGGTGAAGAGATTAACTCCGTTTGACTGTTTTGATCAGAAAATATCACCATTTTCTGCTGGATGGACATTCACAGACGCAGTTCAGAAGAGCCTGGATGCATTCATAGTGGATCGAGGTCCTCACAGGAGTGTGATTGCAGGATACCCCTGGTTTCTGGACTGGGGAAGAGACAGCCTTATCTTCTGCAGGTCTCTGATTGAAACAGGAAGATTATCAGATGCAAAAGCTATTCTGAGGCTATTTGGCAGCTTTGAAGAGGGTGGCACTCTTCCCAATATGATCTGCGGAAATGATGCCAGCAACAGAGAGACATCAGATGCCCCTCTCTGGTTCTTTGCTGCATGCAGAGAGCTGTTCGAAAAAGAGGGTGAGGCTTTTCTGGATGAAAAAACAGATAGATCCGACATATCGAAAAATGTGTCAGGCAGGTCTCAAAATGCACCCGATAACTCCAGAAACTCCAGAGAGGAGAGAACATTCCGGGAGGTGCTCTTTTCAATGGCTCATGCGTTTATCAGGGGAACCTCTACTGGCATGGGTATAGATCCTGAAACCAGCCTCTTTTACAGTCCATCTCACTTTACCTGGATGGATACCAATTTTCCGGCAGGTTCCCCAAGGCAGGGGTATCCTGTTGAGATTCAGGCGCTGTGGTATTATGCTCTGACTTTTCTTGACAAGATTGATAGAGATAGGAGTACAATCTGGAAGAAGATGGCTCTTGATGTTCAGAAAAATGTGATCAGACTCTTTTACAGGAGTAGAGAGGGTTATTTTTCAGACTCTCTCCTCTGTGACACCCGTAAAAGTGCATCAAGTGCCATTCCAGATGATGCCTTGAGACCCAACCAGCTCTTTTTAATCACCATGGGTCTTGTAACAGATGAGAATATGTGCATACACTCACTTGAATCCTGCATGGAACTTCTTGTACCAGGAGCCATACGAAGCCTTGCTGACAGGTCGGTTTCAGTTCCTCTGCATATTTATCATAAGTTTCCGAACAGTGGTAATTTCAGCACTCTGTTAAATGACCCCTATCACCCCTATTGCGGAACCTATCAGGGTGATGAAGATACCCGCAGGAAACCTGCCTATCACAACGGAACTGCATGGACATGGCAGTTTCCTGTTTTCTGTGAGGCATGGGCAGAAGTTTTTGGTAAGCAGGGGGTCAGAACTGCAAGGTCATGGCTTGGAAGCTCGCTTACACTTCTGAGAAGAGGGGCGGCAGGGTATATTCCAGAGGTTCTTGATGGAGATGCTCCCCACACTTCAAGGGGGTGCGATGCCCAGGCGTGGGGATCGAGTGAGCTTGCCAGGGTCTGGCTCAGGCTTGGTAAAATGGAGTGAATGAGCACTGCCCCTTTCAGGGCACCCACAGGGGGGTGCCCCTACGATTTCATCATTCGTTGTGCCCGTCAGGGCATGGCCGTTATAAGGAGAGAGTCTGTTATGCCCCTTACAAAATCCAGACCAAGGGTGCTTATTGTAACCCCGGAGGTTACCTATCTTCCTGAAGGTATGGGAAACATGTCAAACTTCTGTGCAAAGGCAGGTGGGCTTGCTGATGTATCTGCTGCTCTTATCAGCTCCCTTTTTGACCTTGGCGGAGATGTCCATGTGGCGCTGCCGGATTACCGATCTCTTTTTGACGGATATCTTCCAAAGCTGTTCAACAAGGAGCTGAAAAGGATCAAGGAGCGGATTGAGGCAGAGCGGATTCATCTGGCTGAAGATAGGGTCTTTTATTATCTTACCCATGTCTATTCAAGCTATTTTGAAACCAATCTCAAGGTCTCTCTTGCATTTCAGCGGGAGGTTATGAATAACATCATTCCACGGGTCAACCCCGATATCATCCACTGTAATGACTGGATGACAGGGTTGATTCCAGCTATGGCGCGTCAGCTTGGGATTCCATGTCTTTTTACCATCCACAATATCCATACAGTGACTGCCACTATGGCGGAAATTGAGGATAGAGGTATTGATGCTGCTGCATTCTGGAACCATCTCTATTTCAGAAAACCTCCACACAACTATGAGGAGAGCAGGGGGCACAACCCTGTGGATTTCCTCACATCAGGAGTATTTGCTGCCCATTACGTCAATACAGTGAGCCCAACATTTCTACAGGAGATCATTGACCACCGCCACCCGTTTGTAGAGCCCTGTCTGCGACAGGAACTTGCAAACAAGTGGAATGCAGGATGTGCTGACG
>Ga0209800_10003205_pt1 | contig 13277 bp, 9 predicted proteins | sample Higcelweek8metaG_FD_187174 | JGI IMG/M metagenome (GOLD analysis project Ga0209800, IMG submission 187174) | Freshwater pond sediment microbial communities from the University of Edinburgh, under environmental carbon perturbations - High... | ecosystem: Environmental > Aquatic > Freshwater >... | reverse complement strand
GCTGTATTAAGAATATTGACAGGAGTCGGAGGGAGGTGTTCCAGTTTATACTGAGGATAAAACCTGCTTATATGCAAAGGGACATCTTTAAACCCATTTGTTGAGAGCCATTTGCACATCTCCCGTATTTCATCCGGCTTATCCGTCCATCCGGGCACAATAAGAGCAGTAATCTCAAGCCAGACCCCTTCATCACGATATATCCTGAGTGCATCAAGTACAGGTTGAAGTTTTCCCCCGTTTAATTTAATGTATGTATTATTATTGAACGACTTTAGGTCAATATTGGCAGCATCAATGTACTTGCAGAGCTTTTTCAATGGTTCAGGTTTTATATATCCATTTGAAACCATGACATTCTTTATTCCGTTTTCACGGGCAATTTTTGATGTATCATATACATATTCGTAAAAAGTATTTGGCTCAGAGTATGTATATGCTATAGATTTACAGTTGTTTAGAGTCGCCTCTGAAACAACTCTGGCAGGGGGGAGGTTGTGATTTGATGTTTTATCGGGCGAGGTCTGGGATATTGTCCAGTTCTGACAATTGAGACAGGCAAGGTTACAGCCGGCAGTTGCAATTGAGAACGCTGCTGATCCCGGCAAAAAGTGATATAACGGTTTTTTTTCAACCGGATCAGTGCTAATTGTACAAGGGTTTCCATAAGAGATTGAAAAGAGTACCGAATTTCTTACGATCCGGGTCCGGCAGTCACCTCGTGCTCCCTCTTTGATAACACACTCATTGGGGCATAAAAGACACATAATGCCTTTAGGTGTTTTCTGCTGGAATAGTGCAGGAACCTCATTGACAGATGATGTCAAAATGCCGGATGCTTTAACATGAGGAACTACTAAGGTCCCTGCAGAAACCAGCGAAAGCTGCCTTGAAAATTCGCGGCGGCTTACACTTTTACATCTGTTATTCAGTGACATAGCGGTTCATGTTTAATTATATAAAACTACAACTTTGGCAGTACCCAAACAATAGCAAGAGTCAATAATATCAGACCTGAAAGAATAAGCGGGGCAAGGATAATTCCTGCCAGTGGTATCATAACTGTACCTGTTACCAGGTAACCGAATGCAGCCCCTGCCAGATCGGCGCCATATATTTTTCCGGTCATATTGACTGCCTTTTCTGATGTTACCGCACGGTAATATGAACCTGCCAATATTCCTGCTGAAAAGACAATTACAGGCAGAAATAAAAATAATACAGGGTATGAGGGTCTTTCACTTATCAATACAGAAAATAATGCAGTTAATACCAATAATGCAGCAATACCGGCAGGAAGAATATTTGCATTCTTAATTGACCTGTTATTCAGGACGGCTCCGGTTGCAAGTCCTGAAAAAAGTATAGAAAGTACTATTGATGAAAGCAGGTGAGCATTACCGAATGTTGCCTGAAACAGAAAAATAGCAATTATTCCGAGGCCCGCGAGCGCGGCTGATGATGAGTACATTATCAGAGCTTGCCGCTTCATTCTTACAAGCGGAATAAGAATGATGAAGACGAGGAAAAACGTAATATTTTGTCTGTCACCTTGCTTCTCAAGCAACACTTTGTTGCCATACCACGATGTAACCGGTTTTATCAGGCTGTTAGGCTTAACATCGCTGTCAACCTTTGAAATGAGTATGCCGCTTTTCTTTGTTATATCTGCATCGTTCAGATAATCGCTGTTGATATAAATATTTTTTATTTGTTTCTCCTTTGCCATCTTGCAGATATCAGTCCGCAGAGTGCTGTCTGATGCAATAATATAAAGTCTGATTCCCTTTATAGCTATTACATTCCTGAATGATATTTTCAGCGCATTAACGATTGAAGAAAGAGCTTTTATGTAGTTTTCTGAAACGTAATTAAATGAGCTCACAGGGGCACAAGCGAAAACACCACCTTTGCTGATATTTTTTTTGACAGAGGTAAAATATTCCCTGCTGTAATACCTGTTTGTTGATAATGTCAGCGGAAGGTCAGTAAGCTGAATTATGACATCGTAGTTTTCATTGCTTCTAATAAGATGTCTGAAAGCATCTTCTTTTCCAAGATAAATTTTTGTATTGGTTGATATGTCACTTTTCTTCTTCTCAATTTTTAACAGCCCCGGATCATATTCATAATAATGAACCTGATCAGGCTTGTATTTCATAATTTCTTCAATATGATTTTCAAGACCTCCCGATATTAAAAGTACTTTTTCATGGCTTCCTGACTGAAGCATGGTGTAATGAATATCCTCTTCACTTTGGATTTCATCATTATTGTAATACAAAGGATGAAAGTTATAATACAGTGTCTGATCACCATCATAAACACCTGATGTAATGTTTCCGTAAGGTGTATCGAAGGTTTCTGTTGTGTCAATATTCCTTAGTTGATAGTTACGGATAATGTTATCCGGCGGGAATAGAATTATAAGCAATACCATTACAGCAGCCGGAGCAACACAAAAAAATATTTTCTTTGAAGCTGACTTGTTAATGATTACAAGGGCAGAAGCCAAAGCAGATACTACAATTACCAGAAAATAGAACTGAAAGCTTCCAACAAACAACAGGGCAGAGGCAGTAGCCAGAGTTCCCGCAATTACAGATCCGATTGTTTCAACCCCAAAGCTGTTTCCTGGAACTGCATTAAGGTTTTCACTCCTCAGGATACTGATCTTTACGAATATAAATGAGGATATAACAGCAGTCGGGGTAAGTGTGACCAGCAGCATTATTATAATACCCGGAGTCGACATAATCTCACCCGGCTCGACCAGTACCCTTCCGGAAAGGAGAAATAACGCCAGAGATAACAACGGAGCGGATATAAAAGCAAAGAAGAGATTTTTTAAACTTATATTTTTATTCCTTTTAGCCAGGAATGCACCTGCTGAAGAGATAACCAGCCAGAAAGCAAGGAATATTGCCGTAGTGTTTTCACTCTCACCGCTCATGCAGGAGACCTCACGCAACAAAATAAATTGTACTGATGAACTTAGAAAACCGGTGATGAATAGTAAAACTCTCATCACCAGATTATTATTCGCCAAAAACTATGGCTTCATAAACAAAAATATCAGCATCTTTCCAACCTGTCCATCCAATCCCGGCTTTGTCTCTCGATGTGTATCCAAGAAACTCCTCCACGGTCCATCCTCTGTCACCTGGCACCTGAGGTAACAGGGTCCCGGAGTACATGCCTTTCTTTATGTACAATCCGTGTTTGCCAATGACGATTTCATCAATATTATCAATCTTCCGTAGCGGACCGAGCACTGAAATCTCAATATCTATTTCCGGATATTCTGCTGTTGTCAGTTTAGGGAAGCGCGAATCACTAAAAGCAGCTGATACTGCCATTGATTCAACAACCTTGTGCAAAGGTTCAGTTGGCATAAAGCGACCTATACAACCCCTTAGCTGTCCATTAATTGTTAATGTTACAAAGGCTCCAAGTGGTTCTTTAAGAGTTGAAGTAAGCTTTTCTGAGTCAACAGGTGCGCGTTTGGTCTGGAAAAGACTTGATTTGATAGCTTCACGGGCAATATGCAGTAAAGTCTCTTTTTCCTGTTTTGTAAGGCTGAATCCTGTTCCGGGGGTTACTATTGAATCCAGCTTTTCTTTTCTTGCCCTTTGAACTGCAATGGCGTGATAACCAACAACCTTGTCTTTATCACCGTAATCTGAATCGCCTGAATTGGTATAGTCAAGATGTATGTAAGTGAGGTCATTTTCACCTGATACAAGATACATAAGTACCAGGCCTGAAGACCACCCGCACATTGCAGTTGCCAGACCCTCCGTGCCTTCTGACTGAAGTTCTTTGACTGTTCTGCGAAACTGGTCCGGATCGCCATTTAAAATTGCCTCCATGGTTACCTTGTCTACGCGGATTGCATCTTCATAAGAGGGATAGTGCGAAAAGTCACTACTGATAATAAAGAGATTCCTGTCAGTGAAATATGGTTGAAGAGATTTGGCTATTGATTTAATTGCCAATGTGTTGCCTGTACCTATCAGTATAGGAACTATGGGGATATTATTTGTAAAGTGGTATTGAATAAAAGGCAGTTGCACCTCAAGCGAATGTTCAGGGAGGTGTACATCATCCCTCGGGAGAAAATAGACGCTGTTCTCTGCAAGTTTTTTCCCCGTTTCGCAATCTACAGTGACATTCCCCAGGGGTGTTCTAAAATCACCTGATGTATATACAGCGGCACCTTCAAATGAAAAATTGTGACTTGTGCCTATCAGAAAAATACGGTCATAGTCAGCATCAGAAGGTATATATGCGTACGCCACTGCTGCAGTTTTACCTGAAAAGACATAACCGGCATGAGGCACTATTATTGCGCGTGTTATTCCATTATTCTCAGCCTTATTTGAAAAGGCAGGAAAGCTCCGGATTTCTTTTCTTAACGATTCCGCATCAGCAGGGTAAAACCTTCCGGCAGCAACAGGCTCTCTTAATCCACCCCTGCCTTGTCCACAACTTGTCATTACAACCAGTATTATTGATAATATGGATAGGGTAAAACGCTTCACTTACAGGCATATTAATCCTGTAAATTTACATCAAATTGCAGAAAGAAGGAGATAAATCCGGAGACAAATCTCAGACTAGGACAATGTTTTCTTTCATTATTTTCCCCTCGTCATCAACACCATACAGCTTGATGCCAATGCTGCATTTTGCATCGCTGGTAACATCAAGTATCGGTGAGAGTGCTTCTTTTACGTCATCTTCCCCCATGGAATCATATTCTTCTATATCAAAATAGAGATGTATAAAAAGAACATGCTCCGGTTTTGGTATCCGGCATAACAGCTTTAAAAATTTCCCCATCCATAAAACTGATGCTGTATTAAAATACACAACATTAAACTTCAGGTTGGTGTTTCTTGCAGGACTCTTTGCATATTGCTCTGCCCATTTATAAGCAGGTTCATAAAAGGAAGTGGCATTTTCCGGAATAGATTTTCCTGAAATGCTTAAAATCCCTTTTTCAGCATCAAGATCAATCTGAGGCGTTTTTGCAGTTTCCTTTATATGCAAATCTTTCAGTTTGCTCATCATTTAGTTTGTTTGACTTTCGTAAGAGTTGAATAAAAATAAGAGTTTGAACTATCGTAAAGATAGGTTATGCTTTGATGCACAGAAATAATGTTAATCAAAAAATAATTAACAGTGGTCAACTTTTTTCAACAATTCATCCAATATATTTGATTTTGCTGCTTTTGCTGCCTTTTTTCAGGAAATATTATCTTTGCACACTGAAATTGAAAATAATGGAACAATTGCTCAAGGAAAGTGTGTGTCAGGCAATAAAAAGCCTGTATGGAAAAGAAGTCCCTTATACCATGGTACAGATACAGAAAACCAAAAAGGAGTTCTCGGGCGATTTTACATTGGTAGTCTTTCCTTTATTGAAGATTTCAGGAAAATCACCTGAAGCCACCGGAACTGAGATAGGTGACCATCTGCTTTCTCATTCTGATATTGTAAATGATGTAAATGTTGTAAAAGGTTTTTTGAATATTACAATAACCACTTCAGAATGGCTCAGCAGGCTTGCTTCTTTTAAAGGTGACATGGACTTTGGCTTTAAGAAGGTCTCAGATGAATCAAAAATGATCGTGGTTGAGTACTCATCACCAAATACAAACAAGCCTCTTCATCTTGGTCATATAAGAAACAATCTTCTGGGCTACTCATTATCACGTATCATAAGCGCTGCAGGCAACAGAGTTATAAGAACAAATATTGTCAATGACCGTGGCATCCATATATGCAAGTCAATGATAGCATGGAAACTCTTTGGGAAAGGTGAAACTCCTGAATCAACGGGTAAAAAAGGCGACCACCTTGTAGGCGATTATTATGTGATGTTTGACAAAGTTTACAAACAGCAGATTGCCGGGCTGACAGAAAAAGGTATGAGCAATGATGAGGCTTCAGAGAGAGCCCCTTTGATGCTTGAGGCACGTGATATGCTGCTTAAATGGGAAGCTGGAGATCATGAGACTATAGAACTCTGGAAGATGATGAACTCATGGGTTTATGCCGGTTTTGATGTAACGTATAAGGCACTTGGAGTTGAGTTTGACCAGATTTATTACGAATCTGAAACATTTAAGAAAGGTAAGGAGCTCGTCCTTGAGGCTCTGAAAAAGAATATTCTTTACCGCAAAGAAGATGGCTCTGTATGGGCCGATCTTTCTTCTGAAAAGCTTGATCAGAAACTGCTGCTTCGTTCAGATGGTACTGCTGTTTATATGACACAGGATCTTGGTACAGCTGTTATCCGACACACTGATTTCAACTTTGATCAGCACATATATGTGGTAGGCAATGAGCAAAATTATCATTTTCAGGTACTTGCCCTGATACTTCAAAAGATGGGTTTCATCTGGGCCAAAGGACTCCATCATTTCTCTTATGGAATGGTAGAATTGCCAGAGGGTAAAATGAAATCACGTGAAGGAACAGTCGTTGACGCCGATGATCTGATTGAGGAGATGATCTCTACTGCCGGTTCCATGTCACAGGAGCTTGGCAAACTAAGTGGTTACTCTGACGAAGAAAAAGCAGATATTTACCGTGTAATAGGCCTGGCTGCCCTAAAATACTATATACTTAAGGTAGATCCAAAGAAGAATATGACATTCAATCCGGCTGAGTCAATAGATTTCAACGGTAATACAGGTACATTTATTCAGTACACATATACCCGGATTCAATCAGTACTTAAAAAAGCAAATGAAACCGGAGTGGGAGATATGTCAGATACTTTTGCCGGGGCGGCTTTAAACCCTAAAGAAATAACACTTGTAAAACTTATATTAGACTTTCCTTCGGTTGTTAATGAGGCAGCAAGCGAACTAAGTCCGGCTCTTATTGCAAACTATTGTTATGATGTTGCTAAGGAGTATAATCAGTTTTATCACGACTACTCAATACTTGGAGAGGAAGATACTGTAATACGCAATTTCAGGATATATCTTTCACTCATGACAGGCCGGGTATTAAAAAACGGTCTCTGGCTACTTGGTATTGAGGTACCTGAAAGAATGTAAACAAAAAGAATAAAAGAATATGTTTGAAAACCTTAGCGACAGACTTGAACGCTCCTTTAAGATACTTAAGGGGCAGGGAACAATAACGGAAATAAATGTAGCTGAGACGCTTAAAGATGTCAGGCGGGCACTACTTGATGCCGATGTCAACTATAAGATTGCAAAACAGTTTACCGATACAGTAAAGCAGAAAGCTCTCGGACAGGATGTTCTGAAGTCAGTAAAACCGTCGCAAATGATGGTAAAACTTGTGCATGATGAACTTACTGAACTTATGGGTGGACAAAGGGTTGATATTAATATCAAAACAAACCCTTCGGTAATCCTTATAGCGGGACTTCAGGGCTCAGGAAAAACCACCTTTAGCGGTAAGCTGGCAAAACATCTTAAAACTAAAAGGGGTAAAAATCCCATGCTCGTGGCATGTGACGTTTACAGACCTGCTGCAATTGAACAGCTAAAGGTACTTGGTACACAGGTAGAAGTGCCGGTTTACACTGAGGACGGCAGCATGAATCCGGTTGAAATTGCCCGCAATTCAGTCCGTGAAGCAAAGAAAAATGGCTATGACATAATTATCATAGATACTGCCGGACGTCTTGCTGTTGATGAGGAGATGATGAAAGAGATTGCAGCTGTTAAATCTGCAGTGAGCCCGCATGAGATCCTCTTTGTAGTTGATTCCATGACTGGGCAGGATGCTGTCAACACAGCTCTTGAATTCAACAACAGGATCAATTTTGATGGTGTGGTGCTGACAAAACTTGATGGTGACACCCGTGGTGGTGCTGCCTTATCAATTAAATCAGTTGTCAATAAGCCTATAAAGTTTGTCAGTGCAGGTGAAAAGATGGACGCTCTTGATATCTTTTACCCTGAACGTATGGCTGACCGCATCCTGGGTATGGGAGATATTGTGTCTCTTGTTGAAAAAGCCCAGGAACAGTTTGATGAGGAAGAGGCAAAAAAACTCCAGAAGAGAATTGTTAAGGATCAGTTCGACTTTAATGACTTTATATCCCAGATACAGCAGATAAAGAAGATGGGAAACATGAAGGATCTGATGTCTATGATACCGGGTGTTGGCAAAGCAATTAAGGACCTTGATATAGACGATAATGCATTTAAAAGCATCGAAGCCATAATTTATAGTATGACCCCGGAGGAACGCTCAAACCCGACTCTTATGAACGGATCACGCAGAAAACGTATTGCTGATGGCAGTGGTACCACCGTGGCGGAGATTAACAGACTTCTGAAACAGTTTGATGATACCAAGAAAATTATGAAGATGGCCGCAAAAGGCGGTAATATGCCAAAACTTGCACTAAGAAAGTAAGATAATGTACAAGCTCATCGACGGAAAAACTACTTCAGCAGAGATAAAACAGGAGTTATCAGAAGCTGTCATATCAATGAAATCAAGAGGTGTGAGAGTTCCGCACCTTGCAGCTATTCTTGTTGGCAATGACGGAGCCAGCGAAACCTATGTAGCCAGTAAAGTAAAAGCCTGTGAGGAGATTGGATTCGAATCCACCCTTCTTCGGTTTGACAATTCAATCAGTGAAAGCCAGCTGCTTGCTGAAGTTGAGGCAATGAACAATAACCCGTTAATTGACGGATTCATTGTTCAACTTCCGTTGCCATCTCATATTTCAGAAGAAAAAGTCATTGAATCTGTTTCTCCTGATAAGGATGTTGACGGGTATCATCCCCTTAGCCTGGGAAGGCTTGTTACCGGTTTGCCGGGATTTATCTCAGCTACTCCTGCCGGAGTGATAGAATTACTGAAGAGATACAAAATAAAAACCTCCGGAGCACGGTGTGTGATTGTAGGACGCAGTGTAAACGTTGGCCGTCCGTTAAGTATATTGCTTTCACAAAAAGGCATGGATGCTACCGTAACCGTTGTCCATAGCCGTACAACGAACATAAAGGAAGTCTTGCTTGAAGCCGATATAATAATTGCTGCAATAGGTTCACCTGCTTTCATAAAAGGCGATATGGTCAGAGAAGGTGCCGTGGTAATTGACATCGGGACAACAAGGGTACCTGACCCATCAAAGAAATCAGGTTTCAGACTGTCAGGAGATGTTGATTTTGATGCGGTTGCACCTAAATGCTCTTATATTACACCTGTTCCTGGCGGCGTGGGACCAATGACCATTGCCTCACTTATGCTTAACACGCTGAAAGCCTGTAAAAGATAAAAAGACAAAAGGGAAAAGACAAAAGTAAACGAGGATTCATCTTTTATCTTGTGACTTTTGTCTTTTATCTTGTTTTATGTCTTTTGTCTTATTCCGTTATTAAGGGCCCCAGGTAAAGATCATAACCTCCTTCACCACCTGGCCTGTCAGATGAGAAAAGAATAAATTTGTTCGTAAAGTATATATCTGTACCTATCACAGGGCGGTATTCATTGTACTCAGTATTGAAATCTTCGCCCATGTTTACAGGCTCGCTCCATACACCTCCTGAAAGAACAGAATAATAAAGATCCCAGCCTCCAAACCCGCCATCCCTGTCTGAAGTAAAGAGCATCACTTTTTCGGATACATAAGGACATTTTTCGTTTCCTGATGTATTCAGGGCTGCAACTGCGTTTGCTGAACCCGATGCTGTGGTCATCCAATCACTGAAGGAGATCAATGATGGTCTTGAAATACTGAAAATGTCAAAATTTCCGTCACGGTCAGAACAAAACCATGCAGTGTCAATAGTGGCGTTAAAGCATACATATGCATCGTTTGAAGAAGTGTTAAACAGTGTTGCTTTTACCGGTGAAGGAATTGAAGGTACAGTTGATATATAGGGCGAATACTTTGAATACTCAATATCAAGAGCTGTTGCAGCATCTTCCGAGGCAGCAAACATATACTCAAATCCATCCTCATGACAAAACATCCTGTTTGGCCCAAAATCATTTCCGGCAGTATTAAACTTTGTTGTCAGTGTTTCGTAAAATGTTTCACTGAACATGCCCGACTCAAGGTAAAATTCACCTGATACCCTGTTGAATGTATAACCTATATTTCCATATACAAGGTCAAACTGGCCTCCTGAGCTTTTACGGTTTGATGAAAAAATAACCGGAATTGATGAGCCTACAATCTCCTCCGGAAGATCCATATTATAGTCATCAAATTCAGAATTTATACCTGAAAGATTGAAAACTGAGTCTGGGAAACTGCCATATTCATATTTTAACTTCACCTTCTCTTCTTTACAGGCTGTCGTAAGGAAGACAAGCATAAAGGCTGTGGCAAATAATTGAAATATCCTGATTTTCATGACTATAGGTTTATTGCAACTCGACAAAGGTATAAAACTACTCGTTAAATCGAGTAGGAGGAAAATAAAATAGTTTTCCTCCTATTTTATTTTCCGACCTCTCACACCACCGTACGTACGGTTCTCGTATACGGCGGTTCCTTAATACACAACCCTGGCCTTTCGGTAACAGTTCAGAAAGAAGACGTAACCCGACAGACTAAGGCGTTCCGTAGTAATGGTTTGGTTGAGGATATAACTATTTGCAATATGCCAATAGCCTTTTCTCGTGTTCGCCCATTTGTAAGCCTTGGATTTATTTATGCCCAACTTAACAAGATTAACCCACTTGGTTTTAATCCGTTTCCATTGTTTCCAAATAACCATCCGTAACCTTCGACGATACCACTTATCAACCATTATCAGGATATTCTCCATGTCTGCCAGTTTGAAGTATTGCACCCAGCCTGTTATATACTGCCGAAGTGCTCCCTTCCTACGGTCATTACCCCATCCGTTGCTCCTTGATGTCAGCTCTTTGATTCTTGCTTTCATCTTTGCAATGCTCTTGGGATGTATCCGTAATCGACCCTCTCCTTTGACAACATAAAAGGAGTAGCCAAGGAACTTGATGTCCCTGACGTGGGCAACCTGACTTTTGTCCCGATTCACTTTTAAGAACAGTTCTCCATCTATATAGGGGATGATGTTCTTCATTGTCCTTTCGGCACTCCGCAGACTTTTACAGAAAATGACCATGTCGTCAGCATAGCGTACAAATTTGTGCCCACGTCTCTCCAGCTCTCTATCCAACTCATTGAGCAAAATATTGCTCAATAGCGGACTTAATGGCCCGCCCTGTGGAACACCCTCTGCTGTTGCTTCGTATTTGCCATCTGTCATCATTCCTGCATTGAGGTATTTATGGATGAGCGAGACAACCCGTCCATCCTTTATCGTTCTTGATAATACCTCTATCAGTTTGCTATGACTTACTGTGTCAAAGAACCTCTCGAGGTCAATGTCTACAGCATATACATAGCCATTGGTGATGTATTCCCGGCATTTACGTAGTGCCTGATGTGCACCCCGCTTTGGCCTGAAGCCAAAGCTGTTGGTTGAGAACCCGGGTTCATAGATTGGGGTTAGCTGTTGCGCTATGCTCTGCTGGATTACCCTGTCTACAACTGTGGGTATGCCCAGCTGACGATACTTTCCGTTCTCTTTGGGTATCTCGACCCTTCGAACCGGATTGGGGCGGTATTTGCCCCTCTCAATGGATGCTATCAGAGATTCCTTATTCCTGACAAGATAATCCTTTAAGGATTCGACTTCCATCTTGTCCACACCTCCTGCTCCTTTGTTTCGCTTTACTTGTTTGTAAGCTAGATTAAGATTAGAGGGCGATAGAATATACTCTAACAACCCATTCCCTGATTGGTGGTTGTTGGTGAGGTTGCTTTCAATTATCCGAATGTAAGTCTGCCCTCCCACGCGCCCTTCGGATTCCGTCCTATCTCTACGTGGGCAGGTCCCGTTTACTATCGGGTTTTTCTGCTTTCTCCCTTCCATTTGGTAACTTTCATTTACTACTCACTCTCTTAAGGTTCGGCCCTTCCCTTACTTAGTCGTTGTATGGTACTATGGCCTCGGCTGACTTCTCAGGGTAAACCTTATTTCGACCATGCTTCTTACTCCGTTTCTGCATGTCCCTGAGATATCCCCGGGTAAGAGCGATAACTTGCATTCCACTTGTCTGCTTCATTTACCTTGGCTATCCCGGACAGTATTGGATTTTGTTTTGTTCTGCAAACTTATCCATAACCTTAGGCCTTTTATGAAGTTTCTTTTCGTCAGACCGGAACTTTGCCTCCGGCTTCCTTCAGATCCTACCTCACGATAGGCACCCTTGCCTTTGGCTAACGCTTCCCACTGTCTGGGCGCGTTCGGGACTTTCACCCTAGAGTTATCGCCCATGCCGGGCGCACAGTAAAAAAGAGGGCCGTAAAGGCCCTCTCCCCTTCCTATTGTAACTCTAACCTTCTAATAGGAATACTAAACTCGCGTGCAAAAATATCATTACGTTATGATAATATAGTATCATCTTTTCATAAAAAACGTTAACAATAGTCAACTGTTGAATCGTAAGCAGTGTTGCAGCAATTTTTTTTCAGTTTTAGAGGCTGAGTGTTTTTTAGCCAAAACTTAATAGATTTTAAACAAATCAAAAACTCCGGATGTAAGCCTCCGATTAAGGACGACTTGATTTATACATTTCTTCACTAAGGATGCAACTTGTGAGCGATTTTGTCAACCAGGAACAACCTGGTTCCGAGTCGGTCTTTTTTGTTCCAAATAGTTCCGGATTGGATCCTTTACACCTGAATTGGGTTGGTTCCTGTCCAGCGGTTCGGAAGAAGATAAGCATTCGGGCTGCCACATCCTGATAGATTTGATTATCTTGTAGCGGATAGATATATATCCAATAATATTGGAGCTCTTTGATTGTGCGTAGAAAATGATTGTACTATTTCAGGTATTTCCAACAATTTCCAAGGTTATTGGACATCTGTTGGAGCACCCTGCCTGCCTATCCGGGGTAAGAATTTAACTGACATTCGGGCATATTGACCCCCATAGTGTAGGGCTTGTTTTTACTTTGGTTATTTTCTACTCACTATTAAAAGTCATTCAGAAATCTTATTATTGCCTCTGCCCTGTTCTCAACACATAGCTTGTTGTAAATGCTCCGCAGGTGATTTTTCACTGTACAGACACTTACGCCAAGATCATTTGCAATCTGCTTGTTGAGCATACCTTTTGCAAGGAACTTGAGTATTTCTGCCTTACGCTTTGTAAGAAGCTGGCCTTGCAGACTGTCATGAGGCCTTTCAACCTCACCAGAAAGCATTACTATTTCTTTTCCGT
>Ga0209800_10003204_pt1 | contig 13283 bp, 8 predicted proteins | sample Higcelweek8metaG_FD_187174 | JGI IMG/M metagenome (GOLD analysis project Ga0209800, IMG submission 187174) | Freshwater pond sediment microbial communities from the University of Edinburgh, under environmental carbon perturbations - High... | ecosystem: Environmental > Aquatic > Freshwater >... | reverse complement strand
TTTTCTGTTTCATAAATACGGCATTAAATGTTAAATACAAATTTCATCAAAAAGTATTAATTTACAACCATACTGGATTTAACTTTATTCTTTTTTAACACTATAAGATTTCTATAACTATAACTGCAAAGATTCATATTCAAATCATACCAATTAAACAACAAAACCCGTCTCAGGATTATCCTGAGACGGGTTTTGTATTCAAGTTCCTTTTAAAGGATTTAGAGGGGTCTTTAATATTTATTCACCAAAGCATCCACTTCATCAGTCACCAATTTAGCAAACTCAGCCACTTTCATAGTGCCCTTGTCACCTTCGCCCTGACGACGTACAGATACTTCGCCGTTTTCGGCTTCTTTTTCGCCTACAATCAGCATAAAAGGAATGCGTTTTAATTCATTATCACGGATTTTACGACCAATCTTCTCATTACGGTCATCTACCTGCACACGTACATCCTGTGCGTTCAATTCTTTGGCGATTTCGAAAGCATAATCATTGAATTTCTCGCTGATAGGCAATACTACCACCTGATCGGGAGTTAACCACAACGGGAACTTACCGGCTGTGTGCTCAATGAGTACCGCCACGAAACGTTCCATAGAACCAAACGGTGCACGGTGAATCATTACCGGACGGTGTTTGGCATTATCGTCACCGGTATATTCCAACTCGAAACGCTCAGGCAAGTTATAATCCACCTGAATAGTTCCCAGCTGCCATTTACGACCGATAGCATCTCGCACCATAAAGTCGAGTTTAGGCCCGTAGAATGCAGCTTCGCCGGTTTCGACTTTTGCTTTCAAACCTTTCTCAGCACAAGCTTCGATGATAGATTGTTCTGCTTTTTCCCAATTTTCGTCTGAACCAATGTATTTCTCACGGTTATTAGGGTCGCGCAACGAAATCTGTGCTTCGAAGTTTTCGAATTCCAACGCATTGAAAATAATAAAGATAATGTCCATTACTTTCAAAAACTCGTCTTTCACCTGATCGGGGCGACAGAAAATATGTGCATCGTCCTGCGTAAAGCTGCGTACACGGGTCAAACCGTGAAGCTCACCGCTTTGCTCGTAACGATATACGGTACCAAACTCCGCCAGACGAACCGGCAGATCTTTGTACGAACGTGGTTTGAACTTATAAATTTCGCAGTGGTGCGGACAGTTCATTGGTTTCAACAGGTATTCTTCACCTTCTTCAGGTGTATGAATAGGCTGGAACGAGTCTTTTCCGTATTTGGCGTAGTGACCGGAAGTCACATACAATTGTTTATTTCCAATGTGCGGAGTCATTACCTGTTGGTAATCGAATCGGCGTTGAATTTTCTTCAAAAAATCTTCCAATCTCAAACGTAAAGCTGTTCCGCGCGGCAACCACATCGGAAGTCCTTTTCCCACCATTTCGGAAAACATAAACAATTCCAGTTCACGTCCGATTTTACGGTGATCGCGTTTCTTAGCTTCTTCCAACAATACCAGGTATTCATCCAGCATTTTCTTTTTAGGGAAAGTGATACCATAAATACGGGTCAACATTTTACGTTTTTCGTCACCACGCCAGTATGCTCCGGCTACGCTGAGCAGTTTGATCGCTTTAATTTCGCCAGTATTTGGCAAGTGTGGTCCACGGCAAAGATCAGTGAAGTTACCCTGTGAATACAAGGTAATAGTTCCATCTTCTAAAGCACTGATTAATTCTACTTTGTATTCGTCACCTTTATCTTCAAATTTTTTGAGCGCTTCGGCTTTGCTGATATCCGTACGAACAATTGCTTCTTTGCGTGCAGCCAGTTCTACCATCTTCGCTTCGATGGTGGGCAGGTCGCCTTCTTTAATTACTGCGGAACCCGGATCCACATCGTAGTAGAAACCGTTTTCGATAGCCGGCCCGATACCGAATTTAATGCCCGGATACAACTCCTGAAGGGCTTCGGCCATTAAATGAGCTGATGAGTGCCAATACGCATGTTTGGCTTCTTCATCGTCCCATTTATGCAACTTAATGGCAGCATCGGTTTCGATAGGACGACTAAGGTCCCAGATTTGTTCGTTTACTGTGATGGCAAGCACCTCTTGTGCAAGTCGTGAGCTGATACTTTCAGCCAGTTGAAGTCCGGTAATGCCTTTGGCAAATTCGCGTACCGAACCGTCGGGGAATGTTACTTTAATCATGTTTTTTGAACCTTACAAATGGTTTTTAAATTTTTGAGTTGCAAAGATAAGATTTTTTAGCTGTTCTTGTGTGATGTTGGAATCACAAACATTTACTTAAAATTACATATTACAAAAAATAGAGATATTGTCAGCTTATTTTATCGTCACCATGGTTGCTCCAAATCCGTACTCACGAAACGAAGCATCCTGGAAATAATAGCTTTTATAGCGTGTTTTCAGCAGTTTTTCTAATTCTTTGCGCAGCACACCTTCGCCTTTGCCGTGAATAAAAACAATCTTTTGTCCTTTCCTGTTTTTATTCTCCTCAATAACTGCATGGAATTTACCCAGTTGCACCTGAAGCATATCAGCATTGCTTAAACCTGTTGTGCTATCGAGCAATTCGTTGATGTGCAAATCCACTTCAATCACATCGGGCGTTTGCGGACGTTTTATGATGCGTGGCCGTGTTGTAGTTTCCTCTTTCTGAAACATAGCCTTTTTGATTTCGTCGGGCGAAATATCCGACAATTTCTGGTTCTCTTTTTCAGAAACGATATTCACCATCAGCGCCAAATCGTCGAAATAATCGTTGACAACAAAACTATGAAGTTTATAGAAACGGACTACATTTATTTTTATTTTTGCATCAATTACTTCCTGAGGCACATAATTTTTAGCTATTTTCAACGGGATCAACTGCACACGAATTTGCTCCCAGGCGTTGAGTTGCTCCTTGGTGACCGAAGTTAATTCCTCCTGCGTATTGGGTTCTATCATTCCGTTGGCGACAGATTCCCACTGATCATTTTCGCCATTTACAATATTATAGTACAGAAAATAGTTGCTATCGTTTATCAAATAACAATCATAAGCCGTAGTTTGCAATTGTTTGATATCAACAGGGAAAAAAGCAAGAAAAGCTTTGAGCGTTTCACCTTCGGGAGTTTCGACAATGGGTTGCGGCTGCATTTCAAGCGGCTTTACCGAAGGGGTCACATTTAATCCTCCATCCTGAGAAGTAGCGGGTTGAGAAGCAGACGGCTTGGAAGAGAAATCCTTTTTAATAAAATTAGTTTCTTTGTTGATTTCGCCAACCGCCACGCATTCGCGTTCGAGTACCGGAATTTCAAATCCATCTTCGTCCTCCACGTAAATCAGTCGTTTCACTTCATCGATACGGACCACTACTCCGCCACCTACAGCATTCAGAAAACGTACTGTATCACCTTTTTTTATCATCGTATATTTATTTTTTTAAAACTAACTGTTTAATAATTAAACAACAAAGCTTACCAATTGGCACTTTGCAGCTTTTTGGTTACTTTTGCACAAAAATACAACAAATTTTCGGTAAGCCACGTGAAACCAACAAAAGACAGTACCCCGATTTATATCGACGAATACAATTATCCTCTTCCTGATGAGCGCATTGCTAAATATCCTCTGACAAAACGGGATGCATCTAAATTATTGGTTTACAAAAATGGCGAAATCACCGAAAGTGTGTTTTCTTCCATTTCTGACTTTTTGCCCGACAATGCGCTTCTGGTTTACAACAACACAAGGGTGATACAAGCACGACTTCTTTTTAAAAAAGACACAGGCGCCAGCATCGAGGTTTTCTGCCTGGAACCGTTACAACCTGCCGATTATGCACAATCGCTGGGCTCAACTACCGAATGCGTTTGGAAATGTATGATAGGCAACCTAAAAAAATGGAAAGAAGGCAAGCTGAGCAAACAAATAGAATTGGCAGGTGAGAAATGTACATTTACTGCCGAACGACTGCAAACCGAAGGCAATACCCACTGCGTAAAGTTCAGTTGGGACAATGCCGCAATTCATTTTGCCGATATACTCGAAAATGCAGGCGAATTGCCTATTCCGCCTTATTTGCATCGCAAAACCGAGGAAAGCGATCTGACTACTTATCAAACCGTTTATTCTAAAATCAAAGGTTCGGTGGCAGCTCCTACTGCCGGATTGCACTTTACCGAAGACGTTTTTGATAGCCTGAAACTCAAACAGATTACAATAGAAGAAGTAACGCTCCATGTAGGCGCCGGCACTTTTCAGCCTGTAAAAACACGCGACATTGCCGAACACCACATGCATACCGAAGTCATCTCGGTTCAACGCAGCACAATAGAAAACTTACTGAAGAAACTGGGGAATATTATCGCCGTAGGTACAACATCGGTAAGGACTTTGGAGAGTTTGTATTATATAGGCAGACAGGTGAAAGAAGGAGAAGGAAAAGGAAAAGGCACAGGCAAGGAAAATATGGAGCTTAGTGTTTCGCAGTGGGAACCGTATGAAAACAATGAAGAAGTTTCCACTTCGGATGCTTTGCAAAGTTTATTGGATTATATGTACGAGAATAACCTGACTACGCTTCATGCCGAAACGCAGATAATGATAAAACCAGGCTATAAATTTCGCGTGGTGGATGGTATGATTACTAACTTTCATCAACCCAAAAGCACCCTACTTCTGCTTGTTTCGGCTTTTGTGGGTGGCAACTGGAAACATATTTACGACTACGCGCTTGAAAATGATTTTCGTTTTCTGAGTTACGGCGACAGTTCGTTGCTCATGAAATAATCAGGCAAGCGTCACCACAAGTCTTACAATTGTTCCTTCGCCAGGCTCTGAAACAATAAACATTTTTCCATCGAGCAAGGATGTTCGTTCGCGCATCAGCATCAAACCATGCGAAGTGTGCTCCATTAGCTCATTGTACAAAAACCCAACGCCATTGTCGGAAATTTCGAGTTCAAGTTCATTGCCTACGGTATGGAGCGAAATACGTACATCAGTTGCTTTCGAATGCATAGCCACATTAGACATAGCGCTCTCGAAAATACGATAAAGTGTTGTGGATTGTTTCTGATCAGGCTGTGCGGTAAGCACACCAATATCAGTATGACATTTAATATCAGGATGATTTTTACAAAAATCGCTTACATACAATTTCAGTGCATCCACAAAGCCCATCATATAAAGCACCTCATTGCGAAGGTTGCTCATTAATTTAAGCGAAAAGCCCAGCGAATTACCCACCACCTTATACACATCGTCAAGTTTCAGCAACAGCTCTTCAGTAATTGAATTGGCTTCGGCATTTTTAAGCTTTTGTTTCAGATTCCCAATGTCCATTTTCAGCGCCACCAGGGTTTGATTTAACTCGTTGTCGATCTGCGTAGCGAGCATTATTTTTTCTTCTTCGCCCACAGTTTGCAAATGCGAAGCAAAGCGGCGCAACATTTGTTGCGATTTATGCAATTCATATTCGGCTTTCTTCTTTTCGGTAATATCATTCAGTGCCGAAAGCACACATTTTTCATTGTTGATATAAATAATTTCGCTCGAAAATTCACCCGTCATTAGTTCTCCGTTGGCTTTACGAATTTGTATTATCCTGTTTAGCACTCTTCCGTTTTTGCTTAATTCCTCCACAAGCTCATCACGATCGGCATCATTCAGCCATAATTTTTTCTGCTTAGTGGTTCGTCCCAGCACATCCGCCGCCTTATATCCTGTCATTCGTTCATATCCATCATTTATTTCAATAATTCGTCCTTCATTCAGACTTGAAATTATAATTCCGTAAGGCGAATGCTTGAATGCTTTCGAAAATTTCTCTTCCTGCGCACCTATTTCGTCGAGTAAACGCCTGTTGATCATCAGCACCAGGAAAAATATCAATAAAAAATAAGCAATCTGAAACATCAACGCTACATATACTTCAAATTGCCCGGAATGGAAATATTCTGATTCCGAGAAACCGGCAAAAAAGAATTTTGTCAATCTAAAAAGTCCGACGAATACCAGGAAGACAAAAACATAGCCCATGGGCGCAGTCATTTTCCGCATCGATTCAGGTACTCTGGAAAGCAATAAATACGCATTCTGAAAGGAAATAATCAGTATCGCCAAAGCCACATTTATATTTCGCAATTCCTGCGAAGGTAAAAAATAAGTAAAAACGAGATGTAGTAACAGGAAAACAGTAAGCAACAAATAATGCTTTACATACGAGCTCCTCAACCCGGTAAACTTTTCGAGCCCCACAAAGGCAAGCATTGAACCTCCCACAACAAGCGCATTTGCCACGATAACGGAAAGGAAGTCGGGTATCAATCCTCTAAGGGCAATAAGCGTAATGCCTGCCAGCTGAACAAACAAGTAGACAACAAGGAGGTTGAGGCCTTCGAAACGTTTTCGGGTTTGGAACCAAATCAATGCCACAACAGCAAACAACACCACAAGCATTACCACAAAACCGGTATACAGCGTACGCAGATCTATTTCAAACATAATGTCTTTGTTTAAAGGTTACAAATCGGGACAATTATTCAACAATGAGAATATAGATAAAAAATTTATGCAAATATATAAAAACGATTGAAGAAATTACCTACTTTGATTCACCGAAAAACATCCTGCTCGTTTCATCTTTTATTGAATACAATTAGAAACTGATTTATGACAATATATATAACAACTATTTTCATTTAATGAGTTGTGGAGAGAATTTATTGCCGAAGAAAGCAGCTAAATGCGAACCAACTTTTCTATTCCCTAAAAAGTCATCTCAAATTCACTAAAAAGCGTTTCTGTTTCAAATTCAAAGTTTTATTATAGAACTTACTATTATTCAAAAGATATATTTAAAAACAGTTTGAACAAACAGTTTAAAGTGATGCGAAAAATTAAACTTTCCTATTCTTTTCAACTACTGTATCAACTACTCGCTTAAATCTTGTACTCATTTTATGATTATAACCCAAATCCATAGCTCTACTCATTAAATACTTATAGAATGATAGTATTTTGTTTTCTTCCGTAGACGAGCACTCAATTATATATCCGTCAATTAATTTCTCTAATTGAAGTTTCCCATCAATAAAATAGTCCTCTAATTTGATTAATCCTTCAAGAGGCAACATAACTAAATCCTTCAACAAGTATTTATCAGAGATGTTCCGCTCAATTTGTAACTCTACAAATCTTTTCTTCAATATGTAATTAAATCCTTCAATATCAAACGAACAGTCTTGATACACAATTATTGGGTACACATTAAACTTATCCGCACATTCTATTACATCCATTTTCTGCAATATCACATTCAACTTCTTGTCTATTACATTCAACAGTTGAGTAATCCCTTTAGGTTGTGGCTTTTCCTTGATCTTATTTTTATTTTTTTCATATGTTGATGATTCAAATAATTGTAACAACTCACCTTGTATTTTATCAAAATCCTCACAATGCTTTGTCTTTGCATCTAGCATCACATCTTTAAACTCAAAAAGAAAGATGTTCTTGCCTTTCCTTACATAATAATCAGGCTCTCCTTCTTTCAATTCAACTTTTAACTCTTTTCCAGAAAAACTTTTTTTAGAGGTTTTTCCAAAACAACCATTCATTATTTCATAAAAGAGATAACATTCAGTAAAATGTTCACCAACCATCTTTTTTAAATCTGGATAGTTATTAATCCCTGTTTGATGTTTATACTTTCTCAAAACATTTGCAAAATCGAATAAAAAACTCTGAAACAATTTATCTAAGAAAAAATTCATACATAAAATACTATAAGTATTATTTCCTTGACAGTAAATTGGCCTTTCTCTTATACAAGTAAAATCAGCAGTTCTTTTGAAATTTAAAATATCAATACACATTGCATCCATATATGCTTTACCATAATAGATAGATGGATCAATAATGAATTTATTGGTTGATCCATCAGCATTCGTTTCAGCCTTGAGATAAGTCTCAAAAACAAAATACAGATAATCATCCCATTTCTCTATTAACTTTTCAGTAAGGAATAAATTCAAATATGTACGAAATTTTGAATCGTTTTCGCAGAATCCCATAAAATAATAAAACCTGAGAAATTCAACACGATAATCTTTTGAATAGTGAATGTCATTATATTTTAGTTGCTCTGGTAAATATAATTTTACAAAAGAGTCGATATCATTAATTTTCTGTATTCCGTTCGTAGTATATCTTAACATCTCATCACAACATAATAAGTACGCAATCATTAAATTAGAAAAATCATCTTTGGAGTCCAGAACATTATGTTTGTTATCGTTGTGGTTAGCAATTAAATACTGAATTAAGATTAGCATTGCAACTTTATCTATAAAAACATAATTTTTGATATCTATTTTTTGTAAATAATCGACAATATGGCTTTGTAGTTCCTTATTTAAATTGAATAATAATGGAAGAAAACAGCCATGTTCGGTTTCATCAATTTTCATCATCGACTTTCTTAAAAACATATAAGAAGCCCACTCTATTGCACTTTGAGATGGTATTAATTTGATCATATCTTCAATCTTAATATTGCTATGAGGATATAAACATGAATAGGATAATATTTGTACTACCTTTATCTTTTTCATAAATATTTTTTTGCGAAGTTAATCAATTAAAGATTATCCTTTTATAAATACAAAAAACAATCGACAATTTTTTAATCAATTAATGATTCTGCAATTAACCTTAACCAAAATTTTCAATTTTATGTCGTAAAACATAAAAAAACACTTCAAAATAATTCACTTTAAAGTTCTTATTTTCACAAGAAAGCAATATATTTACGGCGTGTTTACAAGCTGTATTTTACAGCCGGATTCCGAAAGAAAAAACCTCAAATCAACGGAAATATGATAACTACAAACAATACTCCACCAAACAATTAACCGCCACCGCTCACAAACGGATTGTTCGGTCGTTGATTATTTCCTTTCCAGGTGGCGCTAATTACCCTCAGGCGACTAAGAAAATAGTTTTTTTTTCGAAAGTATTAACTCATAAATTTATCTTTATTATGCCAATACAATATTCGTTGATACAGCGTGTCAACCCTAAAGATACAACTGCACCTCGCAAGTATTATGCAATAGCCAAAAGTAGTGGAGAAGAAACCACCCGACAGTTAGCATCAGAAATCAGCAAACGCAACGGACTAAGCTCAGCCGATGTATTTGCAGTGCTCGAAGCTTTTATCGATCTGATTCCTGAAAGACTGGCTGATGGTAAAATTGTAAGATTAGGTGACTTTGGTAGTTTTAGCCTGACTTTGAGCAGCGAAGGCACAGCTACTGCAGAAGAATTCACTTCGGCGCTTATCAAAGGCAATAGTCTGAATTTCCGTCCAGGCAAACTAATACAGAAAGCCCTCGACACAGTAGATTATGCAAAAGTAAGCGATTAACTTACAATACATTACTTAGCGTGCAAGCAACAGTTGATTGATTGGCTGAAAAGTCGTGATCAACAGCCTAAAAAATCATGCTTATGATTTTAAAAATCGTGAGCATGATTTACTCAACTCATAAGCATGATTTCATCAAGTCATGCTTATGATTTTTTCAAGACTTAATCATCAGTTTTAGGGAGGCACTTTACATCGGCTCATCATCCACCCTATCAATTAACTAAAATCATCCTGACACAACCTATCGCATTCGTTGAATTTCGGAGAACGATCATTTTTTTCATTTGCACAAACTTTATATTTTTGTTACTTTTGCGATACTTTTCAAAAAAAAACTACTAAAGTTTATAGCATTACTTCATGGAAAAAATTATCATCCTCGATTTCGGTTCGCAAACCACACAACTTATAGGTCGCCGTTTGCGCGATTTGAATGAATACTGCGAAATTTTGCCCTACAACAAGTTTCCCGAACAAACCGACGAAATCAAAGGTGTGATTCTTTCGGGCAGCCCCTTTTCGGTGTACGACCCCACAGCTTTCAAAGCCGATTTAAGCGCTATACGGGCTAAATTCCCGGTGCTCGGCATCTGTTACGGCGCGCAATTTATGGCTTACACCTCAGGGGGAAATGTTGAAGCTGCCGGCTCGCGCGAGTATGGTCGCGCCAATCTGTCGTATATCGACTCAAAAGACCCGCTTTTCAAAGATATTCCTGTCGGATCGCAAATATGGATGTCGCATGGCGATTCGATAACAAAAATTCCTGATCATTTCAAAAAAATAGCCAGTACCAACGACGTGGAGTTGGCTGCTTATAAAATAGAAGGCGAACCTACCTGGGCTGTTCAGTTTCACCCCGAAGTTTACCACACCCTGGATGGAATTGCCCTGCTCGAGAATTTTCTTAAAATTTGCGGCTGTAAACGCGACTGGTCACCAGCATCGTTTGTAGAATCGACTGTTGCTGAGCTGAAAAAGCAATTAGGCAACGACAAAGTGGTGCTGGGGCTCTCCGGAGGCGTTGACTCTTCGGTTGCAGCCGTGCTGCTACACAAAGCCATTGGCAAAAACCTCACTTGTATATTTGTCGATCATGGCTTATTGAGAAAAAACGAGTTCGAAAACGTGATTAAAGATTACGAACACCTCGGACTAAATGTGATAGGCGTAAATGCCAAAGAGTATTTTTATAAAATGCTCGAAGGCGTTTCCGATCCTGAGAAGAAACGAAAAATCATTGGCGCAGGATTTATTGATGTTTTCGACCAGGAAGCACATAAAATTGAAGATGTGAAGTGGTTGGCACAGGGCACTATTTATCCTGATATTATCGAATCGCTTTCTATCACCGGCACTGTGATTAAATCGCACCACAATGTAGGCGGCCTTCCCGACAAAATGAAACTGAAACTTTGCGAACCGCTTCGTCTCCTGTTCAAGGATGAAGTACGCAAAGTAGGAACCGAATTAGGCATGATGCATCATCTGATCAAACGTCAGCCGTTTCCCGGTCCGGGATTGGCTGTACGCATCCTTGGCGACATTACTGTCGAAAAAGTGCGCATTCTACAGGAAGCCGATGACATTTTTATCAACGGACTCCGCGAATGGAACCTGTACGACAAAGTTTGGCAGGCAGGCGTTATTTTACTCCCGGTACAATCAGTAGGCGTTATGGGCGACGAACGCACCTACGAAAATGCCGTTGCCTTACGTGCAGTTACTTCCACCGATGCCATGACAGCCGATTGGGCTCAACTGCCTTATGAATTTTTGGCAAAAATGTCCAACGAAATCATCAACAAAGTAAAAGGCGTCAACCGTGTGGTGTACGACATCAGTTCGAAACCACCCGCAACTATTGAGTGGGAATAAACCGGTTGACTGTTGAATCGTTGAATTGTTGAATCGTTGAACTGGGAAAATGTGGAATTGTAAATTAGTGGAAGTTTATTGTCATGTCTATATTTCAGTTGATCTATTATATATTACAACACAACAGTTTGATGATTTAAAATTATCCATTGACAAAATAGCAAACAAACTGAACGCGTTGAATCGCAGCATTGCTCATCGCTCAACCAACGATTAAACAACAATAAAAACAAATAACGATTCAACAAATAAGCAATTATACGATTCAACAGTTCAACAATTAAACAATTCAACAATTGATCGACACCCATTCACATATATATTCTGAGGAATTCGATTCGGACAGAGCCGAAGTGATAGCAAGAGCAAAGGCAGCAGGCGTAACAAAAATCATCCTGCCCAATGTCGACAGCGAATCACTTCCCCGCATGTTGCAGCTCGAGTCGGAATATCCAAGCTACTGTTTTGCTGCCATAGGACTGCATCCCACAAGCGTGAAGGAGAATTACGCCGAAGAGCTGGCAATTGTAAAAAAGGAATTAGAACGAAGAGAATATATTGCCATTGGCGAAATAGGCATCGATTTGTATTGGGACAAAAGTTTTTTGAAAGAACAAATTCAGGTTTTCGTCCAACAAATTGAATGGGCGCTCGAATACAATTTGCCAGTCATTATTCATGTGCGCGATTCATTCAGCGAAACTATGGAGGTGTTGGAACAATTTCAGGGCAAAGGGCTCAAAGGCGTTTTTCACAGTTTTACAGGCACCATCGATCAGGCAAGGGAGATTATTGAATTCGGTGGATTTTATATCGGCATCAATGGAATTGTTACGTTTAAAAACTCAGGACTCGATGCCGTGGTGGAGCAAATCGATGCTCAATATTTATTGCTCGAGACCGATGCACCTTACCTGACGCCCGCACCTTTTCGTGGAAAACGAAATGAAAGCGAACATTTAACTTTAATAGCCGCAAAGCTTGCTACAATATTTAACATCAATTTTAACCAGATAACGAGGATAACAACTGAAAATGCATACAAATTGTTTAAAAAACTGATTTAATCGATTAAATTATCGTATTTTTCGGTCAAAATAAATATTTCTTGCACACAAAATTGAATAATTATATTGTAATTCATAATTTTTTCTTAACTTCGCCCCGATTTGGAGAGGTGCTCGAGTGGTTGAAGAGGTACGCCTGGAAAGCGTATATACGGTGTGGAATCGTATCGAGAGTTCGAATCTCTTCCTCTCCGCAATTTTCTAACAATGAGAGAATTAAAAACAAATAAAATAAAAACAAAAATTAAAAATCTTTAAAAAAAAGTAAAATGAAAAAGGTATTTGCAATCTTATCAATCGTAGCAATTTTCAATTTTGGAAGCACATTGAATGTAGTAGCGCAAGATTCTACTGCAACTGAGCAGGTAGCAGCAACTGATTCGGCTGTGGCTGTAACTGACACAACTCAGGTTACCGAGGAAGCGGCAGCTCCAGTAGCAGAAGAAGGTGGTATGCACAAAGGTCTTAAACAAAAGTTTATTGAAGGGGGCGCCGGCTGGATGGCTCCAATCGCTTTCTGTCTTATCGTAGGTTTGGCTCTTTGTATCGAACGTATTCTTTATTTGAGTCTTTCTTCTACAAACACAAAAAAATTATTAAACAACATCGAAGAAGCTTGGAACAAAGGTGGTGTTAACGCAGCTCTTGAAGTATGTCGCAACACTCGTGGACCAGTTGCATCTATCTTCTATCAGGGACTTTCTCGTTACGACGAAGGTATCGAAGTAGTTGAAAAAACTGTTGCTTCTTATGGTAGCGTTCAACTTGGTATGTTAGAAAAAAATCTTACATGGGTATCTCTATTCATTACACTTTCTCCAAGTTTAGGTTTCTTGGGAACAGTAGTAGGTATGATTCAGGCATTCGATAAAATCCAACAAGTAGGTGATATCTCTGCAACAGTAGTAGCAGGTGGTATGAAAGTGGCCC
>Ga0209800_10003200_pt1 | contig 13296 bp, 11 predicted proteins | sample Higcelweek8metaG_FD_187174 | JGI IMG/M metagenome (GOLD analysis project Ga0209800, IMG submission 187174) | Freshwater pond sediment microbial communities from the University of Edinburgh, under environmental carbon perturbations - High... | ecosystem: Environmental > Aquatic > Freshwater >... | reverse complement strand
TACTGACGGCAACCAGGTCGCTGTCAATCAGGCTCAGATGCCCCACCCCTGCCCTTGCCAAAGCCTCAGCAGCATAACTACCCACCCCACCGACACCGGCCACCGCCACCCTGGCTGCTGCCAGGCGGGCCAGCCCTGCTTCACCCACCAGCAGGGCTGTTCGACTAAAGACTGCAGAACTCATGGCATACTCACAGCTGTTGTTCTTTGAGCAGCCCCAACAGATACTGACCGTACGAATTTTTGGCAAGGGGCTGGGCCAACAGCTCCAACGCCTGATTATCAATCCAGCGCTGGCGCCAGGCTATCTCATCGGGTGAGGCGACCTTCAATCCCTGTCGGCGTTCAATAGTTTGAATAAACTGCGAAGCCTCAAGCAAAGACTCATGGGTGCCGGTATCCAGCCAGGCATACCCGCGACCCATCACCTCAACGGAAAGCTGCTCACGCTCCAGATAGACCCGGTTGACATCGGTAATCTCAAGTTCTCCACGGGCAGACGGTTTGATCGTTTTTGCAATCTCAGTTACCTGTTCATCATAAAAATAAAGGCCGGTAACCGCATTACGAGATTTAGGTGCTGACGGTTTTTCCTCTATACTTACCGCCTTGCCTGCTTTATCAAAGGCAACCACCCCGTATCGTTCAGGATCATGCACCGGGTAGGCGAACACCGTAGCGCCTGCTATCCGGGCATCGGCCCGCTGCAGTAATGCCGCCAGGTCATGGCCGTAAAAAATATTATCACCCAGCACCAACGCACTGGGACCACCGTTCACAAACGATTCGCCAATGATGAACGCCTGGGCCAACCCATCCGGTGACGGCTGCACAGCATAGCTGAAGCTACAGCCCCATTGTGATCCATCCCCCAGCAACTGTTCAAAACGAGGGGTATCCTGGGGTGTGGAGATGATCAGGATCTCCCGGATACCGGCCAGCATCAGGGTTGTCAGTGGATAGTAGATCATCGGCTTGTCAAATACCGGCAAAAGCTGTTTGGATACAACCATGGTGGCAGGGAAAAGCCGGGTGCCGGAACCTCCGGCAAGAATGATTCCTTTACGCTTCATGTCAGTACCTTTCATGTTCAAAATATGCACATAAAAATTAACGTCTTGCCAATTCACGGTAGATCGATTCAAACTGATCAACCATGGCGTTCTGGCTAAACATCCGCAGGGCACGTGCATGTCCCGCAGCCCCCATCCGCCTGCGCAGGTCCGGGTCACCCAACAACATCCCGATCTGCCCGGCCAAGGCATCAGCATCAGCCGGTGGTACCAGCAGACCGGTCACACCATCCTGAATCGCCTCATCAATACCAGGTGCGTTGCTGCCGATAGTTGCTTTATCCAGCAGGGCCGCCTCCACCAGTACCAGCCCCAGCCCTTCCTTGGCCACCGACGGCAGCACCACCAGATCAGCCGCATTCATAATTGAGATGACATCACTGCGGAACCCCAGCAGTCGCACCCGATCCCCGATTCCCAACGATGCGGCCAGCTGTTGCAGTTCGCCAAGCATCTCCCCTTCTCCGGCCAATAAACAGATCAGATCAGGAAAGCGCTCCCGTAGCAGCGCAACAGCCTGCAGCAGAAAGCTCTGCCCCTTTTTGGCGGAAAGGTGCGCAACACAAACGATTACCGGCTGATCCGGGTTAATCCCCAGCTTCCGGCGTACCTCGCCTGATGGTTGCACACCATCCAGCCGGTTAGCCGGAATACCGTTATAGACCACCCTGACCTGTGCCGGATCAGCCCCCTGAACCACTACATGCTGCTTGACACCACCGGAACAGGTAGCTGCCAACGTGCTGAAACGGTAGTAGAACCAGGTGTTCAGTGCATGGACATGACCTAACGTCGGAATACCGGCTATCTTGCCTGCCAATCCACCCCACAGACTCGCACTGGAAAGATGGGTATGGATAACATCTGCACCGAACTGACGGGCAATACCAGCAATCCTGAACGGCGCTGCCAGATTCAGTTTGCCTGAAATAGACGGGGTCTGCACCGACAAGCCCAGCTTCCGCGCCTCATCCGGCAGGCCGCCATCCGGCTTGCAAAGCAACAGCACCCGATGTCCCCGCTGCTGAAGATCAACGCAGAGCGAAAGGCAAACCCGTTCTGCACCGGAAAAACGGCGTTGGGTAATAATCTGCAGGATGGAGAGCCTGTCAGATGCTGCAGTGGTCATAACCTCCGCTCCTTCGGGATTGTGCCCAATAGTTGTGAGGCCCCTGCAAACATCTGCTCCACCGTAATACTGGCCCGGCATTCTTCATCACGGGGGCAGGAGGTTCGGAAACAGCGGGTGCATGAGAGAGGCGACTGTACAATGATATGCCTGTTACCACGGGGACCACTTTCCGAACCATCACTGGAACGATACAGGGAAACAGTGGGGGTACCTACCGCAGCGGCCAGATGTACCGGACCGGTATCACCACCAAGCACCAGATCAACCTTTTTAAACAGTGCTGCCAACGTCTTGAGCGGCATCCGTTCGACCAGTCGGGTCTCTCCCCTGATTCCGGCGGCAACGGCCTCTGCCATGATGCGCTCTGCCTCGTTGCCAAAGGTAAGCAGGATGGTTGTATCGGGAACGGTTTCGCAAATTCGGGAACCAAGTCGGCTCCAGCCATCAATAGTCCAGTATTTGGTTTGCCAGGTTGTGCCACAATGAAAAAGAACCCTTTGCCCCGGCTTCAGGTTATGCAGAATCCTGTCTGCTTCCATCTCATCCGCAGCGCTGACCGCTATATCGGAAACAGGCTCAACATCCCGATAAGGAAGCATGCCGATATGGGCCGCCACACCAAGGCAACGCAGGCTGGCATGGTTATCCAGCGGGTTGAATGCCACCTTTTCATTGGTACAGAGTCGGTTAAACGGCTCCTGCAGTAACTGCGGCGGAAAACCGATACGACGCCTGATACCGGTGGCAAGCCCGATCAGACCGCTTTTCAGATTACCCTGCATATCCAGTAGCAGATCATAGCCGACGCCGCGCAATGCATGCCAGAGCGATGCAACTTCCTGCCGGGTTTGTTGGCTCAGAGGAGACTTGCGCCAGACTCTGGTACGAACAGGATGCAGGTAACGCAACAGTGGGTTCCCGGACAACAGATCACTGAAGGCCTCTTCCACGACCCAGCCGATCTCGGCGCCGGGAAAAGCACGATGCAGATACGCAAGTACCGGCAGCGCATGGATGACATCCCCCAGGGAAGAGGTTTTAATAATCAAGATACGCATATATCAGCCTTCAAGCGGCAAACCTGCCATTATGGCAAGCAAGATGCCGGTTTGGGGTTGAAGTGGTGTCGTCTCTGTGAGACTGCCAATACTTACGACCAGAAGGGTACTAAGCAACATAAAACCCTGCCACGAATTCCGATGCCCCCAAGCCCTTTGAAACAGGACAAACCAGAGCCAGCCATACAACGCAACCCCAAGCAATCCGTAACTTGCTGCGACATAGATATAAAAGTTGTGCGGATTATGGATAGTTTCATTCAGGTCTGGATAGATACGCCGCATGGCAACCGGATAGCCATCAATACCGACCCCCAGCACAGGGTGTTCCTGAAATATCTTTACCCCACCCTCCCAAACCATAAGACGTTTTCCAATTGAGGTGGCACGTGCCCTGGTTGCATCAGCAGAAAACAGTGTTGTCTCCTGCGCGATTAACGTAATCCGCTGCCGTACCGTCGGCGAAAGGGCCAGCACAACAATCAGTGTCAGGATACCAGACAGGTAGATCCACCAGCGCTGTTTCCCCATCAGATTAAACGCCACAAGAGGAGCCACTACGACTAATGCCAGATAACCGCTTCTCCCTTTCAGCAAAGCCAGGGCAACCAGATTGAACCCGATCAGCCCTAAAAACAGGTATCTCTTTCTTCTCTCTTCTGATTGCCGGAACCAGAACGATAACAACGCCGTTGCCACCACCAGTAACAGGGAAAAAGTGATGTACCCCCGAAACAGAAAATACTCCGTCAATTTGCTATTCTTGATCAGCCCGGTCAGGACACAGAAAAAGACCACCGCAGTCAGCTCAACCCCTGCAATGAAACTGCCTGCAAGATACTCCGGCCTGTTTTTTGGCAGTAACAGACAGGCCGTTGCGAAACTCAACAGCCAAAAGTAGGTCCGTTGCAGATAGGGAAACAACTGCGGTGCTGCCTCTATCGTCCAAAGCAGGCTAACCCACGGCAACAGCATAACCAGCAGGACCGGTATCAGCCACGGGCGTTGCTGCCGCCACCAGTCCCGGTCCTGGTGCCAACATCCCCCAAACAAACAGGCTGCCAACATCAGGACGCTGCTTGCAGAGGTAGGGGCGGTGCCGACAGACAGTGAAAAAAGCGTAAGACAGACCAGCCAGATCATAACACACTCACCGGTAACGCCCTGCAGATGTCCCAGTCCATCAACATCATCAGCTCCCCTGCTGTCCAGGAGCTATACTCCGTGCATAGAAATCATATTTTGAACGCAGTGCATGAATCCGCAGAACCTTGACCAGCAGCAGGTATTTCAAAAACTTTCCGTAAAGCCTGACATGGTCAAGCCGTTCCAGCAGCGCAGCGTGAAACGGTCCATGCACCTTGGTGATATACAACCTGCGACCGGCCTGAAACAGTTTTGCACCAGCTGCTGAAGTTGACTGTCCCCCCAGATGCACTATCGAAATCTTGGGCAACACATAGCACTTTATCCCAGTGGACCAGAGCCGATGGGCCAACTCTGTGTCTTCGTAGTAGAAAAAGAAATCCCGGTCAAACAGATCACTACTTGGACAGCAGTCCCGGCGGATCATAAAAAAGGCTCCCATGACTCCCGGCACCTCACATGGGGCTGTAGCTGCTTCAACCTGTTTTTTCCAGCACTTTGAACGCAGTTTGCAAACCAGAGGTGAATACAGGGACAAAATCCCCGGATGGAAGATAAACCCCTGTTGTCTGCCTTCTACCCCCATGATCAATGGTGCCGCGACGCCCGCATCGGGCGTCGTCTGAAAAAACTCCCAAAGCGTCAGCAGCGCTTCACGATTCAAGAGCAAATCCGTGTTCATGATACAGGCATAGCGACTTGTAACTGCGGCCAAGCCACGATTCATACCGCGTCCGTAACCAAGATTTTCGTTGGCCAGGATAGCGACTAACTCCGGCATTGTCTCAGTAGCCAGAAATTCTTGTGATCCGTCGCTGGAGTTATTGTCCACCACCACCAGACGAAAGGAAAACGGCAGCTCTGCCCCACGAAAAAACTCGATTAACGCCACCACCAGCTGGCAGGTATTGTAGTTAACGGTTATAAAGGCAACATCAACAATCATGGCTGCCTTTCTGCAAAACGTTTCCGCTATCGACAGACTCCAAAAGCTGTACCGCCTCCTGATATACAAAGTCTGCTGACAGTGCCATCATGCAGGGATTTTCCATAGTTCCGTAACAGTGCGGACGGATACAGGGTTGATGTTCACAGGCAGCCTGCAGGGTTATTATCTGCCCCTGACGGATTGCCCCCCGGTACCCAGGCAACACGGAGGTTTGGCCAGAAAGCTCGTTATTCCACGGATGCCACCGCCAGAGCTCGGTCGGGCCATAGAGCGCCACCACCGGTACACCGACTGAAGCCGCAATATGGGTAATCGCCGTATCCAGCCCGATATACAGACGGGCTCCATGCAGCAGACAGGCCATCTGGTTGAGGGAAAGACTACCAGGTACCAGCAATGGCCTGATAGCACAACGGGCCGCTGCCGCTTGTAACAGCGCGACTTCTTCCTGTTCTGGTGACGATGTCCAGATCGGCATCAGGCCATACTCTCGCGCCAGCCGGTCGCTTATCCCGGCAAACCGTTCTATATCCCAATATTTGTAACGCCAACGGGCAAAGGGGTGTATCACAAAATAGGGAACAGGCAGGCCTTCCTCAGCCAGCACAGTGATAACGCGAGTCTGGTCAATTGCATCCCAGAACAGGCGCACCTCCAGCCGTTCGGAACAGAGCCCAAGCGCATCGGCAATTTGCCGACAACGGAGCACCACATGCAGTTCTTCATCAAAAGGGAGCGGATGAGAAAAAAGGGCTTTACGAAAGAAGCGGGCTACTGGCCGATTCTGCTCGTAATACCCGACACGGTAACATCTGCTGGCAACAGAGATCGCCACAGCTCCCCTGTCTCCGGCATTCATTGAAACAGCCAGATCATACTGACGAAAGAGGTGAGTCAAATAACTGCTTTTTGATCCCGTATCGTTCTTTTCCCACTTATCGGAGTAGATCACCCGCCGGATACGGGGATCTTTTTCCATGAGTTCACCGGTTCCCCTGTTAACCAGCAGATCAATGGCCACACCAGGGAAAGCCCCATGTAGTATACCTACCAGCGGGGTGGTAAGCAGCACATCGCCAATCAGACGAATGTTCGCTATGAGGATGGTTTCGGGTGCAGGAATCATTTAACCTGTTTGGCGTGAATCATGTTCAGCTCTCGTAGTCTGGCGTATTTAAAAAAGGTCAGAAAGCAGGTGGTACCAGCAATAACCAGACCTTCAAAACCATCCAGAAAGCCCCGTTTTAAAAGATAGGATTTTATAAATGCTGCCGTTGGCTTCACCAATAGTTCTAAAGAACCGCAGGTCCTGCCGACTGTATGCATCTGCCGTGACCACAGGTCGCTATACTGAATAATTTTTGGCAGCATATCACTTATCCCGGCATAGGAAAAATGAAGAAGAGCATGTTTGCAATTCCCTGTTTCACCATCCACTATGACGCTTTCATGCACCAGGCTCTCGGAAAAGCGTGCCTTTGTCCGATCATAGAACCGAACCGTACGATCAGGGTACCAGCCGCTATACCTGATCTCCCGTGTGCCGATAAAGGTTCGGCGAGGCACTGCGTATCCGGCCTTGAGAACCGGCTGTCGCAGAAGCTCACCAATCTCATCGGCGAGTTCGGGAGTAACCTGCTCGTCACAATCAACCACAAGAACCCAGTCATGGGATGCCAGCTCGACTGCTGCCTGTTTTTGGGGACCAAAGCCGCGCCACGGCATGTCAAAAACCCGGTCAGTATAGCGACGAGCTATATCGCAGGTCGCATCACTGCTGCCTGAATCAACCACCACAATTTCATCAACCCATCCCAGCTTGTCCAGACAGTCGGCAAGCCGACGTTCCTCATTAAAGGCAATCAGCACTGCAGAGATTGAGCGTTTCATGACACGACTCCATCAGTTGCCGGACTTGAAATCCCCCAGGAAGGGGGGCATCCCGACAGATGCCAGCAGAGAATAGTCCAGTTTAAAGCCAGTCGGCTGCGCATCCTGCCGTTGAAGGGTGCCGCCACAGCCTGCAAAAACAGCGACAGCAAGAGACGGATAAGTAGTCCGGTCTTCAACAACAAAAGGGTGGGTAACGAAACCTTTTTTTGGAAAAAAAGATAGCGTGATTTCCAATATTCAATCCGTGCCGGAATATGAATCTTCTTTGCAGAGGCCCCCTGCAGATGAAATATCCTTGCCTCGGGATGAAAAAACACCCTCCAGCCAGCGTTTTTCATGGAAAGGCACCAATCGGTTTCCTCGAAAAAGAAAAAATACCGTTCATCAAGCATTCCCACCTGCTCAATCGCTTTCTTCGATACCACCATACAGGCTCCGATGACCGATTCAACCTCCAGTGGCGTTTCTATCCGAAGCTCCTTGCCGGGATACCGTTGGGGGAATAGCCGTCGAAGCAGCGACTTGTTCAAGAGTTCAGTTGCCAGTGTGGGAATATTAGCAATTGAATTTTGCAGCGAACCGTCCTGATTCAGGAGCTGACCGCCACAGATTGCAACATCGGAATGCTGATCCATAAATTCGGTGATGGTCTCCAGAGCTGATGCCGTCATGAGGGTATCGGAATTCAACAAAACGACATAACGCCCCTGCACCTGACGAAGAGCAAGATTATTGGCACGGGCAAAACCAAGATTGAAGCTGTTTCGTATGCAGTGTACGGCAGGAAAGCGGTCTTCAACCATCTCAGGACTACCGTCAGAACTGGCATTATCTACCACCCAGATCTCATAGGAAACGCCGTTGATCGTCGCGTAGAGAGACTCCAGACAGGAAGCCAGCAGAGTTCTGGTATTGTAGCTGACTATTACAATTGAAACATCATATGATGCTGCCTCAGGTATCATCAACAGAGCTTGGTCCCCTGGCTGCTACAGCTTGGAATCACTAAATTGCAAGGTATGCAACCGACTATACAAACCACTTCCCACAACCAGATCAGTATGGGAACCAGCTTCCACAATTCGTCCTTTTTCAAGCACAATAATGGTGTCAGCATGCATAACCGTAGACAGACGATGGGCAATGACAAAGGTGGTACGGTTCAGCATCAGGTTGTCAAGGGCCTGTTGCACCATCTTTTCACTTTCAGTATCCAGGGCGCTGGTGGCCTCATCCAGAATCAGAATCGGGGCGTTCTTCAGCAATGCCCTGGCGATGCAGATCCGTTGGCGCTGACCACCGGAAAGGCGAACTCCCCGGTCACCAATATTGGTTGCATACCGCTCTGGCAATTCCAGAATAAAATCATGGGCAAAGGCTGCCTTTGCGGCTGCTTCTATCTCGGCATCAACTGCGTCAGGTTTTCCGTACCGGATATTGTTGGCAATCGTGTCATTAAACAGGGTTGTTTCCTGATCCACCAGAGCGAATTGACGATTCAGTGAGTTCAAGCTGATACTGCGTATATCAGATCCATCCAGCAGAATAGCCCCCTGGCTGACATCATAAAGCCTCATGAGCAATGCTGCCAGCGTAGATTTGCCGCCTCCCGATGGCCCCACCAGGGCGACCATCTGTCCCGGTTCTACTGACAGACAGATTTTTTCTAAAATCATCTCTTCATCGTATGCAAAGGAGACATCACGAATCTCCACCCTGCCGGAGACCCGATCAAGCGTAACAGCGGCAGCATGGTCGGTTACCGTCTGCTGCGCATCCATAAGCTGAAAAACCCGTTCTGCCGCACCGGCAGAACGTTGGACCGTGTTATAGGACCCCTGCAGCTTCTTGACAGGATTAAACAGCATGATCATGGCAGCAATGAATGAAAACAGTTCGGACGCGCTCATCCGGCCTGACATGACCTGACTTCCTCCCAGAAAGACCACCGCAGCAATCCCCAGAGAAATAATCATCTCGGAAACCGGCATGGCCAGGGATTCATACTTGATAAACTTTTTATACTGCCTCAAAAAATCCAGATTTTCCGAGCGAAACCGTTCAATTGAGCGTCCCTCAAGGCCAAAGGCCTTAATCACCTTGATACCGGAAAAGGTCTCCTGCAAAATGGCACCGATCCCCCCCATAACACTCAGGCTTGAGCGGGCAGCTTTCTTGATTTTCTTGCCAATCAACTGAGCCGGATAGATCGTTACCGGCAACACCACAAAGCAGAGAATAGCCAACTGCCAGTTGCGGTAAAAGATTACCCCCAGGAGTGATGCAAAAGAGATCAGGTCCCGGAAAAGGCCACAAACAACGTTTGCCATTCCTTCCTGCATCATGCCGATATCGTTGGTCATGCGTGACATCAGTTCGCCGGTGGCCTGTCTGTTATAGAAGGTCATATCCTTACGGATAGTGCTGCTGTACAGGTCGTTACGGATATCCTGAATCGCCTTTTGTCCTGCCAGTTTAATAGTTGTGTCATAGGTAAACCGGCAAACACCTCGAACCACAAATAATACGATAATACCCAAGGGCACCAGCAAGAAAATACCGGTATCCCGGCCTGCAAAGATTTTCTTCAGTACCGGCTCTACCAGATAGGCAAAGGCACCATCCATAGCCCCCACCACCATTGAGCAGAGCGCTGACACCACCAACAGTCCCCAGTACGGCTTGAGGTACTCCAGAGTGCGCAGCAAGACTGATTTTTGAGTCCTGGCAGAACTATTCATTGTAATCAAAGGCCTGATAGCCGTGCTTTTTGACCAGCTCATCCCGCTCTGCCATCTTCAGATCTTCTCTCACCATCTCGGCCACCAGCTCCCTGAAACTGATTTTGGGAATCCAGCCCAGTTTTTCCCTGGCCTTGGTCGGGTCTCCCAGCAGGGTCTCCACCTCGGTGGGACGGAAGTAGCGCGGGTCTACCCTGACAATAATCTTACCGCTCTGTTCGGTGCCGGTCTCATCTACGCCACTACCCTGCCAGCTGATTTTTAACCCCAGCTCTTCTGCAGCAGCATCGACAAAATCTCTGACGCTGTGTTGTATGCCGGTGGCTATCACCCAATCTTCCGGCTGATCCTGCTGCATCAGTAACCATTGCATTTCAACGTAGTCTTTGGCGTGGCCCCAATCCCGCAGGGAATCAAGGTTACCAAGGTAGAGACAGTCCTGCAGCCCCAGCTTTATGCGGGACAGGGCACGGGTGATCTTGCGGGTAACAAAGGTTTCTCCCCGCACCGGGGATTCATGGTTAAAGAGGATACCGTTACAGCCGTAGATGCCGTAGGCTTCACGGTAGTTGACGGTAATCCAGTAGGCATACAGCTTGGCCACGGCGTAGGGGGAGCGGGGATAGAACGGGGTGGTTTCCTTCTGGGGTGTCTCCTGCACCAGGCCATACAGCTCAGATGTGGAGGCCTGGTAGAAACGGGTCTTCTTCTCCAGACCGAGGATACGGATCGCCTCAAGAATCCGCAAAGGGCCGATGGCGTCGGCATTGGCGGTATATTCAGGTGTCTCAAAGGAAACCGCCACATGGGACTGGGCAGCCAGATTGTAGATTTCATCCGGCTGTACCGTCTGGATAATCCTGATCAGGTTGGTGGAGTCGGTCATATCGCCATAATGCAGCACAAAACGGCGGCCGGTGACATGGGGATCCTGATAGAGATGGTCAATCCGGTCTGTATTAAAAAGAGATGACCGGCGTTTGATGCCATGCACCTCATACCCTTTTTCCAGCAGCAGCTCCGCCAGATAAGCGCCATCCTGTCCGGTAATCCCGGTAATCAAGGCTCTTTTCATGGTCATCAGACTCCTCTACTTTTCCATAATTGTTCTGCTGCCCGCACCACGTCATCTACGGTAACGGCGGTCATGCAACGGTGATCGGTTGGACAGGCCCGCAGTTTGCACGGAGCACAGTCTGTCTCCTGGCGGACAATGACTGCTTGGTCACTGAACGGCGCTGTGCCGGTATGATCCGTGGGGCCAAAAATTGCCACCAGCGGCACGCCAAAGGCAGCGGCAATATGCATCGGCCCGGAATCATTACTCACCAGAAAGTTGCAGCGTTTGATCAACGCCATCAACTGCCGCACCGTGGTCTTACCGGCCAGGTTCAGACAGTCCCCCCCCAGCTCCTGCTGGATCGCCCCGACAAGTTCCTGCTCATCGGGACCACCAAACAGGATAACCTGAGCCCCCCGAGATTCGGCAAGGCTGGCCGCCACACCGGCAAACCGCTCCGGGTACCACCGTTTGGCCGATCCGAAACTGGCCCCGGCGTTGATCCCCAGCAGCAGATCACCGTCACTGATGCCATGGTCGGCCAGCAACAGGGCCGCAGCCCGGTCTTCTTCAGCAGTGGTTGTCAGCCAAGGTTGCGAAACAACCCCCGTGATACCGAATGCACGCAACAACCCCAGGTAGTAATCAACCTCATGCAACGTCTTGTCTGCTTCACACGGCCTGAAACGATGGGTCAGTAACAGACTGCGACCGTCTGAGGCCTTGCCGATTCTGACCGGAATCCGTGCCAACCACGGTATCAGAGCTGAATCAAAGGAGTTTGGCAGTATGATAGCCAGCTCAAACCGTTCCCTTGCAAGCATACGGGCCAGCCGTATCCGGCCTCCCAGCCCCCGATGGTTCCCTTTCCGATCAAAGATCAGGACACGATTTATGGCCGGATGCCCCTGCAACAGCTGCCCCACCAGAGGATTGGCCAGAAGCGTGATCTCGGCCTGAGGAAAAGTCTCCCGCACAGCAGCAAGGGCGGGGGTTGACATGACGGCATCGCCGATCCAGTTAACCGCCCGCACCAGAATCTTACGTAGCTTTGAGGGATCAATTCCGGTCATAGCGCATCTGAACTGCTTTTAACGCAAAGAGATAAAGAGAGACGCAATGGCGCAAAGAACAGCAAGAATTTAAAAAATAATGTGAGCATTTCTTGTTTTCTCTGCGTCTTTGCGTCTTTGCGTTAATGTTTTGCAGTTTCCTAGGAGCCTGTCAGACTCCTTAAGCGGTTGCACAGTATGCCCTACTCAGCGCCTGCTTGAAAGTAGTTTATCCAGATTTTGACGAAGCAGCTCTCCACCATCTTCAAGTTTCAGATCCAGACGGGCTGTTAGCAACTTCTTGCTCCAGACACGATCAGCGCCAATCAGTTTGACAGCATCCTTCTCAGTGGTAATCAGCCAGTCTGCGTCAGCGTCTGCCGCCAACCGATCAAGCTGTTTCAGACGCTCAGGCCGATACGGTTCATGATCCTGCAGGGGACAGGTAACAACCGGCGCGATCCCCAGCGCCTGCAGGCTGTTAAAGAACGCCGCTGGGTCTGCAATCCCGGCAAAGGCCACAACGCGGCCCTGTTGCAACATGCCGGGGGCGACCGGTTCGCCGGTCGCCTGCAGATAAAACCCGCTTAAACCGTGATCGGCTCGACACCAGGGCAGGCCAGGATCAGGAACCGGCTGGAAAGGTGCGCAGCGGGTAAATATAACCATATCGGCCCGTTTGAGTGCGGCAACCGGTTCCCGCAAAAGCCCCAGCGGCAGGGTCCAGCCGTTGCCAAAAGGTCGGCTAGCATCAAGCAGCAGGATGTTGAGATCACGGTGCAACCGGATATGTTGAAATCCATCATCAAGCAGCATGATGTCAGGTTTCAGCTGTTCCAGCGCCAGTAGCCCGGCCTTGAAACGATCAGCTCCGATGACCACCACAAGTCCCGGCAGACGTCCGGCCAACAGGCAGGGCTCGTCACCGCACTGCTCCGGGCTCAGCAACAGCTGTTGGCCATCACTGACCACAGCAACTTGGCCCTCAAGTGAACCGCCATAGCCACGGGACAGCACCGCCACCCGGTAACCGCGCTGTTGCAGCTCCTGCGCCACCAGTATGGTAGCCGGTGTCTTGCCGGTACCCCCCACCGTGATATTGCCGATGGAGATGACCGGACAGGGCAAACGGTGAACCCTTAGAATACCAAACTGATAGAGCAGCCTCCTGACCCGTAACACGCTGCCGTAC
>Ga0209800_10003197_pt1 | contig 13309 bp, 5 predicted proteins | sample Higcelweek8metaG_FD_187174 | JGI IMG/M metagenome (GOLD analysis project Ga0209800, IMG submission 187174) | Freshwater pond sediment microbial communities from the University of Edinburgh, under environmental carbon perturbations - High... | ecosystem: Environmental > Aquatic > Freshwater >... | reverse complement strand
CAAAAGGTGACGGCTGGTACGGAGAAGATGTCGGAAAAGACGCATTATTCGGAGATGTATCATCCGATTCACAATGCTGGTGGCTGGATACCGAATATTCAGGACCGGATACAGGCGAAGGAGATTTAGAACTGAGTATCTTCACGAACACGATCACAGATGTTTACGGTCATTCTGCATCGAACGAGGATGAATTACTTCCTTTAGGAAGAGAAATTGAAAGCGCAGCCGGATTATACGGAACTACAGCGGAATACGGTTACATGGTAAAATATAACAACCCTGACGGTTTTTATCCTCAGGGCACCTGGGTAAGATATGGATTTGATAACGGAAGACTGGATGCCGGAGACGGTGTTCCTGATTTTAAAGGTCCGCCGCCGCCGCCTTCCCCAAAAATAGATGTGTCTTTTGAAGGAAATGATGTTGTTGTCATGTGGCAGTCTCATGAATTTTATACTACCACCGGAGGGTTTGAAAATTATACCGGTGCCGAACAGTATTTAGATCCTTTTACAAGAATTAAAGATTTTGAAGGCTATACAGTTAAGGTGTCACCTAACTCAATTTCATCAAATTTTGTAGATGTCCTGACAATTGATAAAGTAGATTTCATCTACGAAAATGTGGCTAATATGGGAGAATACTACGATATTCCAATCGTAACTGGCAGCCCGGATACTCTTGATCTGACTATAGTCGGAAACGGGAAGATCTGGGAGCTGAGACCTTATGGTAATAACAGCTCATTACTGGCTGATCACTCACTAAATGAGATCTATTCATACACAGTAGAGCCAGCCTCAAGAGTAATTCAGGTAGCTGCCGGTGTAAACGAAACTGTAAATTATTATAAATACAAATTCATACTGATCGATAAATATTTAGAAAGCGAGTTCTATCTATCAGTAGTTTCATCGGATTTCGGAGATCCCAAGATGGGTGTTCCGGCTTTGACATCAAATATCATTGACAACATGAAAAAGGTTAGCCCTGCCGGGATAGACGAAAATGTAATTCCTGCAGTTACGGAATTATTTCAAAATTACCCCAATCCTTTCAATCCTGACACGAAAATATTATTTTCAGTAGCACAGAAATGCAATGTGGAGCTTACTTTATACAATGTTGTCGGTCAGCAGGTAAAACATATTCTGAATAACGAATTTAAAGCGGGATATCATACTGTTACGCTCAAAGCTGACGAGCTTAACAGCGGAGTATATTATTACACTTTGAAAACAAATGATAAGAAAATCACAAGAAAAATGTTGCTGATTAAATAGGTGAGGTTGAAAATGTTAAAAAATGTTATCCTGTCTTTAGCTATAATTTTTGCATTAGCGATATTGTTCTTATCATGCTCCGATGATAACAGCCCTAATGCACCGGTAAATAAATATCCGTATGTACGGATAAATTTGCCTGACAGTTTAGAATTCGGGTTGGGTGCCGAGATCAGAATTTTTGCTGATGCTTCCGATGAAGACGGCAATATCTCAGAAGTTGAATTTTTTGTAAACTCATCTTCTGTTAAATCCATGACAGAATCGCCATATTTTTATGATTTTAATACAACAGAATTCGGGGCAGGCGACCATATAATAAAAGTGATCGCAACCGATGATTCAGGAGATGAATCAGAATCTGAAATTACTCTGATCGTATCAGCAGGTAATAAGATAACAATGATCTCACCTTTGGGCGGAGAAATATGGGGTTTCGGGACAACAGGAACTGTATTATGGGCGGACAATATTTCAGAAAATGTTAAAATAGACCTGTATAAAGGATCCGTTTTAAACTTGTCACTGACTAATTCTATCGAAAGCACAGGCTCATATAAGTGGGCTGTACCGGACAGCATGGAGAGCGGAACTGATTATAAAGTGCGTATAACTAGTATTAACAATGGTGCTTTGTACGATGAATCAGACAGTGCATTCAGTATAATTGAAATCCCTCTAATAAAGATCATCACCCCGGACAGCAGCACATTGTGGAATGCGGGAACGACGCGAAATATAATCTGGGATGACAATATTTCAGAAAATGTAAAAATCGATCTATATAAAGGTTTAGCCCTAAGTATGACTATTGTTAATTCTACAGGTAGTACAGGCTTTTATGAATGGACTATTCCGGACAGCATAGAGAGCGGGACCGATTATAAAATTAGAATTACAAGTGTGGATGATTCAAATGTTTACGGCGAACAAATCGGAACATTCAAGCTGAACGAATATCCATCCCTTACAGTTGTTTCTCCAAGCAGCTACGAAATTTGGAATGCTGGAGCTACAAGAACTATAAAATGGAATTTTAATTTTGTAGGCAGCGTAAAAATTGAGCTCTATAAAAATAATGTTTATTATAAAACAATCGCCGACTCCACTATTAACACAGGAGCTTATAACTGGTTTATCCCGGCTGATACTCCTCTTGCAGAAGATTATAAAATAAAAATAACGGATAAAGAGATTTCTACCGTAAGCGATATGAGCGATGTAATGTTTAAAATAAGTAAACCGGTCGTATCAATTTATGATCCTCCTTCAGAAATTGTCAGTTCGATATTTAAAGTTCAGTGGTACGGCAACAGTAACGACAGCACCAATTTAAGTTATTATTATTGCGTGACAACGGATACTACTTTGACAAATCAGGCAGCGATGACAGTTTTAAACAGTTCTTTATGGAAAACAACGCAGTATAATTATGCAAATGTTTCATTCACGATGTCAGCATATAACAGCAGCACAGTATTTATCGACAGTACAACTTCATATACAAAAATAGTATATTCAAAGTTTTTTGTTTACGGTATAGATGTGTATGGATCTGTCAGCGAGGTCAAATCAAAAGTTTTCGGAAGAGTAAATCAAATACCTAAATATCCGATGGTTTACTCCGAAAAATTAGGAATAAACGGTTTTTCCCAGTATTGGTTTACTGTAGGACCCGATTCCTCTCAAATTATTTTGCCTGCAGCGACCGAATACTGGGAGCCGATAGATTTCAAATGGACGGGAGATGATCCTGACGGAGATGAATCAAAGCTTGAATTCAAATGGGAGCTCTGGGAAAGAACCGCAAAAAAAGGAGAAGTTCTTGTAACACAGTCTGCGGGCTGGAGCGTAAATAATCTTTCAAAATCTTTTGACGACGAAATATACAACTGGAATGATCAGGGAAAATATGCATTTAAAGTTTATGTAAGGGATGACGCATTTGAACAATCTTTAAACCACGCCACTGTAAACTTCGAAGTGTTCGCACCGACTTTCGATAAAGGTATTTTGTTCATTGACGACACGGATCCTACGCTTACTGAGAGTCCATCATATTTATATTATCAGGGAAATCCCGTGGCTTCGGATGTCGGGACAATGTACAGGTCATTTTTGGAAGATGCCGGTTTTACGGAAAACAATACTGATCCGCTGAAGGATTATGATATAGTAAAATTTCAGATAGTTACGGAATTAGTAAGAATAGACACCACTTGGGTAATAACAGGTACGGATACGACCTTCTATATTGACAATGTTTATGTAAACAAATACTCTCCTGACTTGGAAACGATGTTAAAGTACCGGATGATTGTTACTGCATCGGAAGACAGAAGCAATGAAAATGGAATTGATTTCAACGGCACGGATGATAATCCGGGATATTCAGAATATCTAGGCAACTACCTTGAAGTAGGCGGGAAAGCTTTCATTATAGGTCACAGCGCGCTTATGAAAACTCAGCCTTACAGGATGGCTGTTAACGATTATTCTGATCCGGTCAGGCAGATTTTCGATCCTTATGCAGTAAGCACTACGGATATCGCGGATGTAACGCTAAATTTCTTCCGCGATTATTTCGGAATTTACGCGATGACATTCCCTGAAACGAAAACATGGTTCAGCCAGGGTCTGTGGAATGTCAGGCCTTCTTCGGTTCCTATTGACTATTTTTTACAGGATAATTACGACTTTATCGGAATAACAAAATATGATAGTATCACAGATATTACTGTAGCCGGGATCAAAGTTGACAGCACAAAAGTAAATGACAGCTGGATAGATTTTTTACAGCAGGTTGGTCCTAATTTTTATTTAATTCCGCTATCTTTGAAAGATAACGGAACAGTGCTTACAGGAATACCGACGATAGAAGCATTCAAGGGAGAACCTGTCTATAAATACAAATCTGTTTACGACCTTCCTGTAGTGGGAGGAGATCCCGATACAGTTTATGACACCGATGCGAACGGAACTGTGTATCATTCGTTAAGATATATTGATCCGGTACTGACTGACGGGGATAATTCCGGCGTTGTAACAAGAAAGACCGGTTCAGTGGCTACAAGATATGTAGCGGACGGAGATCAGTACAGAACGGCATTTTTTGCATTCCCGCTATACTACATGAACAACACGAACGGGGAAGTATCAGACATGTTCAATGCCATGATAGACTGGTTCGATCTTGAAAAAGATCCGACCGTCGGTTGGAAATAAATAAAGCAAAAAAGGCACTTCGAACGAAGTGCCTTTTGCTTTCAGAGAGGGACAAATGTCACTATTTCGTAAGTACCATCTTTTTCGTCATAGAAACGCCGTCAGTTTCAAGAGTATAATAATAAACTCCGGAATTTAATTTGCTGCCATCGAATTCCACAGCGTGATTACCTGCATTCATTACTCCGCTTGCAAGCTCAGCTACTTTCTGTCCGCTGATGTTATAAACGCTCAGCTTAACATCTGATGTTTTAGCAAGATCATACTTGATCTGCGTAACAGGGTTGAACGGGTTAGGATAATTCTGATGAAGCTTACTTTCTGAAGGCAGCGCATTTTCGGATATGTCCGAAGGTGTTTCGTATTTCTCTGTTCCGTAAAGTTTTGTCAGCAATTCTTGTAAATACGCGGAATTGTCAACACTTCTATTACCTTTACCTTCAGCTTCTTTTAAAAGCGTTGCAAGAGCGATATTTATTTCAGCAAGCACAACTTCCTCTTCAAAATCTGCTTCCGCTTTCATTTCTTCCGCTACTGCGATTGCATCATCGTATCTTCTGCCTTTTATATGAGTAGCGACTTTTTTCCCTTTAAAAAACTTCTTATGTGAAGTAGCATCAGAATTTAGAGCTTCATCATACATGGAAATAAGCACATTATTGTCAAGTTCGGCCTGTTCATAAAGGTAAGGCAGTCTCGTCATAGCTACATAGTATTCGGGAGTATCAACATATTTCTTTATAATATGCTCGTACAGTTTTATAGCCGGTGTAAGTTTATCTTCTGTCTCAAGGCTTATAGCATTTGTAAGTATCCTGCTTTCTTCGGTTATGTAGCTGTTAAACGAGCTATTATACTCATCCGCTAAACTCCATGTCGGATCGTATTTAATTATATATTGCGGGTGTTCAAAGAAATAGTCATCAGTAACATCTTCCGTCCCCCAATAATTTAATATAGCGTCAATAGTTATGATCTGATTAGGATCTCTTATAGCTTCCTGCGCAATAGAAATTCCATAAAAATTCGGGCTTGAGATAATATCGTTATACCGCATGTAAATGCTACCCGTAGGATTTATGCCTATTTGTGCACTCGGGAATAAAGACTCGTGACTTTCAAAAGCGTTCTTTTGAATTGTGCAGTTTACTGCTCCGAAAGGCTGATTATCTTCTGTATTTATAAGTTGAGGTATAGCATCATGCCCGGATGAAACTACTCCGAAGTATTTATTGTAGCTGATCTCACATTTTGAAACTACTGGCGAACTCATAACAAAATACGCACCTATTTTGAAATGGTTAATAATATTCCTGCTGAATGTCCCGTCTGAGCTGGTGATAATAATTCCAAAACCTTCATCAACACCTGTAAGAGTATTATCTTCTAAAGTGTAATTGTTACACCCTACGATATTAATTCCGTTTGTGCAATCTGTGAAAGTACAGTTTGTTACACTCAATGAAGCAGGAGTTCCGCTGATGGCGCATTCTGCGCCTGAAATTTTAACATTCGACAGATCAATAACACTGCCTACTCCGGCAAAGATCCCAAGCCATGGCTCAGCGTCTTTATCCTCTGGATAAATTCCAAGATCTGAAGCTTCGTAATACTCCCCTATTAATGTACCGTTTATAGTCAATTTTGAGCCAGGAGATACTACAACTGGTATATTGTTAACATCCAATGTCGCACCGACATCAATAACAAGTTCCGAACCCTGTCCCAGCCATATCTTTGAACCGGTGAGAAATTTTAAGTACGAACCTGATTTTACAATCAATTTTGTGCCGATCGTGACGCTTAAATCTGAACTTTCAAGAAAAGTTATATTCCCTGTTATTGTTGTGTTCCCAGAAGTGTTGAGCGTTGCCTGATTCATGTTTACCGTACTACCTGCATTCATATTCAAATCAACTCCGGAAAATGTGCATCTCCCGAAAAGATCCAGTTGGCTGCCATCCAGAAAATTTAGTTTCATGTTTTCTATTCGACTGCTTATCATAGAAAATCCGCTTATTACATCAAGCGGATTTTCAGGCGATTCAGCTATAATTGTACATTCATGATCAAAATCTATCCAAGGCCAAAATTCTGTCGGTATCGAAGGTTTTCTTAAGAAAGTCACATCGGAAAAAGGTTCCACTCTAAATCCACCCCAGACATCACTTAATATGCCGACATTACCGCAAATTGAAAATGGAACACCGTCATACCAACCTGATTCAGGATTGTTCACAACAAGCGTAGGATATTTCAAGCTGATGTAATTTCCTCTTTTATTTCCATCTGTTCCTGTGTCATAACACACTGCATAATCAGCGGTTGACTCTCTCGGCTGCATCCAGTCATATGCTTCTTTTATACTGATCTGATTGTCGGTATCAATATCCGCATCGGAAAAATAATCATATTTATTGCCGCCGGTATCTTCATAATAATATAAAACTTCGTCCGGTCTGTGACCTACTGTAGCTGAGTACATGTGGAAGTTTACTTCCCCATGATAGTATCTGTTGTCGTCAATATCTTCGTTTTCAATTGTCCAAGTCAGAGAAGGCTGGTCAAGTATTCTTCCGTCTGCTCTGTAAGATTTTGGATGTATTACATCTGATGAACCGATAATTACAGCATTTGTTTCTTGTAGTTGGATTTTTAGGTTCTCAGCATAATTCATCGAAAGTTGATAAACTTTATTCAGAGCATACAGAGGTTTGAAGTAGTTCGCGAGCCTGTCGAAAGGCACAGCAACATTTTCCGTAAGTGCATCATTCATAAGGTAAATCGAACTAGAGCTGCTGTGATCCATAACCCAGACATACAGAAAATCGTCTCCATAGACCATTTTACTGCCCAAGTCGGCACACACAGCCTGCACATTTAATTCTGTAGCCGCGTAGTTGGTGATGGTTTCTAAAAGAGTACCAGTAGCGTTAGTCGCACGATATCGGTCAGCTATATAATCGTAGTTTTCCTCCATCCACAAATCTAAGCCTGAAGCGAAGAGAACTTTAATGTTTTCTTTTTTGTAACCTGCTTCATAGAGCATTTCCCATTGAAGGTAAAGATCGTTCCAGAATTCCATGTTGGGAGAATAAGGTTCGGTATTCCAAAGAGCTGTAGATGGCACTCCGGTAGCTTCGTAATCACCGGCAATTAAGACGGCGTACTTTTCCGCAGAGAAGAGAGACATTGAGACTGCAATCAATAAGATTGCGATTAGTTTTTTCATCATGGCGTTTCTCCTTTTTGATGATTTTTGTTATTTGAGTTACCGCCAACTTTCCGTATATTTGCATTTGGGAGGAGCTGACGGCACTCTGTCAGTTAAAATGACCGTAATTAAAGCTTGTCATGGCCTGATAATTACGGGTGTTACGATGGATTTTGTCTTGAGGCGCCTCCCATATTTATTTAGGTTTGGTATTGTCATTTCAGGTACAGCATCTTTTTTGTTTCTTTAGCCATTCCGTCAATTTCAAGCTGATAATAATATATCCCGCTGTTAAGATTATCCGCGTTGAATATGAAAGAATGCTGTCCTTTATTTTGCTTTTTATTAACAAGACTTTGTACGAATTCTCCCTTAGTGTTGAAGATGCTTACTTTGACGATTGAAGGTTGATTAATTGAATAAGTAATTTCAGTCGTATTATTGAAGGGGTTAGGGTAATTTTGAGAAAGAACAGCAGATTCGGGTATGTTTTCACATGGATTATTAATTCCTGTTGTAATTTGTTTGGATTGGAAAAAGATTCGTGTGATTGATCTCAGTCTATCGGATTTTGCGTATGTTAAATAACATTTTCCATTGGCTTTATCAAAGGCAACATTAGGTTCTGAATAGCTGAAATTATGCAAGGAGTCTATTGATTCTACAGCCCAAACGCCATTCTTATATTCGCTGTGAATTTGTCCCATATCTCCACTTATATCGCCTTCGTAGAAATGCAATTCAAACAAGTGCAAACTTCCATTTTTGTCTATAAACATTTCTCTGTCCCATGCATTATTGTCTCCGAATAGGGTTGGGCTAGACCATAATGAGTCTTGTAACAATTTTTGTAATTGATAATCTACATTAACATCTATAGTGGGGCCATCACCTGTATTTGCATATATTGAATCGTTATCGGAAATTGCCAAAGTTCGACCTAAAATTGTAAGATCGGGATAGAATTGCATATCTTCTATTGATGTCCATTTTTCCAGCTCTTTATTATAGTTAAATAAGTAAGGTCTTACGGTATCATAACATGTACCGATCGCATATAAATTATTGTTTTTATCGAATTTAATATCAGCAATTCCAAATTGTTTATCTCCGACTTTGTTTAGTGGATACCATGTGCTATTTTCATAGTATGAGGAATATGCGCTTGTACCTACCATCCATGTAGCATAAATTCTGTCTTCAAAATCAATCCCAAGTCTTAAATATGAGCTCGAATAAGGATAAACTTCAAAAGGTTCCGTCCAAGTAGCTCCATCATATTTTTTATACATAACGGCACAATTTTCAATGCCTCTCATATAAACTAAATGCACATTATTTTCAGAGTCACAGACGGCTTCAATTGCATATATTCGTTGATCTGTATATTCGGGAGTGATGTTTTGCGTAGCTGTCCAATTCAGTCCGCCGTTGGTTGATTTTCTGTATTCTATCTGAGAGTACCAGCCATTTGCCCAATCGCCGTCTATTTCTAAACTTATAGCCCAAAAAGCATAGATCGCACCGTTACTGTCAACCGTCACTGCCGGTTCTCCGATCATGAGATCAGGCCACACCCCATTGCGGGAGAGTTGCATTGGTACGCTCCAGCCGGTTTGGGCGTAGGTAGGGAGTAAAAGAGAGAAAATTAGAAACGCGAAGATTAGAATTTTATTTTTCATTTGTAATTCCTTATTAAGTAAGTATTATATGTAAAATCGTTATATTCGTATTTAAGGATTGCTGTTTGTAATATCATTTTTTATTCTCAGTTGTTTTTAGTAATTTACTTATTGTTTGCTTTGATACCAAGGGATTCTTTTGTGTTCAAGAATGACGCATTTGTTTCCTGTAGTTGAATTTTAAGATACTCCGCATAATTCATAGAGAGCTGGTAAACCTTTTTTAAGGCTGTCAATCCTTTAAAGTAATTTGCAAAGGTTGAGTAAGTAACTGCTACATTACCGGTAAGTGCATCATTCATCAGATAAATTGAACCTGACGAGCTGTGGCTCATAACCCATACATATAGGAAATCGTCACCATAGACCATTCTACTGCCCAAGTCAGCGCAAACAGCCTGTACATTCGCCTCGGTTGCTGCGTTGTTGGTGATGTGGTCAAATCCTTCGTAGCGCGTTGGGCTGTAACGAATGTTAATTTCTGGGTTAGTAATGCTATGGTCTATTCCATTTGCAAATAAAACTATAACATTTTCGGGTTTGTAACCCTTTTCTTGTGTTAGCATTTCCCACTGTAAATAAAGGTCGTTCCAGAATTCAGATCTGTCACCCACACCCTGGTTCCAAAGGTGAGTAGTGTTTGTAATTCCGGTCGCGTTATAATCGCCGGCAATTAAGACGGCGTACTTCTCTGCCGAGTAGAGAGACATTGAGGCTGCAATCACTAAGACTGCGATTAGTTTTTTCATCATGGCGTTTCTCCTTTTTGATGATTTTTGTTATTTGAGTTACCGCCAACTTCCCGTATATTTACTTTAGGGAGGAGCTGACGGCACTCTGTCAGCTTATATAACCGTAATTAAAGCTTGTCATGGCCTGATAATTGCGGGTTATACGATGGATTTTGTCTTTAGGCGCCTCCCACTTTTTATTTAGTTTTAGTATTGTCATTTCAGGAACAGCATTTTTTTAGTTTCTTTAACCACTCCGTCAAACTCAAGCTGGTAGTAGTAAATTCCGCTGTTGAGATTTTCTGCGTTAAATACGATTGAATGCTGTCCTTTATTTTGCTTTTTATTAACAAGACTTTGGACGAATTCTCCTTTAGTGTTGAAGATGCTTACTTTGACTATTGAAGATTTATTTATTGAATAGGAGATTTCAGTCGTATTGTTAAATGGATTTGGATAATTCTGATAAAGTAAAGAAGGTTCAGGCATGTTTTCTGAATTCTCAATTCCCGTTGAAATTCGCTTGGTTTGGAAATTTATCCGGCTATATGTGCCACTTTTACAGTACAGCATATAGTATTCGTCATAATCGTTGAATACTTTTCGTTTAACATCAAACAAAGGAATATAATAATCAGGATCACAATGAATTGTTTCTGTTTGCCACGAAGTGCCTTTTCCGTAAATATGATTTAGGCTATGGATACCTTCCGTACTTCTATTTCTTTCAAAAAGGTGGATTATATTTTTTGAATCAACGAAAAGTTTACGATTCCAATCATTGTTGCAACTACCAGTTACGACAGGAGTTGACCAAACAGAATCAATCAAATTTTTATATAGACTATTATCTGTATTATCAAAAGAGGAGTATCCAACAGCTGTATTTGTGTATAATGAATCGTTTTGTGATAGAGCAACAGCACACCCTAGAGTCTTTTCTTGATAGTTTGAAATTTCGTCAAAAATAGACCATTGTTCAATTTTCTTATTATAAAAATAGTAATAAGGTTTATAACTATCAACTTCCCCATAAGCTCCTACCGCATGTAAATTATTTTCCTTATCTAAAGTTAAACCTTCTAAAATATAATCCTCAGAGGGATGTATTTTTTTTGGAACTGACCAAGCTATAGGATTAATATTTGTGTCACAAAATGAATAATATGTAGTACCGCCCAAAGTCCATGCAGCAAAAAGATTGTCAGTGTTGTCAATGTCGAACCGCATATTTGCATCTAAACTGACATTGATTACATAATCATCAGTCCATGTCGCGTCTTCATATTTTTTATATATCAGTACTTTATTTTCAAGTCCTTTCGCATAGATGACATGAATATTATTTTTTGAGTCTGTAACAGATCGGGTTTCCCAATAGACATCCACTGTGTTTTCAGGAGTGATACTAATCGGAGCAGTCCAGTTCAATCCGCCGTTCGAAGATTGAGAAAAGTATACGGTGCTATAATACCCAACATCAAGTTTAATGTGTTTAAGCCAAAATGCGGATAGAATTCCGTTGTTGTCAACGCTGATCGCTGGATCAGTACACCAGTATAAGCCTGAAACGGTGACCGGATTACTCCAACCGGTTTGGGCATGGATTGGGAGTAAAAGAGAGAAAATAAGAAAAGCGAAGATCAGAATTTTATTTTTCATCTGGAATCCCTACGGTTGTTTTATTTTCGGAGTAGAGTAGAGTAGAGTAGAGTAGAGTAGAGTAGAGTAGAGTAGAGTAGAGGTGTCTCTATCTTAGTTATAAAAAAAATATTTTTTAAAAATAACATTAGCATGGATCTTACCACGTTTGCGTTACAGTATTTTACTGTCTTCAATATACCTAAATTTTAAGAGCGATGTCAATAGCAAAAAAAAGAAATTATTTTCCTTACAAATTTAATGTCATTGTTTTAAAAGCTGATATTCTGTATATTACTTAGTTAAGTAATGTAAGGATTCTGCTTTGGGTTTAAAATTTTATATAGAGACTTTCGGCTGCCAGATGAATGTGTATGATTCCGAGCTTGTCGCAAGCATTCTGAAAACTGCCGGTTATGAACAGTCTTTGAACATTCACAAGGCTGAGGTACTTTTCGTGAACACCTGCGCGATCAGAGAGAAGGCTGTAGAAAGGGTTATCAACAAGATGCATCAGTATGCTCATCTCAAAGTAAAGAAAGGAAAGGTAAAGGTCGCAGGGATCCTGGGATGTATTCCGCAATATTCATCGGAACGGTTAAAGAAAGAGCTTCCGTTTATAGATATACTATCAGGTCCTGATAATTACGACAAGCTTCCTCAGATGATAAATGACTGCCTGAAGAGTAAGAAAATGCAGGAAAAACTGGTATTGGACAAGGAACAGAATTACGAAGATATCCTGCCTTTCACAGAGAACAAGCATTCAGTTTTCGTTACTGTCATGCGGGGATGCAATAATTACTGCTCGTACTGCGTGGTTCCCTATGTAAGAGGCAGAGAAAGAAGCAGAAGCGTAAAATCGATTTTAACCGAAGTTAAAAATGCCGTTTCAAACGGCGTCACCGAAGTAAATTTATTAGGCCAGAATGTAAATTCATACAGCTCTGAAGGAATGAATTTCGCGCAGCTGTTAAATAAAGTTTCGGAAGTTGAAGGACTAAAAAGGTTAAGGTTTGCGACTTCTCATCCCAAAGACATCTCGGATGAGCTTATTCAGGTCATGGCGGTAAACCCGAAAGTGTGCAAGCATCTGCATCTTCCTTTTCAGGCCGGAAGCAATGAAGTTCTTAAACGGATGAACAGAGGCTACACAAGGGAAGAATACCTTTCTAATATTGAAAAGATCAGGAAAATAATTCCCGACATAGCTATAACGACCGATATCATAGTCGGTTTCCCTGATGAATCAGATGAGGATTTTGAACAGACGCTCGATGTAATGAGAAGATCAGGATTCGACAACTCTTTTATGTTCATATATTCCGAAAGGGAGCTCACTCACGCAAAGAAGAATTTTAGAGATAATGTGCCTAAAAAAGTAAAAGCTGAAAGACAAAAAAAAGTCATAGAACTTCAGAAATCACTTTCAATTGAACAAATCGGCGGTGATGCGGGTAAAACCAAAGTGGTTTTGGTCGAATCGGTAAGTAAAAAAAGAAAAAGCGAACTAATGGGCAGAACTGAGCA
>Ga0209800_10003195_pt1 | contig 13314 bp, 9 predicted proteins | sample Higcelweek8metaG_FD_187174 | JGI IMG/M metagenome (GOLD analysis project Ga0209800, IMG submission 187174) | Freshwater pond sediment microbial communities from the University of Edinburgh, under environmental carbon perturbations - High... | ecosystem: Environmental > Aquatic > Freshwater >... | reverse complement strand
TCTTGCCTCTTCGGCCAGCCTCTTCTCCTCAGCAGCTCTTGCCTCTTCGGCCAGCCTCTTCTCCTCAGCAGCTCTTGCCTCTTCGGCCAGCCTCTTCTCTTCAGCAGCTCTTGCCTCTTCGGCCAGCCTCTTCTCTTCAGCAGCTCTTGCCTCTTCATTTGCCTCTTCGCCTTCCTGAACTAAAGAGGGTTCTGTATCTTCTGATTGTTTGATTGACTCTTCACTTGCAGATTGAGGTGTCACTGCTTTTTTGGAATTTGTTGGCTTTTCATCATGTTCATTTGCAGTTTTTTTTCTGGTATTTTTTTTCTTTGCTGTTGCCATGTTTCCCCTTTATAAATGATAATTTCTTAGCAGACTTATCATGCATTGCCCATGATTTGAAAAGTTCCATTGCGGAACTTGACAGCTTGGTTTACATAAATTATTTAAATATAATTAAAATTTGGGTATTTTATATATACAATAATTGTTTTCTTGTAAACACTTTGTTAATTGGCCTTTTGATGATGATCAAATTATATGAGATCCTGAAAAATCGTAAAACATTTGCCATTGCCTTCTCTGGTGGAGTTGACAGTACTCTTCTTGCAGCATCAGCCAGAAAAATATGTGGGAATCAAGTGATTGCCCTTACTGCTATTTCAAGATTTCTGCCTCAAGATGAGTTAAAAGCAGCCCTTGATATTGTAGAAAAGATTGGAATCAGACATTTTCTGGTTGAGGTAGATGTTATGGGTGACTCTGAAATTGTTCTCAACTCCAGAGAGCGATGCTACTTCTGCAAGAGAAAACTTTTTGGTGCCTTAAAAGCAGAAGCGCGGAAACTGGGATTTGATAGCCTTGCCCATGGAGTCAATATGGATGACCTTAAAGATTACCGCCCAGGCATTAAAGCTGCGGAAGAGTTGGGAATTTTCGCTCCTCTTGTCGAGGCTCAACTGACAAAAAACAGCATAAGAGTCGCATCAAAAGAGATGGAACTTCCCACCTGGAATATGCCGTCACAATCATGTCTTGCAACCCGTATTCCTTACGGGGATATCATTACTGTTGAAAAGCTTATGCGAATCGAAGCCTGTGAGCATTTTATGACTTGTCTCGGATTTCAAGGCATTCGTGTCCGTTGTCACAGCGACATGGCCAGAATAGAGTGCCCTGCTAATTATATCTCACAGATTGCACAGCATGGGATAAGAGAAAAGATAAGATCTTTTTTCACAGATCATGGCTTTAAATTCGTCTCACTGGATCTTGGCGGATATATATCTGGAAACATGAACTGATTGCTTGACATCTGTCATCTCAGCCAGAGTGTGCTGTGCCAGCACCCTGCTATTTACTTTGATCAAGAAGCGATATCTCGTCTGATGTCAGCACCTTATCAATATCAAGAAGGATCTTTACACCACCTTCAAGCTTTGCCATCCCAAGGATATAGTCTGAATCAAGACTTGTACCAAAGGAGGGAGAGTCTTCTATATTTTCCCCTTTTATATTCAACACCTCAGATACAGAGTCCACAACAATACCAATTACCATCTCTCCATGATCTGCACTTATTTCAACGACAATAATACAGGTTCTTTCTGTATATTCACTCTCGACTATTGAAAAACGTAGTCTTAAATCAATTACAGGAATGACCTTACCTCTTAAATTAATAACCCCTTTAACAAAAGCAGGAGTTCTTGGCACCGATGTTATTGGCATCATGCCTATGATCTCTTTTACCTGAAGAATGCCAATACCGTACTCTTCGCCAGCAAGGGAGAAGGTAAGATATTTTCCATCTCTTTCTGTTAATGTACCACCCGTCTGTTCTCCTGACTCTTTTTCCATTTTAGCCCTCTGCTTATTTATAGTATTATTTTTTTCAGCCTATTCTTGTTGTTACTTCTCGGCAGTCTCTATAAATGTATATATTTTAGCGATCATCTTGGTTGTCCATCTATCTTTTCCAGATAGTGTTTTAATACCTTCACTGTTTAAAAGCTCAGTAGTCTTATTCACATCATGCCCATCTTTTCTCAGCTTTATAATAATATTAATCACTTCTGCTTTATATTGTTCAAAATTGCTCTCTAATGATGCTTTAGGTTTTTCATTTTGAGAGTGGACTCAGATCTTCTTTAATAGGAGGAGGCAGATCTTCCACCATGGCACTTTCCAGGCTCTCCTGATCGAATAGATTGGGGCTTAACTCTTTATTATCATCACCAATGAGAGCCATAAGATCGTCAATATCACCATCTGGACTACTGGAGGTCAGATCTGCTGGTGCTCCTTCAATAAGAGCAGAAAGGTCATCAACTGCATCATGTTCCTGGCTTGTATTACCTAACATATCCTGGTGCATCAGCTCAGATGTGCCATCACCGATGAGTGAGAGAAGATCATCCACATCACTGTCCAGTATGTTTGGAGTCAGACTATCATGTATATCATCTTCAATGAGCGATGACAGATCATCCATATCACTGCTGGCTACGTCTGAATGAGGCTGTGATGGCTCATCGTCAATGAGTGCCGACAGATCATCCATATCACTGCTGGCTATGTCTGAATGAGGCTGTGATGGCTCATCTTCAATGAGTGCTGACAGATCATCCATATCACTGCTGGCTACGTCTGAATGAGGCTGTGATGGCTCATCTTCAATGAGCGATGACAGATCATCCATATCATCATCAGAAAGATTGGAGACTAACTCCTGAGCTTTATCTGAAATCAGTGAGACAAGATCATCCAGCACCTCCTGTGAGGTAGCAATGTGATGATCCTTTTTATCCTGCAAAGCATCATCACACACAGGTGGTGGGAATCCATCAGGGGAGAGTGGAGAAACAGCCCTGGATCTCTCAGAGAAGGCATGTAAAAAACTGTCTGATATGGTTTTAAGTGCATCTGCAAGATTATTCATGGCATGAGCTTTATGTGATTCTGCTTCAGCCCGTCTTAGTAGTGCCTCTGCTTTCTGTTCCTCTGCACTTGCTCTCTTCTGCTCAGCCTCAGCTTTAAGCTCCTCTGCTCTTGCTTTACGCTCCTCAGCAGCCGCAACTCTCTCCTGCTGGCTGTAAAACTTCTCAAAAAGAGCTGAAATAAGCTTTATACTCCCATGGCTCTGCAACTCCTGAGCCATTGATGGAAAGAGAGGCCTCTCCTGAGTAACAGACTCTATTGCAGTCAGAACAGATTCCACCTGTCTATTTTCAGAATCAAGAAGTTTCTCAATCTCTGTGGGAAGCATACCAGACTCAATCTTTTCTGAAATTGACAACAATAGATTCAAGGCATCCGAATGATACAATCTCTCCCCAGACTCTTCGGTATATGGAAGCCATTTACTGAACCTGTTCAGCCAGAATCGGACAGTTGCACTTCCTGCATTAAGCTCCTCTGCCAGCATAGATGGTGTCATTAAATTTTTTGCAGCCATTTTAATTTCCTGACAAGTGGTGTCATGGTAAAGTGAAGTAGTGGTAAAGTGAAATCAAACAGACATTTTTGATTAATTATGTGGAAATGAATATCAAAAACCATAACTCCAGTCAAAACTTCTGGAAAATAAATTTCCTGGCCTCTCTGACCTGTATGCATAACCTCCAGATGCAATTTTCGGGCTTGATTCTATTTTCGGCCATTTTTGTAGGGGCAATCCTCTGTGATTGCCCACATAAAGGGCAGGCACAGAGGATTGCCCCTACAGTGACCTACTCTGCTTTGCTCCGCACTGATACCACATCTGTTTTTGGTTGACAAATAAGAATTTATTGTTGATTCTGCAAGAGCATATTTAACCATCTCAGATTTACATGCAACTGCAGGGTTAAGCCTCAGAGCTGCCCTTTGTGAAGTTAGCACACAGCCAGGATATCCCTGAAAGTCACTTTTACGTTGTGCCTGTAAGGCACGATAGTCATACAGAAAAAGGCTCAATTGCCAGACCATAGTTATATTTACCCTCACATTTAGCCAGATCAAACCTGAATTGAAAAGGAGCACGGATTATGAAAAGGGTAGTGATGTTTATTGTTATTGTGTTGCTCTCTGCCACATTTTGTGCAGCAGAAGAGAAAATAGTTGTTGCTGCGGCTGATCCATATCCGCCATTTACAGATCCCACAGATCCTAATGAAGGACTCTCCCTTGCAGTTATAAGGGCAGCCTATAAGACTCAGGGATACACTGTTAAGATGGAATTTGTACCCTGGGCAAGAGCAGAGGCCCTTACAGTAGAGGGGAAATATGACATTTTACCCAATACATGGATGAATGAAAAACGTAAAAAAACTCTCATGTACAGTGATCCTTATGCTGTAAATAATATCAAATTCATTAAAAATGCAGATGACCCGTTTGAATTTAACGGACTTGAGAGCCTTAAAGGCAAGAAGGTTGGAACTATAAGGGGATATGGTTATGGTGACGAGTTCAGTGCTTCAAAAGAGTTCATTCGTGAGGATGTTGCTGACCTTATTACAAACATCAAAAAGCTTACCGCATCATCAAAAAGAATTGATCTTACATTAGAAGATGAGATCGTAGCCAGCACACTTATTACAAAAGCAGATCCATCTTTAATGTCTAAAATCAAATTTACAAAAAATACGCTCAGCAGCAAGAACCTGTATGTGACAGCAGGTCTTAAAAATCCCAGATGTAAAGAGATTATTGAAGCTTTTAATAAGGGACTGGCAGAGATCAAGGCAAACGGAGAATTGAGCAAAATTTTTGAAAGTTATGGTATAAAAAACAACTAACATCAAAGTGTTGCCACCATTAACACCATACATGCAGTGCCTGACTCTCTGCATGTATGGAGAACCCAGTAAGAGTGCAGAAAAAAATATCCATACCAGAGTTGAGATAATCAGATGTTAATCAGAAGTCCAATCTATTATCTGGAAAAGATCTGGCTGATGATTCAGAAGAGCGTTCATCGTCAGAAAACAGATATTGATATACTTGATAAACTTTATGGCTATGAAAATAAGATAGCCAGTAATTTAAAAAACGATATCATACATATGCAGAAACTCTCCATAGCCATTGAAGAGAATCCCTGCATTATTATGATTACGGATAAGAACGGGGTAATTGAATATGTGAATCCTGCATTCACAAGGATTACAGGATACACAAGGGAAGAGGCAATCGGCAAGACTCCTGCCATACTTGAATCTGGACTTCATCCTCCTGAATTCTATAGAAACATGTGGGATACCATCCTAAGAGGAGAGATATGGCAAGGGGAGATCAAGAACAGAAACAGAGATGGGCAATTACTGTGGCAATCTGTTAGAATTTCACCCATTAAGGACTCAGATGGCAATATTACAAACTTTCTTGGAACTCAGGAAGATATAAGCAGACAGAAAGAGAGTGAACAACAGGTGAGAATTCTTCAGCAGGCTGTTGAGAAGAGCCCAGTCTCTATTATTGTTACTGATGCCAATGGGGATATAACCTATGTAAACCCCTATTTCACAGAGTTAACTGGATATACCTTCAAAGAGATGATGGGGAAAAACCCTAGAGTTCTCCGGGGAGGTAGACATACGCCTGAATATTACAGCTCTTTATGGGACACTATCTCCAGCGGAAATATCTGGAAAGGAGATCTGTGTAATATCAAAAAAAATGGAGATGAGTTCTGGGAACATGCCATTATAACTCCCATCTCCAACCAGAGAGAAAAAATTGACTATTATGTAGCGGTAAAATCTGACATCACTGATGCAAGAAGATCTGAAGAGGCGTTGCGTGACAGCGAATACCGGTTTAAAAACATCCTTGCATCCATGGAACAGGGGTTCTGGATGGTTGATAATAACTGGAAGACTGTTCAGGTAAATTCTGCTTTGTGCGACATGCTTGGCACCTCTGAAGAGAATCTGATTGGACAAAGCATTTATGATTTTCTGGATAATGACTACCAGAAGAAAATCAAAGCACATATCCGCACATGGAATCCACACTCCAGAAGCAGTTTTGAGATGGTACTGATACGCCCAGATAATGAACAGCTTGCCTGCCTGATCAGTCCAACTCCTCTTTTTGACCAGCAAAACAGGCAGATCGGGACATTTGCGGTTATAACTGATTTTACAAAAAGAAAAGAGATGGAACAGCAGCTAATTGAGGCAAAAGAGCGCGCAGAAAAGGCTTTCCGGGTCAAGAGTGAATTTCTGGCAAACATGAGCCATGAGATCAGAACTCCAATGAACTCAATCCTGGGCTTTCTTGAGCTGGCGTTAGATGATGATAATATCTCCTTGCATCAGAGAAACAGGATCTCCATTGCCCACTCCTCTGCCAATGCACTGCTATCTTTGCTCAATGATATTCTTGATTTAAGTAAAATTGAGCAGCAGCAGCTTATAACTGAAGTCAAGCCTTTTGATATCAGGGAACTTCTTAAAAACAGCCTAACACCCCTTAGAGCCAAGGCACAGGAGAAGGGGCTTGATCTGCATTATGAGATTACGCCGGATGTGGCAAAAAGGTATCTGGGTGATCCTATGAGAGTTGGGCAGATCCTCATAAAGCTTGTAGGAAACGCCATTAAATTCACAAACCATGGTAAAGTGACAATCAAGGTTCAAAAATACGATGATGACAACACGATACTATTTTCAGTATCTGATACAGGCATTGGTATCTCTGAGAAACATATTGGTAGTGTTTTTGAGCCATTTACCCAGGCAGATGCGTCTGCGACAAGACGTTTTGGAGGAACCGGAGTTGGTGCTGCCATATCAAAGCAGTTAGTTGAGATGATGGGAGGAAGGATATGGTTTGCAAGCAGAGAGAACAGAGGGACTATCTTCTATTTCACCCTCAAACTGCCTCAGGATCCTGATCTGGAGAAGAGTAAGAAGATGATGACATCAGAAAAGAGATCTCCAGGATTCAATATCTTGATGGCAGACGATATGGAAGAGAATATAATGCTTACACAACTCTTTCTCAAGAGACACTCCCACATGGTCACTGGTGCAAAAAATGGTACTGCTGCGATCAGAGAGTTTCAACAGGGAACTTTTGATATCATTCTAATGGATGTTAATATGCCGGAGATGAATGGAATAGAGGCCACTGTCAGGATCAGAGAGCTGGAAAAAGATACAGGCAGAACCATTCCAATAGTTGCTGTAACTGCAAACACAATGAGTGAGGAGGTAGAGCGTTATAAACAGATCGGTATGAATGGATGGATCGGCAAACCTATTAATTTCAAGGAGCTTCATACAGTAGTTTCCCGGGTTGTCCATGAGCATGAAATATCACAAAAACTACTACAGTCAGAAAAGCTACTACAGAATGATCAAACCTCAGATGATGGACTGTATTGCGAATGGATATTGAGCGACAACTCTGCTATTAACGATAAAGCGCCCTCCATTGAAGCTGAAATCCATAAAGATTTAGAACCAGAGAATATTTTTCCCCAATTACAATCCTCACATCAGAGGCTTGAAGGAGTTGATATACAACGTGCAGTTGATAACTGGCCAACCCCTGCTGTTTTTGGTGATGTGCTCTCAAAGTTCTACAGTGGCCATAGGGGTGTTGCAGAGAAAATTGGAGTGCTGATTGGGGAGAAAGAGAACTCTGAAGAGCGGAGCAGCTCTAATACTAATATTACTGAAATTCGTCAGATCACACACTCTCTAAAGGGGCTCTCTGGCAACCTCTCCCTTTCAGCACTCTTTTCCATATTTACTGACATGGATAGAGCCACAATAGAGAACAGGCTCGATATAGTCTTATCCCTTCTGCCTCTGCTCAGAAGAGAGATGGAGAAAATACCTTTATATATAGAGGCCATCTCCCATATAGACAGAGAGAGAGGTGATCAGACAGCAAAAGAGAAGGCTCGTTATAGAAACAGCGTAAGCATAGATTATACAGATAAAAAAAAGAGTGATGAACCATTGATGGGAGATATTACACCTTTAGAGAAGCCGCTACCTGCTTGCCATAAGAAGATAGAGAATAGCACTGACAATAAACAGTTGATGGATCTACTCTCCAACCTGATGGCTGAGTGTGAGCAGTACAATCCCGATACTGTATATCCATTTCTAGAGGAGTTGCAATACCACATAAGTGAAACAGAACTTAAACCACTGTTTGATAAAATTGAGTTGTTTGATTTTGACGGAGTAAGAGAAGAGGTTATGCTGATCACAAAACGGATTCTGTGATCACCCCCTGCGGCAATGCGGGAGGCAGAAGGGCGATCACAGAATTATCCGGTATCGAGTAGTTGCAGAGGCAGAGATTCAAACAGTCTTACCATTGAGCTTACGGGTTTGCTCATAAGATGGGCCACATTTGCAATGATCATAAGTAATCACGTATCATATAATGCTGTGCTGGCAGAAGATATGATCAACCCCTCTGCTTACAGTAGCAGAGCATTTCTACGTTGAGCCGCTCATATACATTGAGCCATAAATAATATCACTATCACTTCAATGCCTCTTCACCGCCAAATTCACGGTAGAGTGAAAATTCATCTGTAACTATTTTATCAGCTTCTGTCAACTGTCCTGCCACCATTCTGCCTATGATCTCTCCAACACCAGGCCCAAGCATATAACCCTGGCCACACATACCGGTTGCGTGAAGCAGTCCGGGGACATCTTTGTTCCACCCAAGGATTGGAGATCCGTCAGGGCTCATGGGATAGAGCCCCCGCCACACCCTTCTCACCCTGATATTCTTGAGTCGTGGCATCAGATTCAACATCCTTGATGCAACCTGTGGAAGAAAGACTGAAGTCTCCCGCTTGTCGATTCCCACAATTGGTGGATCTGGAGTTATACAGAAAATAATGTGGCCATGTGCATTCTGATAAAAGTAGTAATTTTTAGAGCCTGGAGCAGAGCGCAGATCAACAAGCATGGCTTTGAAAAATGGTTCAACAGGTTCTGTCACTCCGCCTTCGTGGGAATCTGGAAAGACAGGGATATCAATACCTACTAACTTACCGTCAGCTGTCACCATTTTACCTATATCTCTGGAAAATGGCCCTGCCGCATCAATGACCACCGGAGCGTTATAACTATCCTTATCTGTCACTACAGAAAAGTTACCCAAATGTTGCAGCTCTGCCCAACTCTTACTGCTTTCTGTTCCTGCTGATTCTCCAACTGATCTATCGGCACTGCACTCAGTTACCCTATCCACGATATCTTGTGATCCTGCTGTCTTTATCTCTGTAACACGCTCTTTAAAATAAAAATCAACATTACCGGTCTGAACCGCTTTTCTGAAAAATGCAGATCCTGTAACCAGAGGAGAGGCAGATCCGTCATTTGGAGAGAATGTTCCACCCAGAAGGCCATTGCGATTAATACCAGGTGCTATCTGTGCAACCGTATCAGGGTCAATGTAATCAATTTCAAGTCCATATCTCTTCTGGATGGGAAGAAAACTTTTCAGAAGTTTTTCCTCTTTTTCTCTGTAAACCGGAAAGAGATATCCCCCTTTAAGCCACTCAATATCATCACCATGAGTCTCTCTCCATGTTGAGAAGATCTCAATGGATCTGATGCAGGCAATGATTTTACCCGGATCTGAATGGGTGGCACGAATACCGCCAATAGCGTGTTTGTTCTCGCCCTGTCCGGGAGATGGCATTTTGTCAATAACTGCTGTTTTCAGCCCCAAAGCCCCTAAGGACATTGCAGCAGGCACACCAACAGAACCTGCCCCAATCAGGATCACATCATATGTTTTTGCCATAACTATCTCTCTCCTTGCACGCCAGCCAGAGCGCCAAATGGGACCTCTACAAATAGAGGTCTGTCGATCCTCTCTGTCACCTCTTTCAAATCAACCCCCTCATCACGAAATATTGCAAGAACCATTGTCCGGCAGGTTTTAGATCCACATGCCCCCATTCCTGTTCTGTTAAGACCCTTGAGCTGATTTATATCCCTTACCCCCTGCCGTATTGCAGATCTGATCTCACCTGCTGTAACACGTTCACAGCGACAGATGACCGCATCATCAGGCAGAGCAGAGGTCTCTGGCTCATCCAGAGCCTCAATAAAGGATTTCTGGAATTTAATGCCAATCGCCTCTTTTGCCACACCCTTTTCCATCTTCACCTGAACAAGCAGTGTTCCTGGAAATCTCTTTTTGTTTGTTACCACCCGCTCTACAGGATAGTCACCGATCACATCCCCATTAACATCGGTAATGGTAACAGTATTGCCCTTTTCAACACTGTCACGCCACAACTCATATGGCAGGGTAACTGTGGGATTTTGTGCATCTTTTCGATAATCGACAAGAGTTACAGCAAGACCGGGGCAGATTGCAACGCAGTTCATGCAGCCTTTGCATCTATCCACATCAGTCAGATATGGCAGACCTGTAATCTTATCATCCCTTGTCCTTATGATCTTCTCTTCACATACAGAGGTGCAGGGGTTGCATGGGATCTCCTGTGTACAGTGAAAAACAGGCATCACCCTATCTTCAACAGCATCTTCGAACTCTGCCACCTCCGGTTTCAAAGGTACTCCGGGTCTGGATTTCAGGAGTGCTGCCTTCTTGATCCACTCATCAGGAATCTCACCTTGATAAATACCAAGCGACTTTGCAATCTTGACCCCCTCAATTTTACCGGTAAACATTGCAGCAGAGGCCTCTGCAATCTCCTGTGCATCTCCTGCTGAGAAGAGATCCATTCCCCACTCCTTAGCCTTGAGATAAAACTCATTTACAGGAGAGAGACCAACCGCAATAAGGATGGTATCCACCTTGAATGTCTTTTCAGTACCAGCTATAGCCTTCCATCTATCGTCAAGCTTTGCAATAGTGACTGACTCCACAGCATCCTTGCCATTGGCAGAGAGCACCGTATGCCTTGTATAGATGGGAACTCCAAGTCTCTGAAGTTTATCGGCATGAACCTTGTAGCCTCCAACTTCAGGCAGACCTTCAATCACGGCAACAACCTCAATACCTGCCTGAATGGCGTGGTATCCGGCAATAATTCCCACATTGCCACCACCCACAATGAGCACCCGTTCTGATGACTTGACAAGATCACGGTTTACAAGGGTCTGAAACGCCCCTGCCCCATATACTCCTGGAAGGGTGTTTCCAGGAAATGGCAACATCTTCTCTCTTGCCCCAGTTGCAACCAGCAGTTTCTTAGGTCTTATCTTCATATACCGGCTCTCACCTCTGGCATCAACTTTGACCACACCCACAATATGGTCGGAAAAGACTCCTACTGCCGTGGTTTCAAGCAGCATCTCAACTGATGGGAGCTTTATTAGCTCCTGTTCCAGAATATGGCCGATCTCAAATCCTCGTGTGCCAGCATGAGAATCTTCCACAGAGCCGAAAAATTTGTGTGTCTGAAGAACCAGTTTACCGCCAGGACGATCCTTATCATCAACAATCAGGGTATTGACATTGAGTTTACCAAGCTCAATAGCAGCAGAGAGCCCTGCTGGACCACCTCCAATAATCATGACATCAACATCTCTGATATCCTGCTGCTCAAATTCAGCCACCTGGTCTGATTCAGGAACTTTAGGAAGCCCCTCTACGCTCTTGAGATCCATCCCCTCACGCAGTGGTGTCATGCAGGATTTCACAGGCACTCCATCGGCAATGACAAGGCACTGGGAACACTGCCCGTTGGCACAGAAAATTCCCTGGGGGCTTTTATCCTTATGGTGATGTCCAAAAACATGAATTCCACTTGCAAAAAGAGCTGAGGAGACCATCTCCCCTTCCCTGCCTTCCAACGCACTTCCGTTCCATGTAAAAGAGACGCTCTTCCCTTCCGGAATATTGAGAACCGGGTGCTCAGTGATTCTTTTGCTTGTCATATTATTCCGATACCTTTCTATTAACGTTATATGCAGATAACCTCAGATAACTATCTGTCAATCATCTTAATGGTTAGACCATTATTATTATGCGCATTTTTTCCTGTCAAGATTTTTTTAACCATTCAACAGAAATTTGGTACAGTGCCCAGAAATTAGCAGTCTCTTTTTCAACGGTAAAGATATCTTAATTGGAATTGAGCCCCTTCTGATAGATTATCCCATCCTCTTTTTGCCCCTCCTGCTCATCTTGATATACAGAGTGTTGTTGAGACCCCAGAGCCTCTTTTGCCCTCATCCGTGCATTGAATCTCTTTACATGATCTTCAGCAAGACGCCCAGCATCTTCTGCTCTGTGCTCCTTAATAGCCCTTACGATATCCTCAAGATCCTCATAATTTTCATCCATTCTGCTTTGAGAAAAATCAAGAAACCGATCGTAGTATTTCCAGATATTGTCATGAACCACCTGCATCAGGTACTGGTACAGGGCATTTCTGCAAATTGTTGCAATCTCCTTATGAATCTGCTCATCTGCATAGAGAAAGTCCTGCCATCCAGCCTCTCCCTTTTCTGCCATCTCAAGGGCAGTTTGAAGGAGTTCTTCAATTATCTGGATATCTTTTTCAGTTGCCCTTGCTGCGGCAAGGGCGGCAATTTTACCCTCCATACCCTCCCTGAACTCTCCGATATCCACAACTGGCAGGTTTCCCGAGCGAATCATCAGAGCCAGAGTTTCTGTCAGCTGATCTGTTCCGGCCTCTCTTACACAGGCACCACCTCCGGTGCCCAGCCGTATCTCAATCAACCCCTTCTGTTCAAGAACTCTGAAAGCCTCTCGAAGGGTACCTCTACTCACATTAAAGCTCTCCCGAAGTTCTCTTTCTGAAGGAAGAAGATCCCCTGGAGTGAGTTTCCCCTCAAGAATAGCCTCCTGTATCTGCTCCACTACATCCTGAAAAATCCGGTTCTTCTTTGCTTTCTGAAAATCAGGTTTTATCTTATCAGACATATCCGCTCCAATATTGTTCCAATCACTCAATTAATCAAATCAGTTAATGCAACTCCAAAGCAATCAGTGACACTGAAATCATATTAATGGTCTAACCAATCACTATGATATAGTGTTATTTATGTCAAGATATTTTAACCTCCTGTAAAAACAGAAATGGCCAAAAACTCTTGACTTTCAAATGAAAAATGACTTATTGCTTAAGCCATTCTTAACTTCTCATGTGCATCACACAGAAGCCAGAACTCTGCCCTTCAACAGGCAATGAGTTCGACCATTCCAAATAGATGTAAGTTTCACAACAGACATGAGATTTGTTATAACGGCCATGCCCTGACAGGCACAACGAAGCATGAAAGTTGTAGAGACGCAAGATCTTGCGTCTCTACGGGGTACCAACCAGTTTGTATCCCTATACTTTCATATAAAACA
>Ga0209800_10003192_pt1 | contig 13323 bp, 9 predicted proteins | sample Higcelweek8metaG_FD_187174 | JGI IMG/M metagenome (GOLD analysis project Ga0209800, IMG submission 187174) | Freshwater pond sediment microbial communities from the University of Edinburgh, under environmental carbon perturbations - High... | ecosystem: Environmental > Aquatic > Freshwater >... | reverse complement strand
ATTTCTCCACTCTCAACTAAAATTACTCCGTGTTCCTGAGATAGTGATATCAAATTTTCATCTACTTCGACATTTAGGTTACCAATGTGTCGAATCACTTTTCCATAATTAATATTGTCGCCAGCTTTTACGAATTCTTTACTGAAATGAATCGCACCGCCATGAATAACAACTTCGTTTCGCTCGGGATTTACGTCAACCACTGGACAAAAAACAGTTGCAGCAATATCTTTTGGTGAACAAACATCTTTTTCAAGCTGCATAAAATCGTAATACACAAAATTACCTGGTCGAACCTCATCAATGCCTTCAAAATCTGTCATTAAACTGCAACCTGGAGTATCGCCCACTGAAATTTTTGGTTCAAAGGCAGCATATTTCTCCTTCAAACCCTTCATTTTTGTAATAGAATCCTCTGATGATTTAAGAATATCATCTTTTGTTTTTAAGGAATATGTAGAGCCATTATGAGTAAGGAATCCTTTAAAATTCAAATGCGAAGTTTCATTTATTCGGGTTAAACAATTTTCGATTTGCTCAAAATTATCCCAAGCTATTCCCGATCGGTTATATCCAGTATCAATTTCTAACCAAGCATCAGCCTTAATCAAAGCCATACTCGCAATAATTTTTACTGCCTCGACATTTGAAAAAGTAAGACCAATTTTAGTATTCTTAGATAGCTTATTAAGACTTCTTTGTTCGCGCAAGTTTACAGGGAAAGCAATCGTGATATCTTTAAATCCCAAAAGTCTGAAATACTTTGCCATTTCGACCGATGAAACTGTAATACATTTTACACCGAATTCTCTAAATATTTCGGCCGTTTCTTTGTTGTCATGAGTTTTGAAATGTGGACGGAACAAGCATGTTGAAGGAAGTTTGTCCATCATGTTTTTTATGTTTGCCCTTACAATTTCGGTATTTATAGCAAAAGTTGGCGATTTTATTTTCGAGTACTTAAACATCTGAGTTTTTTTGTAAAATTAACAATTTTGATGGTGCTGACAAAATGAATTTCACCGCACGAGAATCTCGCTCAATAGTTAAAAAAAAAACAGATGCGAGGTAAAATCCACAATAACCAGTGGCAAAACAGTGTATTTTATAATTCATTCGGTATTATCGGAATTTAAGAGTACTTTTGCAAACTTTTCAAAATGAGAAGTTAAATTATTTTTTTGATGATAACAGTAGCAAATTTACGAGTTCAATATGGCAGCAGAGTTTTGTTTCAGGAAGTAAATATGAAATTCACAGCAGGAAACTGCTATGGAGTCATTGGAGCAAACGGAGCCGGCAAATCAACACTATTAAAAGCAATAGCAGGAGAAATTGACACCACTTCCGGAAACATTAGTATGGGTCCAGGCGAAAGGCTTTCGGTTTTAAGTCAGAACCACTTTGCTTTTGATGAATTCACAGTTCTTGATACAGTTCTTAAAGGGCATACACATCTTTGGGAAATTATGAGACAAAAGGATGAATTATATGCAAAAGAAGATTTTTCGGAAAAAGATGGAGTAATTGCCGCTGAATTAGAAGGCAAATTTGCAGACATGAACGGGTGGAATGCCGAAAACGATGCCGCAACTCTGCTAAGCGATTTGGGAATTCAGGAAAAATTTCATTATACACTAATGAAAGATATGAGTGGAAAGCAAAAAGTCAGAGTTTTGTTAGCTCAGGCACTTTTTGGAAATCCTGATAATTTACTTTTGGATGAGCCTACAAATGACTTGGACCTTGACACTGTCCTCTGGCTCGAAAATTATTTATCAAACTACGAAAATACGGTCTTAGTAGTTTCGCACGACAGGCACTTTTTAGATGCAATAAGTACCCATACTGTTGATATTGATTATGGACAAATTGAAATGTTTGCAGGTAATTATAGTTATTGGTACGAAAGCAGTCAGTTGGCATTAAGACAAGTTCAGGCTCAAAATAAGAAAGCAGAAGAAAAGCGTAACGAATTGCTAACTTTCATTGCTCGATTTAGCGCAAATGTTGCAAAATCAAAACAAACAACCAGTCGCAAAAAAATGATTGAGAAACTGAATATTGAAGATATTAAGCCATCAAAAAGAAAATATCCGGGCATTATTTTTAAACCTGAGCGCAAAGTCGGTGATAAAATTCTTGAGGTTTCCGGATTAAAAGCAAGTATTGATGGTCATGTTTTATTTAAAAATGTTGAATTCTCTGCAAATAAAGATGATAAAATCGTCTTTTTATCTCGTGACCCGCGTGCTATGACCGCATTGTTCGAAATAATCAATGGTAATCAGGAGCCTGAAGCTGGAACATTTCAATGGGGACAAACAATTACTTCTGCTTACTTGCCAGTTGACAATTCTGAGTACTTCTCAAGTAAATTAAATCTTTTTGATTGGTTGTGTCAATATACTAAAGAAACTACTGAAATCTATATTCGAGGCTGTTTAGGAAAAATGCTGTTTGCAGGCGAAGACATTTACAAACAAGTTGAGGTTTTATCAGGAGGCGAAAAACAAAGATGTATGATCCTAAAAATGATGCTATTGGATGCTAATGCTTTGGTGATTGACACTCCAACAAACCATTTGGATTTGGAATCTATTCAAGCATTTAACAATAATCTGGTAAAATATCCGGGTAACATTTTCTTTGCATCTCATGATCACGAATTTATTCAGACTGTAGCAAACAGAATAATCGAACTTACTCCCAGCGGAATTATTGATAAACTCATGGATTACGACGAATATATTTATGATGAAGAAATCAAAAAACTAAAGGAGAAAATGTATAAAACAAAAAAATAATACCAATTGTATTAATTGTTTTAATCAGTAAATTTTTAAGCAACTGAGTTTTTCTTTAAAAAGCAATTATATTCTCGCCACATTTAAAAACACAATAAACACTGACACCGTAATCACAATATAAATGATTCGAGCAGTTTCTGGAGAGAATTTCCATAATTTATATTTTATTGAACCTTCGTGACAAGAGTTCAGGCAATCGCCACACATTGTACAGGTAAAACCTGGTTTCCGAGCGTCGATATTCTGTTTTTCAAGTGCAAGGTATTTGCAGGATTTTGCACACCGCATGCAACTTGTGCAAGTATCATCAATATACATTCTGAATGGATTAACAAAACGTGCGTAATTTAAAATCGTTCCTAATGGGCAAAAATATACGCAATGAATCATCTTTCCAGTAAAAGTTGAAACAAAAATTACAACTAACAGCCCAATTACTCCAAATACAATTGCAATGATTGCAGCTGAGTATAAAGACACTCCAAAAGTACGTAGCAGAATTACAGAAAATACAAAAATGACTAAAGAAATAGATTTGATAAGTTTTAGATATTTTGTGTTCAACTTCCTCGATTTTGATTTAATCCCTGATGTCAAATTATCCAATGCCCCAAAATAGCAAAGTTGACTGCACCATGCCGGACCAGTGAGAAAAACTGTTGATAAAAACAAAATCGGCATAAATGAAAATTCCATTCTAAAAATTGCCCCACCAGGAATAACTGCTGGAATTGGGAGATGCAACTTCCCAGTCATTAAAAAATCATCAAAACCGGATAAGCCAAGAATAAGTTGTGCAAAAAACACGAGCGAAAACAAAGTCCAACTGATAGTTCTCCATTTGGAAACCTTTGAAACATCTAACATTTTAACAGCAAGAAATCCGCCCAATACAGACATTGCTCCTATTTGCAACCAGCCAAAACCAGAAAAGAATCGTTCAGCCAACAACATTGGAGTTGCAACCTTTAGTTGCACTATTGAAAGTAAAACAAACGATACTGCTGCTGCAATTATTCCAGATAGTATCTTGGCTCTTTTCATAATTTAAATATCGCAGTAAAAATATAAAGAATTTCCAAAATGGAAGGAAGCAAAAATTCTAAGTTTTCAAAATAAATTTTCACTTATGAGAGCATCTATTCTTAGCATCGGTGACACTGACTCTTGCATGTTTAATGTGGTTATAAAAGAGAATTTCAATTCACACAACAATTCAGTAGCAGGGTTTAGGAGTTGTCTCAATTTCATAAACGCCGACATCGATACAATCTTTTAGAAAATATTTTTAGTTCAATGCGATACCCACGATAAATCCCACCCAAGGTTTATTATTGTATATCCATACTTTTCTATCTGGATTCAAAAGATAATCATAACCTATTGCAAATCCAAAACTAGCCATATCAAATTCTAAGAAACCAGCAATTCCCGCTTGAATAATCATTCCACTATATTCATCCGACAAGCTGTTTTGGGTGGTAAAAGGACTAATCAGTGTTGTACCTGGACCTGCAAAAAAACCAAAATCGTATCCCCTATTAGTAATTTTACAATAACTCCTGCCCAAAGGGTCCATTTTACTAATTATTTTATAATTATCATACCTCCAGCCAGTATACATGGCAAAATTTAAGTCTGTTGTCAATTGTGCAGGTAATCCATAAACAGATGGACGATATTTTAAAAGCATTGTTGTAATATCAATGTCTAGACTCTGTTTCTTAAATATAATGGGGTTAAACATAAGGTTGTCGGAAGCCTTTAATGGGATGGTCAAAAAATGTTTCTTTTCAGGTTGCCCATTTATAAGGGAATAAACATCGAGCTGTTCATCTGTAACATCTAAATAAACATCCTGTACATCATTATTTTCAGTCTTCAATTTATAAAATCCATTATTAAAACCATGAATGGAAGCATTCTCTAGCGTATTACAAGATGTGAGAATTCCAATTATCGAAATTGAAATAATAATGTTTCTATAATTTATCTTCATAATTAATCCGAATAATTCAAAATAATACCATTTTGGGAAATTCTCTACTTTCAATCACACCAGTCCATCTATTTGCAACTCAAAATTAACAAAATTTATAAATAAATCGAATTTTGGGACTAAAAATATGGATTTTGGGTTACACAAAATTTTAAGGGCGAACTTATAAAAAAATAGTTGAGAATTCTTAAGCATAACGCACCAAGTTAACGCTAGGAATGGTTTACAAAACTAGGATTCTAACTGACACGTTCACTATTGATAATGGGTATAGTTTGAATATGCAAAAGAAAAGATTCTTAACTGGTTCAACCAATTAGGAATAAATAACTTAGTCTAAATTTTTAGGAACAATTCCCAACTAAACTTTAACTTTGCAAAATAATTTTTTACTTATGAAAGCATCTATATTAAGCATCGGCGACGAAATTTTGATTGGACAGATTGTAAATACAAATGCAGTATGGATTTCGCAAAAGCTTAATGAGGTTGGAGTAAAAGTCAATTATATTTATTCGGTTGGCGACGACAAAACTGATATTATTGAAGCAATCCAAACTCTGATGAGCAAAACCGATATTGTCTTAATTACTGGTGGACTAGGCCCCACCAATGATGATATCACAAAGAATGTTCTTTGCGAAATGTTTGGAGCTAAGTTAATTCTAAGTGATATGGTTCTTGAGAACATACACGAGCTACTAAGTAAGCGCGGGTTCAAGATGAACGCTAACAATCACGATCAAGCAATGGTTCCGGATAATGCAAAAGTTCTAAACAACAAGATGGGAACGGCTCCTGGAATGCTTTTCGAGAAAAATGGCAAATATCTTATTTCAATGCCTGGTGTGCCCTTCGAAATGAAACATTTGATGGAGACACAGGTTTTACCTTTTATAATAGACACATTTACAACCAAACCAATTATTCACAAAACACTTATGGTGGTTGGTTTACCCGAATCAATGCTGGCAGAAAAAATTGCTGATTGGGAAAATGCTCTGCCCGAATTTGTACATCTTGCATATTTACCTTCACCCGGATTTATACGATTGAGATTGAGCATTTACGAAGCAGAACCCGAACACAATTTGCTGATACAAGAGCTTACAACAAGTCTTAAAAAATATATTCCTGACAATATTTTTGCTGAAGAAGATGTAAAACCAGAGGTTTTAATTGGACAACTCTTAAAAGCACAAGGAAAAACCTTATCAACAGCCGAAAGTTGCACTGGCGGAACAATTGCTGCGATGATAACTTCAGTACCAGGCAGTTCGGCTTATTTTAAAGGATCGGTAGTTTCTTACGACAACGAAGTAAAACAAAATGTTTTAAAAGTTAACCATAACGATTTGTTGCAGTTTGGAGCGGTTAGTCAACAGGTAGTGGAACAAATGGCTGCTGGAGCTTTGGATTTACTCAAAACTGATTATGCTATTGCAGTAAGCGGAATTGCAGGTCCCGATGGCGGCACTCCAGAAAAACCAGTGGGAACAATATGGATTGCAGTTGCATCGAAAGATAAAACTGTCAGCAAAATATTCCATTCATTAAATAACAGAGAAATAAATATCTTACGTGCATCAAATACCGCATTGGCAATGTTGGTAGAGACGTTAAGATGATAAATCTGCTTCGACATAAATCATTTCTACATAAGATTTCTTTTAAAATAATTTGACTTATCACATAAATTGTGTTATATTTGTAACGTAATGTTTGTAACGTAAAGTTTGTAACGTAAATTATGTAATAGAATTAAGTAATTATGGCAGCTAACGAAATTGACCCTGAAAATCCCTTCCCAGTACTGGATTACATTTCACCAGAATATTTCTGCGATCGCAAAGACGAAACAGAAAAAATAATTTCGGCATTTAAAAACGGTCGAAACATAACCTTGATCTCTATTCGTCGCCTCGGAAAAACAATTCTCTTAAAACACATACTAAACAAATTACAAAAGGACAAGAACAATCGAATTCTGTTTATTGACATTATGCCTACTGAATGCTTGAAAGATTTTGTAAAAGCATTTAGCGATGCAATTGTAAAAGACGAGAAAAACAATCGTGGATTTCTGGAAAAAATATCAGCCTTTGTTGCAGGAATAAGAGGAAAATTGGTATTCGATGACTTATCTGGAGTTCCATCAGTTGAAGTAAGTGTTGCCGACGAAAAAGAAGCAGAACTAAGCATAAAAAAGATTTTTGAATATCTGGCTGCTCAGAAGTCAAACTATATAATTGCTTTTGATGAATTTCAGCAGATTACAAATTACCCAGAAAAGAATACTGAGGCCATTCTGAGGACGTCAATACAACACCAGCATAAGGACAGCTTTATCTTTTCTGGTAGTAGTAAAGATATTCTTAGCTCGATGTTTAGTGATTACGGGAAACCTTTTTACCAGAGTTCCGATATAATGGAACTAAAGAGAATAAATCCAGAAGTTTATACTTCCTTTATTTTTAAGCATTTCACAAAAAGAGAAAAGAGTATTGATAAAAATCTGATTTCTCATTACATTGAATTTTACAACAATCACACATATTATGTACAATACTTTTTCAATCGGCTTTTCGAATATTCCAAAGAAGAGGTCACTGAAAAAGATGCAAGATTAGTCGAAGATATTATTCTCAAAGAGCGCGAATACATTTATTTTGGATATAGGAGTCTCCTCACTTCTGTACAGTTTTCGGTAATGACAGCAATCGCAAAAGAAGGTGGTGTTGAGCAGATAAATGCTGGAAGTTTTTTAAGCAAATACAAGCTTTCGCAACCAAGTTCAGTCACAGCCGCAGTTAATGCATTGATTGAAAAACAGATGATTTATTATGAAGACAATAAATATCGTCTTTATGATGTATATCTTGAAAAATGGTTAAAAAAGACCTTTTAAAAGCTACCTCTCAACAACAATCTTTGTCAAATATTTTTCGCTTCCTGACACGATTTCCATCAAATAAATTCCGTTTGCAAATCCTGATATATCTATTCTTTTAATTTCGGACTCATTTGACGTAAAGACAACTTGACCGAGATTGTTAACAATTGATATTTTCGATATTTCTTTTACAAACTGGATTTCCAAAAAGTTATTTGCAGGATTTGGATAGACATTAATAATATCAGAACTTGAAATTCCAGATTGAGTCGAAGCACTAACGATAATACTTTCTCCAAGGACAAACAAAGATTCCGGACACCAGTCGTTGCTAGCAGTGAGACTTACAGTATAAGATCCTTGAGCTGAATAAATGCAATATGGATTATAGTCAGATGATGTGCTACCATTACCAAAATCCCAAAAATACGAATCAGCATTTTGAGAATTATTTTCAAAAACAGCTATTGCATTAGGCAAATACAAGTCATTTGAATTCACAGTAAAATCTGCGATAGCAGCATTATGTATTTCAAAATAATCTGGCAGTTCAAGAGTGTCATTTTCCTCAATTCCAAACGCAATAAGTTCCAAATCATATATTCCAGCAGCGGCATAGTTAATCGCAGGATTTTGCTCAACGCTGACTGATGTTGATGCTCCAGGGAAATTCCAGGCAAAAGCAACCGCATCAGTAGATGTATTTATAAAAGCTATTTCTTCTCCAACACAATAATCTTGACCAGCTAAGTCGAATGCAGCAACAGGTTTTGGTAAATAATCGCACTTTACAGCATCGTAAGCTATTGATTCAGAGGCAATTCCGGTAGAATCTCCGAGATAAACCCAAAAATCATCACCTGGCTGATAATAGAAATTTCCTAAATCAGCCCACTGATCGTTAAAGTCGGCCTGATCAATTAAAACAGTAGTGGTTTCATCTCCGTGTTTTATACGATAAGGAGCATTCTGTGCATTTGCATTTGTTACTGGAATGTAAGCAGAAATATTGTAATATCCAGCTTGTGTCAACTCTGGAATCCAATGAACCCAGCAAATATCATCTGCTGTAGCTTCTGTCAGTGTCCACCAAGAATGACCATTATAACCAGCATTTTGATCGCGGAAATATCTCATTTGCGAACCATTTTCACTGTTATTCATTTCAAAACCATGGTGATAATATACATCATCAATAATAGTATCATTATAAGTCACTTCTTCGGCGTGAGCAGTAATAGTCCAAGCAATTACACCATAAGATCCATCATAATCTAAATTTTCGTAACCGTTGTTATAACCGGGCCAGTCGTAATATGCTTTAAATCCATCATAACTTGGCCACGAAGGAGTGTTTTTATCTCCATAAGGGTCGCTAAAGATAAGGGTATGCTGACCAACTATATAACCTTTTGCTAGAATCAAATGCCCTGAGCTTGTTAGCATTACACACATTGGGAAAGGATAATCTGTATCAATTTCTGCAAGCACATCAGCAAATAAAACATCATCGTTCCACTCTTGTACAGATTCAAAATAATGAAGTTCCATGTAATTTCTCATTTGAGAATTTGGCGAACCTAATCCCCACATATAACCATAACCGCCATAAGCAACATCACCTCCTGATGTAGTAGCAGAGTTTTCAAAATAATACTCGTTAAATCTATATTTTGTTGAAACGTATGAACCATAATAACTGGTGTGTGGGAATAATTTAGTCACAGGAGTTGGCCATTTTGGCAATTTATTATAATAAGCCACAGCCATAATTGCCGTTGCTACTGCACATGAGCCATAACCATAATGTGCATCTGGAGTGTCATAAACTTGATGAGTATATGGTACTTCGCCCGAAATTAAAACTTCTGATTTTGTTGATTTCAAATCGAAAAATGCGATATCAATATTTCCTTCGTGTCTGTATATTAATTCCTTTTCAGATGTACTAGTGTTTAACTTATAAATCTCACGTCCGCTATATGTTGTGTAAACTATTTCTGAATTCGAAACAGAAATAGGTAACATTTCAATTTCATCATCTGTGTTGGTGAGATTTATGTGAACAGGATTTTTATAGTCGCAAATATAAATTTCGGCATTTTTTAGAGTATTGTTTTCGATTAGAGTGTTATGGAATATTATGTTTTGAGAATCGTCAGTCCATTTTGGTGCTAGTCCAAAACCAATAGGATAAGTTGTCGCAGACGATATTTCATAGACATACATTTGATCAGATTGATACAAAATTTTAGATCCATCTGGCGAAAATTGCGGATAGGAACTAAGATTATTCTCCGCTGAAATCGGAATAATTTTCCCAGTTAAGACATTAAACATCATCAATCTATCATTATTGGAATAAACGCTATAATTCTGATCTGGTGATATTGCAATCAAATTAGAGTAATAACCAAGTAGTGTGGTTTGAGTAATACCATCTTCCAACAAAATTAAAGTCTCATCGATAGTAAATGCAACACCACTACCCGTAAAAATAGGTTGTCCACACAATTGGACAGGAGTATGTAACAATTCAGTTTTGAGGGTTTCGAGGTTTATTACAGCAGGCGCTTGCCCATCATCACTAATATGTTTGTATCCGACAAATTTTCCATCGGCAGAAACAGTAAAATACCTACCACAACCAGGAGCCGAAACTAAAGTTTGTAACTCGCCATTATTGAGGTAATAAAGCGAATTGCAATAATTGTCCGTAAAGACATAACCATTCAATGCAGGCTTTACATTAATAAAATATCCTTGTTCTTCGGCATAATAAGCATCATGAGGCCGAGTTTGACCAAACACTATAAGACTCGTAGTAATAAGTAATAATTGTAAAAATAAATTTTTCATGGTAAATGTTTTAATATTTTAGTTCTACAAACAGTAATTAATCTGTTGCAAATTGACCTTTTAATCTTTTTCTTTTTCCATTTTCATAACCATCGTGGTTGTTAGGCCGTCGGTAGTTTCTATTCTGCGGAGCCAGAGTTCTTTGTTTGTAAGTCGAATGATTTCGAATGACTGAACTTCTGACATAATTGTGATGTCAATATTTTCCTTATCATCATCAAAACTCCAAGTTATGTATTCGGTTCGACTGACAGGGAAAAACCCAGTGGAAATAGCAAAAAAGAAATTCCCATCTCCATCTTTTTCTATTGTAAGCTTAACCGCTGTAACGGTAATGTCAGAGATGTCAATTGGAATCCCACCTGTCAGAGAATCAAGGTCAACATCACCGAGCATCGAAGTAAGATCATTTAGACTTACAACAGTGTCGTTTACTGTAGTTTCGGTAAGTACCCAAGTGCCTTCGATTCTCTTTGTCGCACTAAGCCATGAAAAAGATGGGCCTTCTTCATATTTGTTGCACGACATAAATACAAAAATAAAACCTGAGATGATACAAGCTAAAATGCAAAACTTTTTCATAAAAATAATTTTAAAAAATATGGATTCTAATTGAATGCTAAATTACAAAAAAAAACAATAAGGGTGCAGACTTACAAAAAAAACGGATTCCTGGGCGTAGGAATCCGCATAGAGAAACAATGTTGAAATCTCAATAAACCTTTCGCAAGATTTATATAACTTCTAAAACATCGAAATGATTAAACATTATTGATTACTTGAATGTTGAAAAATTCATAATCAGGAATGAAAAATTCTACATCAATAATATAGCAAACAATCATCTCGTATCCGCGACAAATTTATAAAATTTTACATATAATAATTCACATATGTTCAAAAAAAAAACGGACACTCTGGAAAAGAATCCGTTTAGAGAAAATTGAACTAAAACTGAAACCTTGGGTAAGATTTCTAAAACCTTAACTTTTTAGAAAGTTTGAACTAAAAATATTATTGTTTGAATCTATCAACTTAACAAAATAATTACCACTATTTAATTCTGAAATATCAACTTTAAAATTTTGCTCATTAGTAATAATCTGACTAACAACAAGTTGACCAGCTACATTATATATTTCTATTGATTTACAATCAGACATATTTTCGATCTGAATAAAGTCTTGAGCTGGGTTTGGATAGATTTCAAATGATTTATTGTAACTTTCGTCTATTCCAACACTTGCATTTCTGATACAACGAACCGACATTCCATCTTTTTTATCGTTATCGGTAATGTTCAAATATCCAGAAGATGGATCCATAACACTATACCAAGCGTAATCCTCTCCAGTTTCGGTTCCGTGCCAGAAATACCCATCATCCAATATATTATAAAACACTCCATTTTGATTGCGATATCCTCCACCAAAAGCAGTAAAACCACTTTCATTTGTTGCATCAGTATTTGGTTCGCCCCAGTGTGAAGTGCCAATCTCTTTAAGCTTACTTGCCGCATCGCTTGGGCCACCCAAATATGATACTAAAGCATTCCAATCATCGTAAGTTGCAACATGCCAATCTGTAGGGCAGATGTTTTTAGAATTGTCGACTGCATAAAAGTTATAAAGATAGCCATATGTCTCACCGTATGTTGGATATTGGCAATATGCACCAGTGAATAGATCGCTCCATTCCGAATTTTCTGTGACCAAATCAATGCTAGTTCCATCACTGTATTTTGTGGTTTTTAGGTTTTCTTTAGTCCACAATTGGGTTCCTATAGTTACAGTATTATAAAGATTACCATCGGCATCGCTTACTGTATTTTGTGCGTTACTGTTGAATGCCATTAATACAATTACTACAAATAGTAGAGATGTTTTATTCATTTCATTTTGTCAGTGATTATAGTGCTGACGCCGCACTTTTAAATTTTCAAATAATTAGTCTTGAATTATTATTGCATCGAATCCAGATTCTAAATAAAGTTTTTCGATCTCTTCTTTTGTTATTCTTTTGTTCACCATCCAAGTCGAATTAAGATTCCATTCTGGGAATTCAACATTTAAGAAGCTATCGGTGTTGCTGAAATAATAAACTGCTTTATGACCTTCGATTTCATATACCTCAGCAGCTGCATATTCCTTAAACAGTAAATAATCATTAAATCGTTCTTTAAATCCAATCATAAGCATCAATGTTGTTTTCTCGGATGGTTTTACATTGACAGAAGTCATAACATTATTACTCATCTCGACTTCGATAGGCACAAAGTCTTTAATTGGCATTGAATATGACCACTCCTCAAATCTTTCGAAAGTGAGCTTCATTTGATTCTGAGCGTTCGTAAAACCGTAAACAAAAACAATCAGAATTGATATTAAAATCTTTTTCATGCTTATTTATTTTTTTATTAATTATAAACCACAAAACTAACTCTACAATCTGTCAAATTACCGCTTAAATCCTTAACCGTTATCAACAACTTTCCGTTGGCACTGCTGTAAGAAACAATTACTGATTGTCCTACTGCTGTGAGGTTGGTAGTAAAGTAATTATATTGAAAATTCTCATCAGCAATTGTTACTGAATAAGTTCCGACAGCATCACGTGTTGCCGTAACATTAGGAGTTGAGTTGGTAGTATTTATTGTTCCATCAGCATTAACCATTCCGTATGCTATTGGCAGTAAATCCTTATAATTTGTAGCAGGTCTAGTGACACCCCCATTAATATGAACCTGTCCTTCTACTTGTAAT
>Ga0209800_10003188_pt1 | contig 13333 bp, 5 predicted proteins | sample Higcelweek8metaG_FD_187174 | JGI IMG/M metagenome (GOLD analysis project Ga0209800, IMG submission 187174) | Freshwater pond sediment microbial communities from the University of Edinburgh, under environmental carbon perturbations - High... | ecosystem: Environmental > Aquatic > Freshwater >... | reverse complement strand
CTCCCTGTCCCTGTCCAGGCGTTCGGAGCGGCGCTGGCGCATGGGCCTGCCCGGCGAATGCTCCACCCACCGCGTGCTGCTGGACCGCCTGATGCGCGAGCGCCCCGAGCTCCCCCAGCTGCCGACCCTGGTGGTGAACCCGTCCTCCATCATCTCCTCCCTGCGCCAGAACGAGATCGGCTCCTTTTTCTGCGGCGAGCCCTGGAGCACCAAGTGCGGGCGCGAGGGCCTGGGGGACACGCTGTTGCGCTCGCGCGACATCCTGCCCGGCCATCTCTGCTGCATCCTGGCCGTGCGCGAGGAGTTCGCCAGGCGCCAGGGCCAGGTGCTGACCGACTACGTGCGCACCCTGCTTACGGCCAGGGACCGGGTGCGCCGCGCCCCGGCCTTCGGGGCTGCGGTGCAGGCCGCCTGCACCGGGGTAGACATTTCCGTGGCCCGGCAGGTGCTGGACGAGGGGGGCGTCAGTTTCGACGACCTGGAGCCGGAGGAGGGCCGCCTGGATTCCTTCGTGCGCCTGGCCCGGCAGGCCGGGGTTCTGCCGGAGTCCTGCTCCATCCAGGGCTTCGCCCGGCCGGAGTATTTTGCCCAGGCCTCGGCCTGAGTCACGAATTTTACACTTTTCAGTCCCATTCCGGGAACTCTTTTCCCAGCCAGACGCTCTACTGTTGTAGCAACACCCGCAGGCGAGAACCGGCCCGTCGGTGTGCCACACCTTGAACGGAGGGCAGCATTATGGGCGAGAGCAAATGGATTCCCACGGTTTGTTACCAATGCAAGGCCGAGTGCGCGATTTTGGCCCGCGTGGAAGACGGAGTGGTGCGGGAGGTCAAGGGCAATCCCCTGGCGCGCGGCAAGATGTGCGTCAAGGGCATGGCCGGAATCACCACGCTCTATTCCCAGGAGCGGCTCAAGCGCCCCATGAAGCGGGTGGGCGAGCGCGGCGAGGGCAAGTTCGTGGACATCGGCTGGGACGAGGCCATGGACATCATGGAGAAGAAGCTGCGTGAGCTCATGAAGAACGGCGAGGCGCACAAGTTCACCTACTCCATGTTCCCGCATTCCACCACGGACCCCAAGTGGCGCTTCGTCAACGCCGTGGGCGGGTTCATCAGCACGGGCCTGCCGCACTGCGACTCGGCCAAGATCATGGCCCACCTGCACACCTTCGGCTGTTTCCCCAACCACCATATCGCACCCATGTACTACACCGTGCCCAGGGGCGGGATCATGATCCTCTCCGGCCGCCACCCCTTCGGCTGTCTGGACGACGCCAGCGTGCCGAAGCACATCCTGGACGCCAAGGAGCGCGGGGCCAAGCTCATCGTCATCGACCCCATCTTCCGCACCGAGGCGGCCAAGGCCGACTGGTGGATTCCCATCAAGCCCGGCGGCGACGCGGCCCTGTTCCTGGGCATGGCGAGCCACATGCTCAAGAAGGGCCTGTACAACAAGGCCTTCTGCGACAAGTGGGTGCGCGAGGGCGACATGGACAAGCTGGCGGCCTTCCTCAAGGACAAGACCCCTGAGGCCATGAGCAAGATCTGCGAGGTCCCGGCCAAGGACATCATCAAGCTGGCCGAGATGTGCGCGGCGGCCCCCAGCGTCAGCGTCGACGCCTTCAAGTCCATCATGTACGGCAACGGCATGGACTGGGGCCACGCCTGGTCCATCTTCCTGGTCATCACCGGCAACCTGGACAACCCCGGCGGCCAGCCCCTGCCGGAGATCGCGCCCATGGCCGCCGTGGCGCCCGTGCCCCCGGCTCCGAACCTGAAGGAGCTGGGCTACCACCGCACCGGGCCCAACCGCGACAAGTTCAACCACTACAACTTCATCCTGGAGCCCACCTGGTACGCGGCCCAGGCCGTGAAGGAAGGCAACCTGAAGGTCTTCTTCGCCTCGGAGTGCAACCCGGCACTAAGCGAGATGGGCTCCGGGGAGTGGCGCAAGGCCATGACCATGAAGGACAAGAAGGGCAACTACCTGCTGGAGCTCTTCGTGGTCACCGAGATATTGCCCTCGGAAACCATGAAGTGGGCCGACCTGGTGCTGCCCGACCAGACCAACTTCGAGCGCTGGGAGCTGCTGTACATGCCCTGGTGGTACAACTTCGGGCACACGGCGGCGGTTTGCCAGCCGGTGGTCAAGCCCATCGGCGAGTCGCGCCACGCCAACCGCGTGATGATCGACCTCGGCAAGCGCATGTTCCCGGAGTTCTTCGCCTTCAAGGACGATGTGGAGTATTACGACATCGAGCTCTCGGGCGTGGGCATGAGCATGCAGAAGGTGCTCGACGGCGGCGCCCTGTGGTCGCCGGGCACGGTTGGCTTCCGCAAGTACGAGGACGCGGGCAAGTTCAACACGGCCAGCGGCAAGATCGAGCTGGAATGGAGGATGTACAAGGACATCGGCCAGGAGTGGCCGAGCCCGGAGCTGCCGCTGGAGTTCCGCCGCGACGCGGACAAGTACCCCTTCATCCTGGTGAACTTCCGCACCATCTTCCTGAACAACACTGGGGCCTGGTCGCAGAACAACGCCCAGCTGCGCGACTCGGTCTCCGGCCTGGACGCCAATCCGCTCCTGCTCAACCCCATCGACGCCGCCCGCCTGGGCATCGCCGACGGGGCCACCGTGACCGTGGAGTCGAGCACCGGCAAGGTGCGCATCCCGGTCATGTTCACCGAGAAGATCAAGCCCGGCTGCGCGGGGATCATCCACGGCTTCGGGCAGACCATGGGCAAGGTGGCCGCGCGCGGCAAGTGGATCGGCGACAACGAGCTCATCGCTGACGCGGGCTCGCATCTGGACGAACAGGATCTGCGCGGCGGCGAGGCCCATGTCTCCACCCGCGTCCGGATCGCGAAGTAAAGGAGGGCGGACATGAAACAACTCAGCATAATGGTCGACCTTGACCGCTGCATCGGCTGCAAGACTTGCATCGTGGCCTGCCGCAACCACTACGGCCTGGTGGACCACGAGAAGTCCATGCCCGGCTCCATGAGCCACTACCTGCGCGTGGAGAGCGAATGCACGGGCAGCTACCCGAACCTCGCCGAGGACTACTGGGTGGTCATGTGCCAGCACTGCAAGAAGCCCCCGTGCATCAAGGCCTGCGAGGCCGGGGCCATCCACAAGGACGTGCAGACCGGCATCGTGCTCATCGACAAGAACAAGTGCGTGGGGGCCAAGAAGTGCATCGAGAAGTGCCCCTACGCCGTCATCCAGTTCGACGCGCCGGGCAAGTTCGCCCACAAGTGCACCCTGTGCTACGACCGGGTCATCCACGGGCAGGTGCCCGTGTGCGTGGAGGTCTGCCTGGCCGACGCCCTCTCCTTCGGTGAGAAGGAGATCCTGCTCATGCAGGCCGACGCGGCAGGCAAGAAGGTCGTGAAAAAGAAGAGCACCCAGTCCATCCTCTACGTCAAGAGCTGAGGCTGAGGCGTTCAGCCGGGCCGGGCGGCGTCCACGCGGCGCTGCCCGGCCAATGCCGGGTGTGTGTCCAAGTCACCGGAGGGCGCCATGATCCAGATACGGCTGAAGGCGCCATGCAGGCGGGAGTTCGAAAAGGATGTCTACAGGCCGGGGGTCATCTCCCTTTCGCGCCTGGCCTGGGGCTCCCTCGGGGGTGGGCTGACGCTCGCCGTCATCGCCATTTTTTCCCGGGGCAGCGGGGTGGGGGTGCTTTACCCGCCGCTCGCCGCCACCTGCTTCATCAACGCCACCTGCGTGTATCTGCGCGTGGCCCGGCCCCGGCAGGTCATCGTGGGGCACCTGGTGTCCAGCGTGGCCGGGTTGCTGGCCGTGCTGGCGGGCGACGCCCTGGTTCAGGCGCTGCCCGCCCCGGCCATCCTGCCGCTCAAGCTGGGGCTGGCCGTGGGGCTGGCCGCAGTGTTCATGCAGGTCTTCGACGCCGACCATCCGCCAGCCGCAGCCACGGCGGCCATTCCGGCCATCCTGCCCCTGCCCATGGCGCCGTTCCTGCTGCCTCTGCACATGGCCTGGGGCGCGGTCATCGCCGTGCTCTGCGCCCTGGCCTGGAACCGGGTCTGGTTCACCTACCCCCCGCCCGAGGGCGAGGGCTGCCCCCTGTGCCTGGGGCTCCACCAGGGCCGTGCGGAGATGCTGGGGCTGGGGCTGTGCGTGCTGGCGGCCGTGCTCATGGCGCTGCGGCCCCTGTCCGAGCCGGTCTATCAGGCCGGGCTCTTGGGCATGCTCGCAGGGGGGCTGGTGCTCATGCTCCAGCATTTCGTCGGGGCCAGTCTGGTCTTGGGGAAGGACCCCGGCTAGCTGTGAAGTTGCAGGACGTTGTTCACAACCTCCCCGACTCGGCTGATGGGCGGTTTGTTTTGTAACGCGGAGTGGTTCCTGTAGACGTTGTATTCGCGGAGCCAGCGGGGCAACTCGCTGGCTCTTTCATTCGAGTTCGGGTACGCGGCGGCGTAGGCCCATTCGCGCAGCGAGTCTGGATGAACCGTTCGGCTTTGCCGTTGGTGCGCGTGGGGAGACCCGCCTGGCGAGCCATCTCCGGCGGGCGCGGCTTGCGCCTCAGTCCTTGGCCGCGCCGCGCGCGGTGACGCGGGCCAGGGCTTCCCGCAGCTGCTGCGCCTGCACTGGCTTGCTGACGTAATCGTTCATTCCGACGCCCATGAACTTCTCCCTGTCTCCGGTGAGGGCGTAGGCCGTCAGGGCGATGATCCACACCCCTGGTCCGCCGGGAAGCGCGCGGATCTGCTCCGTGGCCTCCACGCCGTTCATCTCCGGCATCTGGATGTCCATGAGCACGCAGTCGAAGCGGCCCTGGCGCACGGCTTCCACGGCCTTGCGCCCGTTGTTCACGCAGACGACCTCATGGCCCATGCGCGTGAGCAGCATCTGGATGGCGAATTGGCTGACCTCTTCGTCTTCCGCCACGAGGATGGAGAGCCTGCGGTCCTTGCCGCTGTCCGAGGCCGGGCTGCGCGGGCTTTCCGCCACGGCCTTCTCCGCCACGGCGGCCACGGGCAGGTGCAGGTAGATGGCGGTGCCCTGCCCCAGGGTGCTGTCGACAGCGATTTCTCCGCCCATGACCTGGGTCAGCCGCTTGACGATGGCCAGGCCCAGCCCGGCCCCCTCGTACTGGCGGGTGTAGGAGGCGTCGGTCTGGGTGAAGCGCTGGAAGACGTGGTCCACCTTGTCGTCCGGGATGCCGATGCCCGTGTCGCTGACGCTGATGTACAGGTGGAGCCCATCCCTGCCCTGCCCGAAGGGGTGGGACCAGGCCTCCACGCGCACGGACCCGGCCGGGGTGAACTTGATGGAGTTGCCCACGAGGTTGAACAAAATCTGGCGCACGCGGGCCTCGTCTCCCAGGAGCTTCCGGGGCGTGCCCGGGGCGATGTTGAAGGCCAGCTCCAGCTGCTTGGCCCTGCTGGCCAGGCTGAACACGTTGGCCACGGCGTCGAAGATGTCCTCCAGACGGAACGGGGCGTTCTCCAAGGTGATGCGCCCGGCCTCCAGGCGCGAGAAGTCCAGGATGTCGTTGAGCAGGGACAAAAGCCTGCCTGCGGCCTCATAGGCCATGTTGGAGTAGGTGGCCTGCTCGGCCGGCGTGGCGCCTTCCTTCAGCAGGTGCAGCATGCCCAGCACCCCGTTCAGCGGCGTGCGTATCTCGTGGCTCATGTTGGCCAAAAATTCGCTCTTGGCCATGTTGGCGGCCTCGGCGGCGTCCTTGGCGGCCAGGCTGAGCAGCTCGGCCCGCTTGCGGTCCGTGATGTCCATGCCGTAGACGTTGACGTAGTCTTGGCCCGCCACCGGGGTGAAGCTTATGTCCAGGATCCTGTCGCCCAGGGGCACCTCGGCGTGGTCGGTCCGGCCGGTGCTCCGGGCCGCCGCCACATGCCCCGCCAGGAACGCGGGGAAGGCCCGGCCCACCGGGGACGAAAACGCGTCCTGGAAGGTCTGGCTGGCCCTGTTGGCGTGGGTGATGCGCAGGTCCGGGCCGACGCGCATGACCAGGAAGGGGTTCTCCTCCGGGAACTTGGCCCAGCTTTGGGCCTCCAGTTCGGCCATCTTGCGGTCCGTGATGTCGCGGTTGCTGACGCGCCGGCCCAGAGACACCCCGCTCGGGGCCATCAGGTCCACGCAGTGGTGGCTGATCCAGACCACCTGGCCGTCGCGGCGGAGGATGCGGAAGTCCAGGCTGGACGACTTGTGCAGGCCGGCCTTCGACTCCCGGAGATGTTGCGCGTACAAGTCCTGGTCGTCGGGGTGGACGATGCGCAGGATGAGCTTCGGGTCGGCCAGGAACTCCTCGGCCGCGTAGCCCGTCACGCGCGAGCAGGACGGCGAGACCCAGACCATCCTGCCGTCCGGCGTGCGCCAGTATTCCCAGTCGAAGGTGTAGTCCGCCACGGTGCGGAACTTGGCCTCGCTCTCGCGCAGGGCGGCCTCGGACTTCCTGCGCTCGGTGATGTCCACGACGATGCCCAGGTACCTGCGCACCCGGCCCTTTCCGTCGAGCTGGGGCTGCCCGCGCGAGTAGAGCCAGCGCTCGCCGCCGTCGCGGGTGTTCAGGCGGTATTCCACGGAGATGGGCGCCCCGGCCTGCGCCGCTTTCTGCACGGCGGCTACGGCGGCCTCGCGGTCCTCGGGGTGTGTGGACTCAAGCCAAGCCTCGTAGGAGGCAGGGTGCTCGGTGGGGTCCAGGCCATAGAGCCGGAACAGCTCGTCGGACCAGATGTTCTCGTTGGTCGCGAGGTCCCACTCCCAGGTGCCCGCGTTGGCGGCGTTCAGCGCCAGCGTGAGCCGGTCGTGGGTGCACAGCAGCTCATCCTCGGCCCGCTTGCGGTCGCTGATGTCCAGGGCGTAGGCCAGCCGCGCCACGGGCCTGCCCGCGTTGTCCTTCAGGACCGTCAGGTCCAGGAGCACGGGGAAGGTGCTGCCGTCCTTGCGCAGGTGCGTGGACTCGAAGGTGCCGTGGCCGACCCCCTCCAGTTTGGCGAGGCGCTGCAACAGGTCCGCGCGCGCTTCCGGCGGGAACAGGTCGGTCACGGGCAGGCCCACGAGCTCCTCCTGCGTGTAGCCCCGCTGGCGGGCGAAGGAGGGGTTCACGGACTGCAGCGTGTTGTCCGTCGCGCGGGAGATGGCCATGCCGAACTCCGCGTGCTCGAACACGTGCTGCCAGCGGGCGGCCTCTTCGCGCGCGCGCTTGGATTCCGTGATGTCCAGGCAGTAGGCCACCCGCGTCACGGGCCGCCCGGCCTCGTCCATGAGCACCGTGATCTCGACCAGCACCGGGAAGGAGCTGCCGTCCTTGCGCCTGTGCCAAGACTCGAAGATTCCGTGCCCGGTGACGTCCAGGACCTTGAGGTTCTCGGTGAGCTCGGCCCACGCCTCCTCCGGGTAGACGGTGCGGACAGGCAGTCCGGCAAGCTCCTCCGGCTCATAGCCGCGCTGCCTGGCGAAGGAGGGGTTCACGGAGAGCAGGGTGCTGTCCGTCACGCGGGAGATGGCCAGGCCGAAGTCCGCCCTTGCGAACACCTGCTGCCAGCGGGCGGCCTCCTCGCTGGCGCGCTTGGACTGCGTGATGTCCAGGAAGACGCCCACCGCGCCGGAAACCTCGCCCAGGAAATTGCGCAGGGGTACGGCGTTGCCCATGATGGTGCATACTTCGTTGTCGGCGAAGACGAGGTCGATCTCCTGGCCCACAACGATTTCGCCCCGCGCCGCCCGCTGCATGGGCAGCTCGCCCGGGGACAGTTCACGCCCGCCGTGCAGGGTCTTGTAGGGCAGGGTCGTCTGGTTCCTGCTCACGTTGGAGCCCGGCTCCATGCGCAGCATCCGGTAGCTGGCCTGGTTGCCGATGATGGTGCTCGCCTCGGTGTCGCGGGTGATCCACACCGCAGCCGGGGTCTGCTCCATGATGGCTTCCATTTCAGACGCCCGGCGCTCGGAATCCTGGCGCGACAGGTCGAGCTCACGCGTGCGCTCGGCCACCAGGGCCTCCAGCTCCTCGTTGCTGCGCCGCAGCACCTCCTCGGCCGCCTTGAGCTTGGTGATCTCGGCGTAGGTCAGCACCACGCCCTCCACCTCCCTGTGGGCGTTGCGGTACGGGAACACCCGCTTGATGAAGCTGCGGCCGCTTCTGTCCCGCACCTCGCGCTCAACCTCGGCGCTGTCGCGCAACGCCTGCTCGGCGTCGGTCAGCAGGGAGTCGTCCCGCACCCGGGCCTTCACCTCGACCAATGGCCTGCCCTGGTCGGACACGGCCAAATGGAAGATCTCCGTGGCCTGCGGCGTGGAGCGCATGACGCGCAGCTTTGTGTCCAGGAAGACGGCGGGGACGTTGGTGCTGCGCAGCAGGTTCTCCACAAAGCTGTGGGACTGGGCCAGCTCTTCCACCTTGACGGTGAGCTCCTCGTTGAGCGACTGCAGCTCCTCGCGTGAGGCGTCCATCTCCTCGTTGGAGGACTGCAGCTCCTCGTTCATGCTGGTGAGCTCCTCGTTTGAGGCGCGCAGCTCTTCATTCAGGCGCTCGTACTCCTCCACGGCCTTCTGCAACTGCTCCTGGGTCAGCTGCAGCTCGTCCTCATAGCGCTGCACCAGGCCGCTCTCGGTGAGCCGCTCGGCGCCGACGGAGCCGTTGCCATGGGGGGCTGTGGCGCCTTCCTTGAACACCACCAGAAACGCGGAGAGCTGGCCGCCGGTGTCCAGCACCGGATCAACGCAGAGATCGACAAAACGCTTCGGCTCGCCGACCAGGCGCACAGTGCGGGTTTGGTCCGGGCTGCGGGTGGCCGCCACGGCCGCAAGGGCGGAGCGCAGGTGCGGGCGCAGCTCCTTGCGCACCAGCTTGAGCAGCTGCAGGCTGGGTTCGCCGGAGCTGAGCGACACGAAGGGCTGGGTGTCGCCGCTTAGGTGCAGCACGTTGAACTCCGGGCTCACCAGGGCGGCGGCCGGGCTGAAGTGGCGCAGCAGGGCCTCGGCGGCCATGGCCGAGGGGTTTTTGGCCCTGGCCTGGCTTTGGGGCTCCTGCGCCTCGGGCAGGGACAGGGACTGGCGCAGGGCAATGGCGCGGCGCAGGCCGGGCCGCTCATCGCTGGCGCGGCTGCGGTACAGCCGCCACTTCTTGTCGAGGGCCTCCAGGTGCAGGGCCGCGACGTCCACGCTCTCCGCAGAGCCGAGGAACAGGTAGCCGCCCGGATTCAGGGCCGCCGTGAGCAGGCTCAGCGCCTTGTCCTGCAGCGACGGGGTGAGGTAGATGAGCAGGTTGCGGCAGAGCACCAGGTCCATGTGCAAAAACGGCGGCTCCTGCAGCAGGTTGTGGTGCACGAACACGATGCGTTCGCGCAGCCGGGGCAGCACGGCGCATTCCTTGCTGGTGCAGCGGAAGTGGCGTTTCAGTCGTTCCTGGGAGACGCTTTTCATCGCGCGCAGCGGGTACACGCCCTTGCGCGCGGCCTCCACAGCCCCGTAATCGATGTCCGTGGCGAAGATCTTGAAGCCGCAGCGCGAGCCGGAGGCTTCCAGATGCTCGTCCAGGAGCATGGCGATGGAGTAGGCCTCCTCGCCGGTGGAGCAGCCCGCCACCCAGACCCGGACAGGCTCGTCCCCGGCGCGGTCGGCCAGGATCTCGGGCAGGATCTTCTCGTCCAGCAGGGTGAAGGCCTCGGCATCGCGGAAAAACGAGGTCACCCCGATGAACAGGGACTTGAAGAGCTGCAGACGTTCCTCGGAACTGGTTTCCAGCTCCTTGATGTAGGAGTCCAGGTGCGTGTGCCCGGTCAAGAATCTGCGCTTGTTGATGCGCCGGGTGATGGTGCTTGGCCTGTAGCCGGTGAGGTCCTGGCCGGTCTGCTGCCGCAGCAGGTCCAGCACCTTCTGGATCAGGTTCGCGCGCGCGGGCCTGTTCTTGGTCTTGGCCGTCGTGAGCTGGGAGAGCCGGATGCCCATCTCCTCCATGGACAGCACCGCGTCGGCCACGCCGGATTCCAGGGCGCTGTCGGGCATGCTGGAGTGCAGGGCGGTTGAAGGCTCCTGCACGAGCACCAGCCCCCCGGCCTTGGCTATCTGCACGGCCCCGTTGGCGCCGTCGGAACCGGAACCCGAAAGGATGGCGCAGGCGGCGTTCGCGCCCTGGTCGCTGGCCAGGCTGATCAGGAAACGGTCGATGATCCGGTGGGACAGGTCGTGGCTCGGCTGGACCAGGTGCAGCACCCCCCCCTCGATGAGCACGTCGTGGCCGGAGGGCACCGTGAAGATGGTGCCGGGCTCAAGCGGGGTGATCTCGCCCATGTCGCGCACGGGCAGGGAGGTGTACCGGGCCAGCACCTCGGCCATGTGGCTCTCTTTGTCGGCGGGAAGATGCGTGATCACCACCAGGGACGCCTGGAGCGGCTCCGTAAGGTTCTGGAGCAGGGTGCGCAGCGCCTCCAGCCCCCCGGCCGAGGCCCCCAGGGCCACAACCGGGAAGGGCAGCGGGCTGCCGACGGGGGCTCCCGCGTGAGCCGGACTCTTTGTCGATTGCTTGGCGGAACGCCTGGCGCTCATGGAGTGCTCCTGCATGGCGTTGCCGCCAAATCGTCTTCTGGCGCAGTTGAACCTGGAGAGGTGACTCGGTTATTTTTAAAGATACATGACATGCCGGGGTTGTTCAACCTGAAAAGCAATATTCGGGCGTGTTTTGGCGGCAGGGCCCGTTGCCTGCCGCCGCGGGCCCGAACCAGGTCCGCCCCGCCCGGGGCCGGTGCCGCGCGGCATTTACTTGGAGCCCGAACTCATGTAGCGATACCCCTGGCGTGAGGAGCAGGTTTATCCTGAATCGTAGCCGGTCTGGCAGAGTCCTTCAAGCATCCGCCGCAACTTCTAGCCCAACGAAAATGACTGATCCAACGCCAGCTCCAACAGCTCCCATCCTTCCCGGCGGCGCAACCGAACCTCGGAAGCGCTTTCTCCGGCAGGTGCTCCGCCTCGTCGGCCCCTACTGGAACTGTGAACGGCGGGCCAAGGTCCGGGGCGCAACCCTGCTGCTGCTGCTGCTGACCATGGCCCAGGTCGGGCTGGCCGTGTGGGGCAACTACTGGAACAGGGCGCTGTACGACGCCCTTGAGCAGCGCTCCGTGCGCGGGGTGCTCATCCAGGTGGCCGTGTTCGCCACGATTCTGGCGTCCTCCCTCGTGGTCACGGCCGCGCACCTGATGGTCAAACGCTGGCTGCAGATCGACTGGCGCGCCTGGCTGACCGAGCAGCTGGTGGGCAGCTGGATGGGCGAGGGCCACCACTACCGGCTGCTCTTCGCCGCAGGCGAGCACGACAACCCGGACCAGCGCATCGCCGAGGACATCCGCATCGCCACGGAAAGCGCCATCGGGCTGGCCCACTCCCTGACCTTCAGCCTGATGATCCTCGGCCTGTTCGTCAACATCCTGTGGGCCGTGTCCGGGTCGGTCGACGTGCCGGGCTTCAACATCCACGTGCCGGGCTTCATGGTGCCGCTGGCCTTTTTGTACGCCATCATGGGCAGCGCCGTGGGCTGGGTGGTCGGCCTGCCGCTGATCAAGACGACCAACGCCCTGCAGACCGCGGAGGCCACCTTCCGTTTCGGCCTGTCGCGCGCGCGGGAGCATACGGAATCCATCGCCCTCATGCGGGGTGAGCCACGGGAGCGCGCCGGGTCGTCGCTGCGCTTCAGACAGGTCATGCGCGACTGGAACAAGCAGTCGCTTGCGTACATGGGCCTGGTCTCCTTCGGCACGGTCTATGGCGGGTTGCTCCCGGTGCTGCCGATCCTCATCGCCGCGCCCCAGTACATCCACGGGGTGATGTCCCTCGGCGCGCTGATGCAGTCCGCGCAGGCCTTCCAGCAGCTGACCTCCTCGCTCTCCTGGCCGGTGGACAGCATCGGGGAGATCGCGCGCTGCCGCGCCTCGGCCGACCGCGTGCTGGCGCTCTACGAGGACCTGCAGGACCTGGACGACAGGACGCTGGCGCAGGACATTCCGCAAATCAGTGTGGAGCGCTCGGAGGAGGCCGGTCTGGTCATCGAGGACCTCTGCATCGCCGAGCCTTCGGGCCGCATCCTCATCGAGCATCTGCACATCGACATCCGCCGTGGCGAACGGGTGCTCATCGCCGGGGATCCGGCGGTGACCGGGGGCCTGTTCAAGGTCCTCGGCGGGATCTGGCCTTGGGGCAGCGGGCGGGTGCGGCTGCCAACCGAGGGCGAGATGTTCTTCATCGCCCAGCGGACCTTTCTGCCCGAGGGCACGCTGCGCGAGGCCATCAGCTACCCGCGCCCCCCGGAGGCCTTTGCCGACCCCGAGATCCTGCACGCGCTGGAATGCGTGGGCCTGACGCGGCTTGTCCCGCGCCTGGACGAGCAGGACAACTGGGAGCAGGCCCTGCCCCAGCGAGCCCAGCAGCAGCTCGGTTTTGCGCGGGTCCTGCTGCAGCGGCCGGCCTGGATCTTCATGGAGGAGGCCACCGACGCCTTTGAACCCGAGGGCGAACGGCAGATCCTGGAGACGCTCCAGCGCGAGCTGCCCGGCGCGACCCTGCTGAACATCAGCTTCCACTCCGGCCTCGCCGACCTGCACACACGCACCCTGAACCTGAGTCGCGCCAGCGAGGCCAAGGTCTTGTTCGGCATGCGGCGCGGGAACAACGGCACGCACTAGAACCTGTCTCAAGTCGAGTCGGCGCGCTCCAAGTCGGCGGTTGGGTTGACGGACAGGAGGGGCGGGATCGGCCGGGGCGTCCCCAAAACATGGGATGGCGGACACATGGACATCGATTCGATCACCCTGGTGTATTTCTCGCCGACCCGGACGACCAGGCGGATAGTCGAGGGCGTTGCCCTGGGCCTGCGGGCTCCGGAAGTCCAGACCATCGACCTGACCCCGGCGGAGGCGGCCAGCCAAACCTTTTCGGTCAATCCCAGGGGGCTGACGGTCATCGGCTCCCCGGTCTACGCGGGCAGGATTCCGGCGGACATGCGCGCCAGGTTCGGCAACCTCAAGGGCTGCGGGGGGCCGGCCGTGGTTCTCGTGGCCTATGGCAACCGCGCGTACGAGGACGCCCTGCTGGAGTTGCGGGACCTCGCCCTGAACGCCGGGTTCCAGCCCATCGCGGCGGGGGCCTTCATCGGGGAGCATTCCTACTCCCGGGAGGCCACGCCCATCGCCCTGGGGCGGCCCGACCGGGCCGACCTGGAGGCGGCGACGGCCTTCGGGGCAAAGGTCCGGGAAAAGTTGGGGAGGCTTTCGACCCCTGCCTCGGCGCCGCCCGTCCAGGTGCCCGGAAACTTTCCCTACAAGGACTTGACCCTGACCTCAGGCGTCGCTCCGGTCACCGA
>Ga0209800_10003186_pt1 | contig 13336 bp, 10 predicted proteins | sample Higcelweek8metaG_FD_187174 | JGI IMG/M metagenome (GOLD analysis project Ga0209800, IMG submission 187174) | Freshwater pond sediment microbial communities from the University of Edinburgh, under environmental carbon perturbations - High... | ecosystem: Environmental > Aquatic > Freshwater >... | reverse complement strand
CCATCGGCCCCACCAGCACGGCAAGCTCGCTGCACGATGCACTGGCCGCACTTGGCGCGCAGCTTATTCTCGAAGCGCTGGGCCAAGCGGCTCAGGGCACGCTTGCCCCCGTACCACAAACGGAAGACGGCACATGCTATGCCGCCAAGCTGACGCGCGAAGACGGCGCGATCGACTGGCACAAACCGGCACGCGAACTGGAGCGGCAAGTCCGCGCCCTTTCCCCGTGGCCCGGCAGTTATTTTAAGCTGGGCGAAGAGATGATTAAAGTCCACACCGCCACGCTGTGCGAAGATATCAAAGGTGCGCCCGGCACCTTGCTTGACGAGCATCTAACCATCGCATGCGGCAGCGGCGCTTTGCGCCTGACGCTTGTGCAACGCGCCGGGAAAAAAGCCATCGATGGGGACTCCTTCCTCCGCGGCGCCCGCCTGCCTGTGGGGCAGGTTGTGGCATGACGTCCCTTTTACCCGTCATTGCGAGGAACAACGTGACGAAGCAATCCAGAGTCATAAGAACAAACATTTGTTCGCACGACCCTGGATTGCCACGCGCCCTTATCGGCGCTTGCACTGACAGCTTCTTTGGAAAACCAACCACATGACGCGCTGGAAATTGACGATTGAATATGAAGGCGATGGCTTTTGCGGTTGGCAAAGGCAAAATAACGACCTGACGGTTCAGCAAGTCATCGAAGAAGCTATTGCAAAATTCTCTGGTGAACGCGTGCGGCTTTTTGTCGCGGGGCGCACGGATGCGGGTGTGCATGCGCTCGGCCAAGTTGCGCATTTTGATCTGGAGCGGCCTGTTGAACCACGCGCCGTTTTGGGCGCGATTAATTTTCACACGCGCCCTCACCGCGTCTCCATTCTCAAGGCCGAAAGCGTTCCGCTTGAATTTCATGCGCGGATCGGTGCAAAAGGCAGGGCTTACCGTTATCTGCTCATCAATCGCGGTACGCCGCTGGCCGTCATGCATCATCGCGCGTGGGGCTTTGCACGACCGCTGGCCCTCGCCCCCATGCAGGAAGCGGCCAGCCTTTTGATCGGAGGCTTGCATGATTTTACAACCTTTCGCGCCCATCATTGCCAAGCCAAGTCGCCAATGAAAACGCTCGACAAACTTGCCATCACGCAAGATGGCGAGCTGTTCACGTTTGAGGTTGAGGCGCGTTCGTTCCTGTATCATCAGGTGCGCAACATGGTCGGCTCGCTGACCTTAGTCGGCACGGGTCAATGGAGCGTTGCCGATTTTGCGGACGCTTTCGCCGCTGCCGATCGCAAACGCGGCGGCCAAACCGCGCCGCCACAGGGGCTTTATTTCGTTTCTGTGCGCTATAGCTAAGCGATGCGTGCTTGAGCCTCAAAAAAACAATTGTCACCCGCGAGCAAACCGCGGGTTTGCGTGGCAATCCAGAATCGTTCGAATGAACGTTGTCCCCTACGACTCTGGAGCCCACCCTTCGCCGGGAAGACGGGGAGAGGGAGGGCATCCCCTTTGGTTTCTTTCTTCTGATATTTTCCCATATGCCGGACACGAGCTTTGTTGAAAAAAGAACGGCCTTATTCCCCTCCCCTTGCGGGAGGGGTTAGGGGCGGGGTTGTCTCAGCAATACAGATTTTCGTCAGCTCGCGTAGCGCTTTCTGTCATTTGAATAAGCGACGGGTCTTGTGACTCTGGGTCCCGGATAAACCCTTCGGGTTTTCCGGGATGACAAGAATTTATATTTTTTCTTGAAGGAAAGAGAGCCGCCCTCACCACCAAAAACACCCGTCATGCTCATGCATGCGGGGATTCCAGTTTCATTTTTTTCTCCTTTTTTCTTGGCTTCACCACACTGTTGCATGCAACCTCAATCATTTCGCATAGTTATCCACAACCCGTGCGTGCTATTAAGAAATTAACTTCTCGTTAATCTATTTGACTCCGTTTGGTTAATCCGTCAGGTTCATGCCCCGGTATGGTTCTCATACTTTCGTGTATCCCTACGGCAACCAAGGCGGTTTTCGTGCGCTGGTTTTCCCCACTTCTCTGTGCTTTTTCCAGATTATTTTGTCTGTCCTCCTGCCTCTTTTTACTAGGGTGCATCAGCCTTTATCCTGTCGATAAGATTGATCCCGCGGGCGGCCTAACGCGTCAGGATTATCTGGCGCTTCGCAACCGTGGCGAGAAGGATCAAAGTAAGGCTATTCCTGATGAATCTGATGATCTGCCGCCAGAGCCTATGGCTGCGCCTGTACCCGAAGTCACCAAAGAGCCGCCCATCCCGGCTTTGCCCGTGGCTGAAAGGCCGATCAAACCCGCTTTGCCGCAAAAGACCATTACGCTTTCCGTTTCAGATTCCGTGCCCTTGCGCGATGTGCTGATCGAGCTGGGCCGGGAAGGCAATTTAAACCTTGAGATCGACCCGCGCATTCAAGGCGGTATTTTGTTTTCCGCTTATGACCAACCCTTCGATGAAGTGCTGCGCCATGTGTGCGCACTGGCGGGCTTGCGTTACCGCGAGGACGGCAAGTTTATCCGCATCGAGCTTGATGAGCCGTACCAAGAAAGCTATCCGCTCGACATCCTAAGCCTTTCCCGCCACACGACCAGCGAAGTGACCATTGCGACCAATGTCTTCGATGTCGATACGTCAGGCACAAACGGCGATTCCAGTTCGAGCAAAAGCGGAAGCGACAATAATTCCACAGCCAAAATCTCAAGCAAAGCGGAGGCCGATTTTTGGACAGAACTTGAAAAAAGCCTGCCGCGCGTGCTGGAAACCAACCGCAAATCCATGGGCGGCGGCAAGGCCAACGCTAAAAGCGGCACGCCTTCGTTCAGTATCGACAAACAAGCAGGCCTTGTGACCGTTTACGGCAACAGCCTGCAACACGAAACCGTGCAACATTATCTGGCGCAACTGCGCCGCAAAACCTCGGCGCAAGTTCTCATCGAAGCGCGGATCATCGAGGTCGAGCTGTCAGACGATTTCCAAAGCGGCGTGAATTGGTCGGTTTTGTTCAAGGGCGCGGAAGGAATCTCAGCAAACTTTGGCTCGGCAGGCGCCTCAAGCGCGCTCTCCAGCGCCGACAGCGGCCTGTTTGCCGCCTCGCTTGATAGCAAGGATTTTACGGGACTTTTGAAACTTGTGCGCACCTTCGGCACGACGCGCGTTTTGTCATCGCCACGTCTGACGGTCATGAACAACCAAACGGCGGTCTTAAAGGTCGCCCGCAATGAAGTGTATTTCGTCACCTCCGCGCAATTTCCAACCACGGTGACCTCCACCGGGGCCACCGTATCGGGCACGCCCGTTTTTTCCAGCACGCCGCGCACCGTGCCCGTCGGTCTGGTCATGACCGTGCAACCCGCCGTCAATGCCGAAACAGGCCGCGTAACCCTGACCCTCAGGCCTACGATTTCTCGCGTGGTCGATCGGGTGGTTGACCCGTCGATTGGGCTGAACGCCGCCTATGCGGGCGTGACCGATGTGGTGCAATCCAAAGTTCCGGTTTTAGCCGTGCGTGAAATGGATAGCGTGCTCCAACTTCGCTCCGGCGAAGTTGGCGTGATGGGCGGGCTGATGCAAGACAGCTCGGACAATCAAGATCAAGGCGTACCGGGGCTCGATACATTGCCGCTGATCGGCAATCTGGCCAAGTCGCGCAGCAATTCCGGCGACACCAGTGAACTTGTCATCCTCCTTCGCGCCACGATCTTGGAAAACCCAGAGCCGGATCCCGCCGATAAAATGCTTTACGAACGGTATAACAACGATCCTCGCCCGCTTTACTCTTCTGCCGAACCAACGGAGCCACCTCATGAAGAACCATAGAAAAAACCAAGGTTTTACGCTTGTCGAACTCTCCATCGTTCTTGTCATCATCGGCCTGATCATCGGCGGCGTGCTGACGGGCCAACAAATTATCCAAAACGCGCGGATCACGAATGCGATCAACGGCATTCAAGCCTATGAAGCGCAGTTCCAAACCTATGCGCAAAATTATGGCGCTGTGCCGGGTGACGATCCCAGTGCCTCCACACGTTTTCCTTCGTTGAGCGGCACGCAAGAAACCGTGGACGGCGACAATGACGGCAATGTCGGCACAGCAAGCTCATTCGACACGTCAACGGCCACGGGCACCGCCGGGGAAAGCCGTTTGGTTTGGGCGCATTTGCGCGCGGCGGGCCTTGTGAAAAACCAAGTCACGAGCGGCAGCACGGCGGTGCAGCCTCCCAACCCCTTTGGCGGCATTTACGGCTTTCAAAACGGCGCGTTCAGCGACGTATTTTCCACAACCGTTTTGTGTTTGAACAAAGTGCCCTCCGGCGCAGCGCAAGCCATTGACGCGCGCCTTGACGATGGCACAAGCAATGCGGGCGCGGTGCAAGCCAGCGTTTATTCGGACTCCGGTTCAAGCGCCAGCGATGTCGTCGATACCTATAGCGACGATCAGACTTATACGCTTTGCGTGAAAATGTAAGAGGAGCCATGAGCGTCTTGCGCCCCTTTCTTCACTCCAACACTCCGCGAGCCTTTACGCTCGTGGAAATGAGCATCGTGCTCATCATTATTGGTCTGTTGATCATGACCGTGTTTCCGGCGCTTCAAGCCATGCGTGAAAGCTCACAACGCAGTTTGACCAATGGCAATCTGGCTACGCTTATGCGCGCCACGGCAGCTTTTGTGCAAGCCAATGGCTGCGTGCCGTGTCCTACACCTGCGGGCACAGCGGGCAGCGGCTTTGGGCGCGTACGCGCAAGCACGAACACAACGCTTTGCGGCACATGCACAGCGCCGGAAGGACTTGCGCCCTTTGCCTCGCTCGGCCTGCCCGCCGCGACGGCCAAAGACGGCTGGGGCCGCTGGATCACCATGCGCGTCGATCCGGCGCTGGCGGTCAATTTCGGCATTGTGCCGCCAACCTCGCCCTGTTTAGCTAGCGATGGTTCGTCTTGTACGCTCGGCATGGCGCAAAAAGGAATGTGCAGTGCAGGCCTTTCCACCACAAACCACATCACAGTCCTTACGCCAGCTGGGGCGACGCAAGAAGCCGCCGTTTTATTCCTGAGTCACGGGCCGAACGGGTTTGGCGCGTACAAGGCTTCGCCGCTCGCAGGCTTTGGCAGCTCAACGCATGATTATAATGGCCCGGCTTCAAGCTGCACGACCTCCGGCGGTTATGAGCGATGCAACGCGAACGGCGACGCCGCTTTTGTCGATGCCAGCGCGACGACCAATCCCAGCGATCCGTATGATGACACGCTGGTTTATTTGGGACGTAACGCGCTCGTGAGTTTTTTAGGGCAGGCTTCCTGCCAGACGGCGTGGTGAGCTCATGACAGCACCAGCACAAGAAGCGCAAATCCTTCCCTTCTCCCCCGATTTATGGGTGGAAGAAACGGAAGCCCCCGCGTCGCCCAAAACCCTGCGGATCGGCGAACAACTGATGGAAATGGGCGCGCTTTCGCGCGATCAACTTCACATCGCCTTGCATGAGCAAACGACCAAGCCCGCCATGCTCGGCGCGACGCTGGTGCGGCTTGGGTTTATTTCGCAAGACACGCTGGCCGTCGTTCTCGCGGCGCAAGCCGGCGTTGAGCCCGTTGATCTGGCACAGGCCATTCTCGATCCGACGCTCTTGCGCCGCCTGCCCAAAAAAGCGGCGGCGCGCTGTCTGGCCATTCCGCTGCGGCTCACGGCGCGGAAACTTGAAATCGCGATGGCCGATCCGTTCGATGTCGTGGCGATGGACGAAATCCGGCGGCATTTTCCCCGTGCGATCGAACTTGCCCCGCGCGTGGCCAGCAAAGAGCTGATCGAATCCATTCTCGAACATCATTACGACGCTGCGACCTCCATCGATGAGATTTTGCACGAGCTTGAAACAGGCGAAAGCGGCGCGGCAGGCGATGCTTATGAACATCCGGTTGTCAGGCTTGTGAATCTTTTACTCTATGACGCTGCGCGGCGCGGCGCTTCGGATATTCATTTCGAGCCGGAAAACACCTTTGTGCGCGTGCGCTATCGCATCGACGGCACGCTTCGGCAAATCCGCGCCTTGCACCGCATGCACTGGCCCGCGCTTTCGCATCGTCTCAAAATCATGGCCGGGATGAATATCGCCGACACGCGCAGCATCCAAGATGGCCGCTTTCATTTACAAATCGGCGGCGGCGAAGTTGATTTTCGCGTCGCCATTATGCCTTCCGTTTGGGGCGAGACGATCGCGCTGCGCTTGCTTGACCATCGCCGTTCGCTGCTCTCGCTTGAAGCGCTGGGCTATAGCGCTCAGGCTGAGCAGGCTTTGCGCCGCATAGCGCTGCGCCCGCAAGGCATCACGCTCGTGACCGGCCCAACAGGCAGCGGTAAAACAACGACGCTGTATTCCCTTTTGCGTTACCTCAGCCATCCCGACGTTCATATCGCCACGCTTGAAGAACCGGTGGAGTTTCAGCTCGACCTTATCCGGCAAACGGCGATCCAAGAAGCGCAAGGGCTCGATTTCGCCGCCGGTGTGCGCGGCCTTCTTCGCATGGACCCGGACATTATCTTTATCGGCGAAGTGCGCGATGGCGAAACGGCGCAAATGGCGCTGCGCTCGGCTATGACGGGCCATCAGGTTTATTCCACGCTTCATTGCAACGAAGCGCTCGGCGCGTTGCCGCGCTTAGTCGATCTGGGCCTTAATCCGCGCGTCTTGGCGGGGAATCTCAGCGGCCTGATCGCACAACGGTTGGTTCGTAAACTCTGCCCCCATTGCAAACGCCGCCGCTTGGCCACCGCAGAGGAAGCCGCCTTACTGCAAGTCGATCCCGCTTTACCACCGCAAATCGCCGATGCGCCGGGTTGCCCCGCCTGCGATCAAACCGGGCGTAAGGGCCGCACGGTCATTGCCGAGATTCTACCCTTTTCGCCCGCGCTTGATGAATTGGTTTCCGCCGATGCCCCGCGCCGCGCCCTTCTCGTCCAAGCCCGCAGCGAAGGCTTTTGCAGCATGCAGGAAGATGGCATCGCCAAAGTCCTGTCCGGCGATATCGCCTTGGCCGATTTGCAACGCGCTGTCGATCTCACGCGCGTGGAGGCCTTATGACCGTCTTTGCCTACAGGGCGGTGCATGCCTCTGGCCGCGTGCAAAAGGGGCATATGAATGCAGCCAACGAAAATGAGTTGGCCTTTACTTTGAAACAGCTTGATCTAGAATTGATCCAAGCACGGCAGCAAAGGCCTTCACTGGCCGCAACGCTTGGCAAACGGTTTCAGGCGCGGATTGATCCGCGCCAAAGGATCGTTTTGTGCAGTCAGATGGAAGATTTACTCCGCGCCGGGGTGCCTTTTTTCGAAGCTTTAGGTGTTGTCGTCGGCATGATGCCCGAAGGCCCCCTGCAAACCAACCTGTTGAGTGCCGCACAGGCTATTCAGGCGGGCGGCTCAGCCAGCGAGGCCTTTGCGCAGCATCCGCTTTTGTTCGATCCGGTTTTTTTGGCTCTTTTGAAAGCCGGTGAACAAAGCGGCGATTTAGGCACCACCTTTGCACGACTGGCGCAGCATCTGCGCTGGCAAAACAAAATCAGACGCGCTTTCTCTCGCGCCTTGCGCTATCCTCTTTTTCTGCTCAGTGTCGCCGTGTGTGTGACGAGTTTTATGATGGGTTTTGTCGTGCCGGAAATCGTCAGTTTTTTAACCTCGCTGGGCACAGAATTGCCGTGGCCCACGCGGCTTTTGATCGCGAGTGCGAGCGCCTGCGCCGCGCTGTGGTGGCTTGTGCCCATGCTGGGGCTTGGCCTTTGGGGCTTTTTTGTTTTTGCCCGCCACAGCTCGCCCGCCTTGGCGGCGCGAGCCGATGGCTGGCTTTTGAACGTGCCCGGCTTGGGGCGCGTGTTGCGCCGCCTCGCGCTGGCTCGCTTTGCCACAAGTTTTACGCTTCTCTCGAAAAGCGGTCTGCCCTTGCAAACGGCGCTAGCTATCGGTGCGGAGACGCTTGGCAATCGCGCCCTGTCGGCCTACGCCCACGAAGCGGCCCGCTTGGTCGGTGAAGGCCGCGCCTTGTCTCAGGCCACAAGCGCCCTCTTCCCACCTTTTGTGCAGCAAATGATCCGTGTCGGCGAAAAAAGCGGTGCGATGACCAAGGCGCTTGATGAAGTCGCAAAGCTTTACGAACGCGAAGGCCAAGAGGCTGTTGAAACTTTTTTAGGCGCGCTTGAACCGATGCTCACGCTTTTAGTCGGCGGGATTTTAGCGTGGATTGTTTTGGCGGTCCTGGGGCCAGTTTATGGCTCGCTCGGCCCCTTGGCTCGGGGGATCTAATGGGCCGGGCTTGCGCACACCTTCATCCTCTTGGTTGGCGATGATGGGGCCCTTTTGCTGCCCCCGCGCGGGTTTAAAAAAGCGGCACCTGTTTTTTCCACTTCGCCGGAAACAGCGGACTCTTTTTGGACGCTTCTCGCGCTTGCGCCGCGTCTGCCCGTTCTCATTTTAGCCGACACGCAAGCGCAGGATTTTAAACGCGAGCCGCTTCCGCCTGTGTCTTTTTTTGATCGGCAAAAACTACTGGCGCGGCGGCTTGAGCAAACCTTTCCCAAAGCCCTGCTGAAGACAGCTCACCTGAGCCACGATGGCACAGCGCTTTTTGCGCATCTTGAAGAACAAGGCCCGCTTGGCCGCTGGTTGACGCAGCTTGAGAGCCAACCCAATCCCTCAGGTCAGATTTGCGCTTTGCCGCTTGAAAGTGCCGCGATGATGGCACGCCTTGTCCCGGCTTCGGCTGAGGGCTGGGGCCTTTTGCTCTCCTGTCAGAAAACAGGCGGCTTCAGGCAAATTGTCACGCGCAAAGGCGAGATGATTTTTACGCGCCTCACCCCGCCTTTACCTGCGATGGCGCACCCGGATTATGTCGCAGAAAGTCTGGCGCAGGATATTCAAGCCACGCGTTCGTATCTCGCACGAACAGGCCTACGCGAAGAGACGCCCCTGCATCTGGCCGCCATTCTTCCCGCCGCGTTACATCAAGCCTTCACCACGCAACCTTTGCCCGTGGCAAGCCAAATCTTGTTTTCGCCGCGTGAGGCCGCCGCTCGTTTGGCGTTGCCTATGCCGCCGCAGCCCGACGAACCCATCGCCGATCTTGTCCATGCGCTTTGGCTGCAAACGCGCCCGCGCCCACAAGCCACGCTCATGCGCCCCGAAGATCGCGCCGCGCTGTCCACGCGCCGTCTGCAAAAAGGCGGGTTACGTTTGGCGCTCGTCGCAGGACTCATAGCGCTGGGCCTTGCTGGCGAGATGGGGCACAGACTTTATGCGCTCGACCAAGCGAACAACCGCGTGCAAGCCGATGTCGCGGCGCTTGAGGCAAGCTTAGACCATGCCCGTCGCACGCTGGCGCGCGAAGCTGCGCCGCTCGATCATTTACGCAAAGCCATTGAACGGCGACGCCTGTTCACAATGCCGCATAAGGGGCCGGAAAAGCTGATCCCACTGCTCTCCGGCGCGCTTGGGCCTGAAGCGCGACTTGTGGCACTCGATTGGCAAGACGGCACGTTGACGATTGACATTTTACTCAAAGACGATGGGGCGCGTAGTCACATCACCGAACTGACGCGGCAGAAAATCACCCGTAATTTCGATAATCTCGCCTTTATGCTGCGGGGCGCGCTTGAAGGGTATGACGTCACGATTACGCGCTATCCGTATCCGAACCTGCCCAATGAAACGCTGACCAATAAAGACGACCACGATAAAGAACCGCCGCCCATTGCAACCTTTGTGATCCGAAAGGATAGGGCTGATGGCAAATGAACGCGCCCCGCACCGGTTTTGGTTGATCGCCCTTGGCTTTGCGGTCACGCTTGGCTTTGCCATACCGCTCAGCGGCGAACCTTATGGCGCGCGTTTGAAACAAACGCAGGCGCAACTTGAAACGCGCAAGACCGCGCTTGAGGGTCAATTGCGCCAATGGCGCGATGATGCGCGCGAAGCCAAAGAACTGAGCGCCGCGATGCAAGGCGACGATGTCGAATCCTACCTCGCCCCCATGGATCGCGCCGCGCTGGCTGCGCAGATTGAACCCTTGGCTACCGCTGCGCATTTATCGGCCATGACCTATACAATAGGGCCTGAAGAAAAATGGCCCGGCAATCCAGCCTTTCCCGGCATTGAAGGTCTGGGGCAAAGCCAGATCACGATTGAAGCGCAGGCGGCGCTCGATACGGATATTTTCCATTTTCTGCGCAGCTTGACGCGCTTGCCGGGGCGGTTGACGCTCGAGCATCTGACTCTCACGCGCAAAGACCCCGATGCCAAGCATGACCTTGGCCTTGCCAATGTGCACGCGCAGATGACTTTGACGTGGCTGGCCAATGCGCCCGCGCGCGAGGCGAGCCCATGAACAGCAGCGCTGGTTTTTTCTTCATTTTTGCGCTTTGCGCCACCGCGCCATGCTGGGCCCAAGAGCCCTTGCCTTCTCTTTTTTTTACGCCGGATGAAGTTACCCAAGTTGAGGCCGAGATTGCCGCGCGCCCCAACGCTTTTGCGGGCAAAGACCAAACGCATCTTCACCTCGATAGTCTTTTATATTTTGGACCGGATCGGTGGAGCGCTTGGCTGCAAGGCGAACGGTGGACACCTACAACACAGAAGCCATCGCTTCACATCGTAAGCGTGAACCCCGACAGCGTCACGCTCGCCCTGCCCGCGCAAGGATCGCGCCCGGCGCAAACCGTTGTCTTGCACGTTCATCAAAGCGTGGATCTAAGTACAGGCAAAATCAGCGAAGGCCGAGGGGACTAAAGCCTTAGCCCTGCGTCGCGGCCTCAGTGTTCATATCGGCAGGTGTCGTTTCGCGCCAATTGGTCAGCCAGCGCGAGAATTCTTTGGCTGGCATCGGCTTGGCCATATAGAAGCCTTGCGCCAAATCACAGTGACGTTCGGCCAGCATACGCCAGATCCGCACGTCTTCCACGCCTTCGGCAATGATTTTCAAGCCGAGATTATGCCCCAAATCGACAATCGAGTTCACAATGACCGCGTTATCGCGGTTATTCGCCATGTCCATGACAAAGCTCTTGTCGATCTTCATTTCGCTGAATGGCATGCGTTGCAATTCGCGTAGTGAAGAATGGCCCGTGCCAAAATCGTCGATGGAAACACCGATGTTGCGAATACGCATGCGCAAGAGCACATCCATCGTGCGCGTCACGTCACGCATAGCTTCCGTTTCCGTCACTTCAAGAATCAGTTTTTCCGGCGGCACTTGGTGTTGCGTGCACAAATCCGCAATGCGGTCTGGCAAGCTCAGTTCAAGCAGCGAGGACGCAGTCACATTAACCGAAACCGTAAGATCTTCGCCTGCATTGTGCCACTTGGCCGCCTGATTAATCGCGGTGGCAAGCACGTGCTCTGTCATCGGCGGCATCAGGCCTTCTTTGACGATCTCATCAAGAAAATCGGCTGGCGGCAAAATGCCGCGCGTGGGATGCGCCCAGCGGATCAACGCCTCCACACCCTTCACGCGGCGCGTGGCGATTTCAATCACAGGCTGGTAGTAAAGAATAAGCTGACCAAGCGCGAGCGCCTGCGCAATGTCGGCGCCGATGACATCCTTATTATCGCCGCCCGAGATTTGATCGAGCGTCGTGCGCAACAAGGCCATATCAATCGGTTTTTCAAACGCAGCGACCACATCAAGCCCGTGCGCGCTGCCCAACCGGCGCGCGCTGTTGAGCACGCGCGTATCGCTGCCGCTCATCAGACAAATTTTGGCATTCTTCACACGATCGACAAGCAGACGCAAAAGCTCCACGCCATCGGTGCCCGGCATCATCAAATCAAGCATGATGACATCCGGCTTAAAGGTGTCGAGTTTGGCGGCCACCATCGACGGATCGCTGATCGTTGCAGCTTCAAAGCCACGCGTTTCAGCTACCTCTGCGAGGATTTCGCAAATGTCTTCTTCGTCGTCGATCACTAAAACGCGCATGAGAGGTATCCCTACGAACGGCTCATAATTCAAACAGGTGGCGATTGAGCCGAATCAACCGCCCCTATATTGCTCGGACTTGACGTTTCCTTCAACACCTTGACGAGCGCATCTTGCACATCGACGAGCCGGTAAGGCTTTTCAATAACAGGTACAGGCGTTTGGCTTAAGAACGCGTGAACGTTTGTCGAAAGCGTGTCGCCTGTTACATAAATGATCCGCTTGGTATAATCCGGTAGCTTTTCCGCCAATTTGGCATAAAGGCCGGGGCCATCCAAAACAGGCATACGCAGATCGCTGATAATGACATCAAAGCCTTTTTTCTCAATTTTATCAAAGGCGATAGCCCCATTCGCCGCCAGATCGATGTCATAGCCAAACGGTTCCAACAAATCAGCCAGCGTTTGAGCCAATTCGACCTCATCATCCACAAGAAGGACGCGGAGTTTACCCGTGGCAACCGCATGCGGGCCCTCTGCCACAGGCTGAGCGCTTTCAACGCCAGCTGAAGATGGGAACAAAAGCGTAAAGGTGGCCCCACCGCCGGGCGTTTCATCGCATGAAATACGTCCGCTATGGCTTTCCACAACATTGAGGCACAAAGAAAGCCCCACACCCGAACCGCCCGTTCCACCCTTGGTCGTAAAGAACGGCTCAAAAACCTTCACGCGCAAATCCGGTGGAATGCCGGGGCCCGTGTCTGCATAAGTGATGCGCACCATGCCATCGGGTTGCAGGAGGCTGGTGATTGTCAGCTCATGCGGGCCCGGCCACTCATGCATGGCTTGCGCGGCATTCAGGGCAAGGTTTGTGAAAACCTGTGTCATTTGATCTTCATCGCCAATGATCGGCGGCAAATCATCGGCCAAATTCAGCTTAGGCGTCACATTCTCGTTGCGGAATTGATAGCCCAAAAGTTCCAGCGAATTAAAGATGATTGGATTGAGACTGACTTCCTTATGCTCTGGCGGTTTACGCCGCGCCAAAGCCAAAAAGCTTTTCACAATGCGCGAACACCGGTCAGCCGCCTTATAAATTTTTTCGGCACGCTTTTTGGTTTTGTCTTCACCGGGGCCATCCATCAGCAAACTGGTTTGCCCCATCACGACGGAAAGCGGATTATTGAGTTCGTGCGCTACACCTGCCAAAAGCCCGCCTAAAGCCGCCATTTTCTCGCTTTGCTGCAAGGCATCTTGCTGGTCGGCGATTTTCTTTTCGGCCTTCTTGCGTTCGGTCAAATCATAAAGGCCGATCACCATCGCCATCGCATTTTGATAATTGATGCGTCGCGCCGAAAGCGCCGCCGGGATGTTTTCGCCATCCCCACGAGCCAAAGTAACCTCGCGCATATCAACATCATGCCCTTCGGTCACGGA
>Ga0209800_10003182_pt1 | contig 13360 bp, 7 predicted proteins | sample Higcelweek8metaG_FD_187174 | JGI IMG/M metagenome (GOLD analysis project Ga0209800, IMG submission 187174) | Freshwater pond sediment microbial communities from the University of Edinburgh, under environmental carbon perturbations - High... | ecosystem: Environmental > Aquatic > Freshwater >... | reverse complement strand
CACTCCGGTATTAATAACCAGGTCATGCTGGAGGGCTACATCGTTGCTAAGCCTGGCGCCGGAGACGTTGTCAAGCGCCAGCCTGGCAAAAGAGCCTGTTCCGGAAATGCTCTGTTCTGATGTTCCTGCAAGGTTTACTCCACCCGTAATATTGTCATCTGTAAATGCGCCGTTGTTGGTGATATTTCCCAAAAGTGTCAGCAGTCGTGACCCCAGCACCAGGTTCCCTGAAATTATATCAAGGTTATGGTTAACCGTGAAGTTTCCATTCGCCGTCAGGGAGGTAAGGGAAGATACCTCCAGATCATAGAAGTTTGTCACAGATGTTCCGGTGATGGACTGTACCCCGCCGTCGAATATGGTACGGTTTGTTCCGTAGTTGTAGGTCCCGTTGTTGATCAGGTTGCCCCGGACGGTAACATTGCGGTTGTTTGAGGTGAATGAACTCCTGTTGTTGCCAAGGGTAAGTGAGCCGTTCAGGACCAGCGGGCTGATCATCATAAAGAGTTCTGAGCTACGATTCGTCCCTGTTATTTTACCATTGATTTCCAGGTTGCTAAGTGCAATATTGGCATCAAGCAGGTACGTCTGGTCCAAATCTATGGCAGGACCCGATGCCGGGCTCTGCGCAAAGATGATTGTTCCTCCCGTTACAGATCCGGAAGCCGGCCTGAGGTAGAGATCCCCGAAGGTCGTGCCTCCTCCCCTGACAATTGTAAGACTGCCGCCCGACATTGTGAACTCGCTGCCATCGTTAAGCACTTCCAGCTTTGCTTTCGCAGAGTTGGCGTTATTGCCGTAGATGAAGACACTTCCTCCTGACTGCCGGTAAGTAAGTACGCCGTTTGTTGATGCCAACGGCCTCCTGATCTGTCCGTTGACGAACAGGTTTCCACTCTGAACCTCAAGCAGCGATGCCCCGCTGCCTGAATATTCAATGTCAGCGTTATTGGTGATGTTTCCCGCCGGACCGATATATACATTCCCACCGCCACCTGTTAACCTGAGTCTTCCGTTAAGGTAGAGAGTCTCTGTGCCTCCATTGTTGGAAATGTAAACATTTGACGGGGTATTGAGCGAAAGCCCGGCGGTTGAGGGTATCGTGAAATCTGTTGTGGTTGAAATGGTCAGATTCTCGGTTCTGTCATATACAAGAGTTCCATTCAGCAGGGTCAGCCAGTTATTCGTCAGCGTTGACAGGGTACCGCCAATGTTCCAGGTAAGCGTTGTATCAGGAGAGTTTCCCTTGTCTACGGTTACCAGGTTAAATATCGTGACCGGGGTTGTGCTCAGGATGGGGTTGTTAGTGACGACGGCTGACCTGTTGCCTGTGAAGATAAGGTTGCATATGTTGGTTCCGTTCCGGAGCCGGATCTGGCTCCGGGAGCTCCCGGCCATAGTGTTGTTGCTGTTGTTGTAAACAGACCCGCCAATTGAGATAATGTTGTTGGTGCTGCCGCTCCATACGTCAATACCGGCTCCGGGAGCAACGTAAACATCCCCGTCAATGTTTAACCTCTGAAGTGTGGTTCCGTTATATATAAACTCAAAAGAGCCTCCTGAAACAATAAGATTCCTTTTTATGTTTACGGTTTTTGCTGCAATGGTTCCGTAAATGCCATTCCAGGTCATTGCCAGCCATGCGTCTGCATCTGACCCGTTGCAGATAAGGTCTCCGTTAATTGTAACCAGCGGAATGTTTGGAAGAATAATATTGGAACCTCTCAGCGGAGTCATGATTACCGTGCCGTATTCACTCGCATTTGAGGGAAGTATGTAATATGTTCCGGACTCCGGGTTGATTGAATAAAACTCCGAGATACCCTGGTTCACACTGAACTCGGAAAAGTCGCCACCCGGATACACAAATGCCTCCGGGAGGTCAAAATCCGTCGAGGGATCTCTCGTTGTGAGCCGAAGCTTACCGTTTCCTGCCGGGTGGGTTAGCACAGATGCAAACGTGCTTCCGGGGTTGTTTTGTATATCAAGCACCGACCCGGCCTCTATCTGCAGGGTAGCACAGTTTACCGCTGCCTTGTTCAGCTGGTAGTAAGACTGCGGGGGATCAGTATCATTTATTGGCAGTGAAGGGGTTTCTGTGGCAAGCCAGATTGAATCGTTGCCACCGATTATGACGATATCATTTGCCCCCGGGGGTGAGGCGGGGAGGTTATCAACCGTATGTCCGGAAAGGGACCATGTTGAGTTTGAACTCCAGAGACCTGACTGTCTGCTGTAATAAATCCTGGGTGTGCCGAAACTTGCAGCACGCCCTGCAGTATAGTCTGCGTCAATAAAGTTAGTGCTGTTAGTCGGTGCGGTCCAGTCGTTAACCGTATTGGTGGACTTGTTTACATCAGCCTCCTGCCCGATATACCAGACTTTGGCCACTCCGTCATACAGGGCCGGAATATAATTTGAGTCCGTTCCGGCTGCATCACTCTCGGAATATACAAACGTGTGTGTAACGGAATAAAGAGGAATACCAGAGAACCCGGATGATCTGACACGCCAGAAATAGGTAAGGCTCTGCCCGTTGACCGTTGTGACCGGATGTTCATAATCTACCGGCACAACTGATACTGATCCGTATGTGGCCGGGGATGCAGTAAACCCAATTGTTGCCGGAGTGTAGCGGCCTGCAACGCCAACAGGAAAGACGAACGGGTCGTTTGAGTTGTAGCTGCGTGAGAGACCTCCGTCCCCTGCATTTCCCGAAGTCTGGAAGAACCTGTTTGCACCGGCATTTACTATCGTTGCTGATGAGTTAAGATGCAGATTGAACGTGCCAATATTCATTATGCCATCCACTGCGAAATTAAGGGTTCCGTTTACCGTCATCTGATTCAGGAGGGAGACTGCTGAGGCAGCTGTGTTGGCCAGCTCAAGATTTCCGAAGATGCCGCCTCCGTCGATCGTCTGGATGGCCGGGCCGTTGAGTACAATTCTGCCCGTGCCGGCTGATAAGCCTGAATTGAAAACACTGCCCGAAACATTGAGAGTCTTGCCTGCATCATTCAGGGTACCGGTAACGAGCCTGAATGCGGAATTGATGTTTAATACTCCCTGAGAACCGGAAAGAGTCAGGACAGCTCCTGCCGGTTTATCAACGGTGAAATTGTTCAGCGAGAGTGCGGACGGGGTATTTACTGTAAGTGTCTGTGCCCCGGTCCCGTTCATGGTGGTCGTATTGGTGCCTGTGATATATCCGCCGCCGGCTCCGATTATAAAGTTTCCGCCAATTGTAAGGTTGTAACTGTTGGCGTTCAGATCACCTGATATGATATCCGCCCCGGCCTGAACAATCAGTGCAGTGTTCATCCTGACTGCAGACGACCCGTCAATCCTGTTCACTGTCAGATTTCCAAGGGGTGCTGTGGAGTAAATGGCATAGAACAATGGGTCTGCCTCCACCGTTCCGGTTTTAGGCATTATTTCGAGCCTGCCGCCCGTAACACTTATATTTGCCGGGGAAGCCTTGACGTCAAACGCTTCGGAAGACGTGGTGCCGGTCACATCATAAATCCTGATTGTTCCGCCTGAAACACTGTAGATATTGGACGCATTTTCAAGGTTGAAGCTTCCGTGTGCATTACTTGCCACGATTGTGGTCCGGGCTGTGTTAAGAGTGGCTTCGGACACGTCAGTCAGATTTGCTATCGAAGCATAGGAGACCGGAGTGCGACGGAAGCGACCCCGGAGGATAAACAGACCACCCGACTGACTGTATGAGGCGGATCCCGCTGAGGCCAGGAACTGCTTGGCGTCGACAGTTCCACCGCTGATTATTATCTGTCCAGAGGCCGTTGCAGAGGTAAAAATTCCACCTGACTCCTTTGTGGAGAGGAACCCGTTGTTCACCTGCAAGCGGCCAAAAACATATAGTGAACTTGCCACATTACCGGTATTAATTCCCATCGCACCGTTGTTTCCGGCAGCAACACCGTAGGCAGTATTCACCTCGCGGTAGTCATCGGCTGTTACGAACACCGCCACATCCACTCCGTCGCACACGAGGGCACCGTTGGCAGGAAGAAAATAGTGGGCATTTGCGGCAGTACCCTCAGAAAGGGACGGAATGATAACATTTCCTTTCAGTACAAGTGTTCCAGCGTATATCCAAAGGGCTTTTCTCAGCACCGGATTTCCGGTGACCGACTCCGCAGCCAGGGTATTTGCACCGAACAACCGGAAGTTTCCGTATCCGGTTGAAAACACGGTCAGGCTGTACGTCTGATCGGTCCCTTTGTTAATAATAAGATTGTAAAAGTCGGTCACACCGTTACAAGTAATCATGTTGTCTGATGTGCCTTCAAAGTAAACTGTTGCAGCACCTGATGTTGCGCCTGGTACAGTGGGCGGGAACAGGTGGTAAGTCGGGAAGTTCAGGTTGGTAAACCGGACGGTTCCGTTGTTTGTGAAATCACCCCTGAATATGACAGTGTGAAAATTCCGGTAGTAGTTGAGATATGGCGATGTGCCGCCGGTGACACTGCCGGTGATAGCCGTATTCGTTACACCATTGCCCACCGTGATGGAAGCTCCGGTTTCAACCGTGACATTACCCACGACCGTCAGAGACAGCTTTGCCGTTGAGCTGTTATCGTTGATTCTGAAGACCCCGCTTCTGACCAGGAGGTATCCGTTCAGTGTCAGATTTGACAATTGAGTGGCGATGGCGCCTGATGCGTTGATGACCAGGTTATTGTAGACGGTCTGAGCTGCCGGCAGGGTGAAGTTTGTTCCGTTGTAATACTCCACCGTCCCTCCGCCTGCATCCACGAATGTGTTGCCTGCTGCTGTCGGGAAATTCGGAGAGGCAAGCCTGAGGGTCCCCTGTCCTGAAAGAGCGGCAAGGCCGGAGGTAAACCGGTATGAAGACTGATCCACGAAGGCGCCGGTGGCAACTGTCAGTAAAAGCCCGGTTTCTGAAACATCTTGCGTCATGGTTACGGTTCGGTCCGTCAGAATAACAACCTCCGAGCCGTTACCGGGTATCTGATTTCCAATCTGCAGGGTGCCGCTCGGATCTGAGGTCCATATATAAGGATCATGCCAGTCTCCGCTCCTGTATGAGTAGAAGACGTCATAGTTGAGGATCCCTATTGCAAAGTACTGTCCCGGATTAGAAATTGCAGGTGAAACAATTGAGGTTACACCCGGTATGCCTCCAATTGCAGAATAGTTGCCTGCTGGCGCAGGCGCCATCCCGATCGTCTGCGTCAGGTCGAGACCATCCTCAAACAGTTCTATTGCAGCCCGGGTGAAATTACCACTGTTTGTATTCAGCAGCGACCAGTACCTGGGGTCGACACTGCTGATTGTGCTGTTGTCTCCGCTGATTGCGCCCGCCGGATTCACTGAAGCACGAAGCACCGGACCCGTTGCACCCGTATTAACATCGATAAGATTAATTGCCTTGTAGGTTCCTCCCTCTCCTATCGGGAAAAGAAAATTGTTCCCGGTTCCGGTCAGGCCTGACGGAATAGTCCTTTGAAGTGCGCCTCCGGCGAGATTGACAAACGAAGTCTCTGAACCTGTAATGGCTGAAGGCGATGTGTTGGTGACCGTTATCACATTGGCACCGGCATCAAGAATGCCGCCAGTGAGCGCAAGGGTTCCTCCTGAGGCAAGGGTGATGTTACTGTTCAGGGCGACTCCGCCGGGATTGCTGACGGTCAGGCTTAGCAGGCTGGAAACGCCGGAAGGAATATAAACACCGGTGGCTGATCCGCCAAAAAACAGCGAGGAACCGGATGTTGTTGAAAGATTTCCTGAGGTTGTACTGATTGCCGGACCGTTAAGTGTCAGCGTATTGCTGCCAACGCCAAGCGCTCCCGAAACCAGGCTTAGCGTCCCGCCAATCGTTGCCGATGATGTAAGTGTAACTCCGGCATTGTTGTTAATGGTTAGATTTCTGACGGAGGAGGGCAATCCTGTTCCTGTCACTTGAGCTGCTGTTCCTCCATAGGTGTAATCTGCGGAGGAGCTGAAGGTTCTGGTACCACTTACCTGTATGCTTCCGGAATTGCCGGATGCTGTTATTCCCTGGGGATGGTCCGTTATAAGTCCTGCCCCGTCATTAATTGTAAAGGTTCCGGCGCTTCCGTCAAGAACACTTGTTCCCATGTCAAGAACGGCCCCGCTGTTTACAGTGAATCTTATATCGTTGGAGATTGTTCCTCCTGACTTTGTAAAAACCTGTTCCCCGGTACCATTGAAGATTATTTCACCGTAATTGCCATTTTCAGTAATGGCTCCGCCTGACATTGTAAAATCCCCTCCGACGTAAACGGTAAGCTCACGGTTAGAGTTGTTGGTACAACTCAGTGTTCCGGAGGAAATGATGAAGTCTCCTGCAACAGTGATTTGTGCATTATCGCGGTTCGCTGTCAGGTTAGCCTCAAGAGACAATGACCCGATTGCATTCCCCGGATTGACACTCAGGGTTACGGGGTGTCTGACCGTTACTGCTCCTGTTCCCGCTGCCTGGCCAGGATAGCCGGCAACAGCGACCCAGCCTGAGCCGTTATATCGCTGCCAGATTCCTGTATTATCCCAGTTCCCGTTGCTGACCGTCCTGAAATCTCCGGCAGCCTGCCCGTAACTCAAAACACAAAATCCTGAGAGCACAATGAAAAATGCGCAAAATCTCAGGATACTGTCAATATAAGCAGTGCCGGATTTCATTACTGTTTCAACAGAAGCACTGCCTCGGCATATTTTTCGGGTTTGACATCAGACGGAGCAGAATAGGTGATAAGAAGCCTGCCGGCGGTAAGATCAATGTTTTTTGTGTTGATAAGAGTGACTTCAAAACGCCTGATTGTGTTAGGGGTGTAAACAGCAACACCGTTGGCAACACCTACCCTTGTAACAGTTCCCTGCGGAGAGACATGATCAATTGCCAAATCTCCATATGAGGAATAATCTCCTGTCCGGTTAAAAACAATTCCAAGTCTTGGCAGTGTGTCATTTTCAAACCGGAGTACCGGATCAGTTATTGTCACGCTGACAGAGGGCTGGCCGACCCTGATAATTGCAGGTATTGTAATCCCGAAAATCGGGGTTAGCTTCACGGAAATCGATGAAGGATCAGAAACGGCTTCTTCTTCCTCTCCCAGTGGCTTTTCTACCGGCACAGCCCTGAAATAGAGATGTGACCGGTACTCCCCGGTCTCGAGGGTACTGCTTCTCACAAGCTGAAGCTTCACTGTCTGAGCTTCATTCGGCCCAAGGGTCACAGTTCTCGGAAAGTACCTGATATAAGGGCTGGCAAATCGTTGTCCCCCTTCCGGTTCTGTAACAGCCTCAAATCCTCCGTCATCAGTCATCTTTATCTGAATGAGCGAGATGGCATATGTGGCCGTATCGTCACCGATGTTAGCCAGGTTAAGATCCATGGATCTCTTGTTTCCTTCAAATACAACCCTTTTCGGAGTGATGAGCAGGTTGCCCTGTGCCCTTGTATTAAAAGGAAAAAAGACCTGAAGCAGTATCAGGCCTGTAATTGAAAAGAATGGCAGAAGCTTGGACATTATTTTCTGTTTTACGGGTTCAATTCTCACTCAGTTGAAGTCAAAGGTGATTGTATATGTGCCTGTATAAATCCCGACCGGGTTATCATTCAGGGTTCCCACCTTGAGGGTGGCCCCGACATATACCGTCTGGGCCCCGTTTTCAAGCATCCCGGCACCGGGAGTTGGTGCCGGGACTGATATCCAATCCTCAACAGTCATTGTTCGTGAAGTACCCATGTGGGTAATCATGACCGGTTCCGAGGGTAATGTAACTGTGTAGGCAACACCCGGATCGCCGGTTACATAAAAACTGGCTGCATTGTGCGTGCCGCTCCCTTTCCAGACGCTGCCCATCACTGAGATATTATTGTCAGGTGTGAGTATAAGCTCTCCTCCCTGTGGCCCCGGGGAAAATTTCCCGAAGTTCATCTGCGAGGTCTCAACGGCGGCAAGCGTCGTGATAACCTGCGCAGTGATATGCCCGGTTGCACTCACCGGAGGGGCTATCTGTGCAACAGACACTCCTGCCGGAATTGCAAACAAACATAACAGGCTGAAAAGATATCTCCTGAAAAGAGCCATTATGACTGACCGGTTAACTTGTAACAGGAATCCGGTCTGTTAGTTATAATTCACGGTTACCTGAAAACCGAGAGCATTTGTATAGGTACCGGCAGCCTGGTTTGCACCTACGTTCAGGGTTGCACCTACGTTCAGAGTCTGATTGCCGGCCGCATCAAGAGTACCTGTTGCACTCGGAGTGCTGGTGAAGGTGTCAACAATCATGTTCTGGGTTCCGTTGCTGATTGTATGCGTTGCCGGAAGAGTAATTGCATAGGTTGCTCCGATAAGGCCTGTTACGGTAAAGCTTGCATTAGTAATGGTACCCTGAATTGACGGCGAGGCGAGGCCGTTAAGAGTACGGGTGCCTGCCGGAACCAGAACAACGGTACCACCATCAACGTCTGCGATGATGTTACCAAAACTCAGGTCTGCAGTGCGGGCAAGAGTAATAGGCGACACAATTACTGCCGTTGCCGTTGCTGTTGCGTTCTGTGCAAACGCACCTGCTGTGAATGCAAGAAGAACAATTGAAAATGCGAGGACTTTTTTCATTTTACCTTTTAATTTTAGTTGTTAATAATTTTCTTTTTTGGTCTTATCCGCTATGACCTGTTATACAAGACATCACGCACTGGGGTTACATGACGTTTTGCGAATTGTAAAAATAAACGGACGAACAGGTCAGATTATTTGACGAAGCTCAATTTATTAACAAAATTTTGTTGTTGTCAACACTCTCAGAAACTGCTGCTGCCGTCCCAGCAGTGAGTGCAGAGGTTCGCCTTCGGCAACCCGATAGCCGTTACAAGATCGTCAAGTCGTTGAAACATAAGCGTATCCATACCAAGCGTGTCCGAGATCTCCTTAACCATCAGTTCATACTTTTCTGAATCGGGATCAAGATAGTCCTCAATATTCTTCTCCTCTCCCTCCAGCCTCACAATTGCCTTACGTGCAGCAAGCTCGAGGGTTGAACGCGACTGTGAGAAGTTCAGGAATGGGCACGGATAGAGCAGCGGAGGACAGGCAATGCGCATGTGAAGCTCTGCTGCGCCGGCCTCACGAAGATCGCGGGTATTGTCCCTGAGTTGCGTACCTCTCACAATACTGTCATCCAGAAAAACGATCTTCCTGCCTTGGGTGATCTTCTTGTTCGGGATGAGCTTCATCCTTGCCACCAGCTCCCGCTGTATCTGCCGCTGGGGCATGAAACTCCTCGGCCAGGTGGGAGTGTACTTTGAAAAAGAACTCTTGTAGGGCAGCTCCTTTTCATTGGAGTATCCGAATGCATGCCCAATACCTGAGTCGGGAACACCGCATACAAAATCGGCTTCAACGGAATCACGTCTGGCGATGGCGGCACCGCACCTGTAACGCACCTCCTCAACATTCCTTCCTTCGTAATCGGACGTGGGAAAGCCGTAATAAACCCAAAGGAAAGCACATATCTGCATTTTCTTTCCCGGCGCCCTGAGCCTGGTGAATCCGCCAGGCCTTATGTGCACTATCTCCCCCGGCCCGAGGTAATACTCCGTTTCAAACCCGGTGTTGGGAAAAGAACAGGTCTCCGAGGCCACCGCCCGTGCACCGTCGCGCTTGCCTATTACAACAGGGGTGCGGCCCAGCTTGTCCCTGGCAGCAATAATACCGTCCGGAGTAAGCAACAACAACGAACATGAACCCTGAATCTTTTCAAAGACATTCGTTATCCCTTCAACAAAGGAGTCTCCCTCGCATATAATATTAGCCACCATCTCCGTGGGATTGATGTTGCCCATGAAATTCTCGGTGAAGTGTTTCTTGCGCGCAAGGAAAAAATCTGCCAGCTCGGTGATGTTTACTATTCTTGATACAGTGACAAGGGCAAAGGGGCCCAGGTGTGAGTTGAAAAGAATAGGCTGCGGATCCGTGTCACTGATAACACCCATCCCGCTGTTGCCGCGGAATTCCTTCAGCTCTGCTTCGAACTTGTTCCTGAAATACTCATTCTCCAGGTTGTGAATCCTTCTCCTGAATCCCATCTCAGTGTCGTAAAAAACCATGCCGGCACGCTTGGTACCGAGATGGGAATGATAGTCGGTACCGTAGAATACATCATCAATACAACTCTTTTCGGAGACAGAACCGTAGAAACCGCTCATAGCTAAAAAATATAAAGGATTTTTGAATGAAAAGCCGGGCTAAGATAATCAAACGGAGGAAAAATTTGTTGTACAGATATAATTACTAATTTTGCATCGGATTAATAAACAAACAAATGGAAAATCAGGAAAAATATCAGGCTGAACACGTTGAGCATAAAAAAGGTGCTCCGGTTGTCATGATTGTGTCAACCATTATCCTGACCCTTGGCCTACTGGCCCTGGTAATACTTTATTACAACCAGAAGAGCAAGATGGTTGAAATGGAGCAGGTGCTCAATGAGGAGAAGGACTCCCTGGCAAATGAGCTCCGTATGATGATGTACGGTTATGACACACTGAAGACAAGCAATGATACGCTGAATGCAGAAATCCAGCGCGAACGCACCAGGATACAAAAACTTCTTGAAGTCAATGCATCCAACGCCCAGCTGATAAGAAAATATAAGGCAGAAATCAGCACTATGCGTGACATAATGAAGAGCTATATCGTACAGATAGACTCTCTCAACACCCGCAATCAGATACTTACCGCCGAAAACGTGGAGATTAAACAGCAGATTACCGCAGTGCAGGAGACTAACGTCGAACTTGAAAAGGTTAAGGAGGAGCTGACCTCGAAGGTCACCGTGGCCTCCCTGATTCAGGCAAAGGATGTGGTTGCCGTGGCCCTGAACAAGAAACGCAAGGAGACGGATGAACTGAGGAACCTCGACAAGGTGCGCGTATGTTTCACCTTGAGGGAGAACCCGATCGCCAGCGCCGGAAACAAGATCGTCTACCTGCGGGTTGTGCGTCCTGACCAGCTTGTAATCACCCCTTCTCCCGACAATCTCTTCGAGGTTAAGGGCGAACAGCTGATCTTCTCGGCTAACAGGGCAGTGGATTATGCAAACGCAGATATCGAGATGTGCATCTTCCTTGACAACACGGGCGATTTCATCCCGGGAACATATAATATCGAACTCTACCTTGAAGGAGAACAGATAGGCGCAGGTTCATTCACTCTTAAGGGAAGAGGCTGATCACAAGGCATGAATAAGTGATTGACTTAAAGCCTCAGGCAGAAATCCCGTCAAAGGGCCTGAAGCAATTCACGTAAAATATTATCGGATATCATCTTACCCTGGTCTGTGAGGATCAGGGTATTTTTTTTCCTCTTCATCAGGCCAAAACCAATATACCGTCCTGACATGTTGACTAAATAATCATGAAGCTCCTTGTCAAAGTGCTCTTCCACATGCTGCAGGTCAATGCCCCACATGGTCCGCAATGATGTCTGCACGTACTCATTGAAGACTGCCAGCCGGTCAAGCTCCTCGCGCCTGAAAGGTACTACCCCGCCGCCAATAGCCTTAATGTACTTTTTTACATCAGACACGTTCCACTGGCGTGACCGCCTGTCAAATGAATGGGCTGAAGGACCAAGGCCGATGTAAGGCACCTGTTTCCAGTATGATGAATTGTGCCTGGATATGAACCCCTCCTTCGCGAAATTTGAAATCTCGTAATGAATGAATCCGCGATCGCGGCAAAAATTATTAAGCAGTGTAAACATTGACACCGAAGTCTCCTCGTCTGTTTCAATGAGCTTCCCCTGCTTCTTCATCCTGCCGAACTTCGTCCCTGTCTCCACAGTAAGATGATATGCCGAGAGATGCGTTATAGGATAGGCAAAGGTTTTTTCAAGGTCTGATTTCAGGTCGTTGACTGTCATGCCGGGCACACCGAAGATGAGATCAACCGACACATTGCCAAACCCCTCCCTGAAAGCCATATCCAGGGCTTTTGCCGACTGCGCAGCATCATGCCGCCGGCCCAGGTAACGGAGTCTTTTGTCATTCCAGGACTGCAGGCCGATGCTGATCCTGTTGACTCCGATATTTTTCAGTGAGCTGAAATAGCCTTCAGAGACATCATCCGGGTTGACCTCTACTGTTATCTCGGGATTATCGGCTAACCGGAAATTTTCCTTTACGGCCAGGAGAAGCGCCTCTGTAACAGCCGGATCAAGGAGCGACGGGGTGCCGCCTCCAAGATAGACCGTCTCTGCCGGCTCTCCTTCCAGATAAGAGGCCCTAAGAGATGCCTCGCTGATAAGTGCCTGAACAAGTGCCTCCTTCAGACTGTTATCAGTAATACTGTAAAAGTCACAGTAACTGCAGTAACTCTTACAGAAAGGTATGTGAATGTAGACTCCTGCCATTGGAAAATATATACTTTAAAAATACAAAAGATTTAATATTAGTTTCTTATTTTCACATTCTCAAAAAGCAAGCATGATATATCTCTTTATAAAACAATACTATAGGAGTATCATCATCGGCCTTCTTATCCTCTGGCTGAGTCTGTCCGGCAGCAAAACCATGGTTCCCGGGCGAATGCTTAACATTCCGTACATAGACAAGATGGGCCATTTTGCAATGTATGCCTTCTTTTCAGCGGTCCTGTTGCTCGATTCATCCCGGTGGCGGTCAATCAGGCATTTTAAATATACGATACTGCTGATACCGCTTCTTTTCGGTGCGCTGATGGAATTCATGCAGATGACCCTTACCACCTCGCGCAAAGCTGAGACAATTGACCTCCTGGCGAATATCGGAGGTGTCTCTGCAGGCATCCTGCTTGCACACATAGCACAGAAAATCCTGAAGAAATTCGGCCTGATCAGACCGGATGAGTCCTGCTGAGTCCCGCCGGGTAGAGCTGATCACAAAGGCCACAGTCCCGGCGTCCGGAACACTTTGAATAACTCCCCTGAAAACTCAGATTCTGACACGCGGGTCATTCCTGACCTGGCCAACAAGCTGATCAACGGTCTTTGAACTGAAAAACGCTTCGAGGCGCACCTTTTCTTCCCGAAGATCATTGTGCAGGATGCACCGTCCGTCATCGGGCTTGCCCAGATTGCACTTCTCCCCTGTCACATAACAGCTGTCGAAGAAGTTCCTGCCGTCAATTGCATCGATTATATCCATCAGGGTCAGCTTTTCTGCAGGAATCAGAAGGTAAAATCCTCCGTGCGGACCCTTGGTTGAATGAAGAATCTTCTTTCTGGCGAGAGTCTGCAGAATCTTGGCCAGATATGGCTGCGGGATCCTGAGTTGTTCCGTAATCTCATTCAAACCCGTATTT
>Ga0209800_10003178_pt1 | contig 13370 bp, 13 predicted proteins | sample Higcelweek8metaG_FD_187174 | JGI IMG/M metagenome (GOLD analysis project Ga0209800, IMG submission 187174) | Freshwater pond sediment microbial communities from the University of Edinburgh, under environmental carbon perturbations - High... | ecosystem: Environmental > Aquatic > Freshwater >... | reverse complement strand
GATTAACGCCAAGGCAATCCAGCGAATGAGGGTAAAGTTTTTAATCCTGATCATTATGTTAACTCCTGTACCTTTCGTGCAAACCTCATTTTACCAGACCGAATCAAGTTAAAAGACGGAGATAGTAAAAATCGAGTTGCTAATTAGGAGTAAGGTTGGATATACTACATCTATGGATGACGGTCTCCGGGACACATTAGCTCAAATCCTGGCAATTTTCCCTTTCAATCAATTAACGGATGAGGAAGCTGCTCATTGCTTACAATACTGCGAATTTCTTGAATGTTCACCGGGAACAAAGATCTTTTCTACTGACGAAAAATCAGAACATCTATTTTTTATCCTGGATGGTGACGTAAAGGTTTTTGGTACAAGGCAAAAGGCAGCACTGGGAAATGGTGTTTTTGGGGAGGGGGATCATTTTGGTGAGGAAGCTCTTGGTGATGGAAATGTGCACAAGACCCGGGCTGAAAGTGTAAGTCAAACCAGCCTATTATCTATTAATCGAAAAAATCTTTCTCACTTAATGAAGATTTATCCAAAGCTCAATGATGCGTTTGTTCTAATGTATCAATCCTGGAAAGTTGCTAATGAACTGGTTTTAACATGGCTCGTACCGGATGAAAAACTTCAGTTGATCAGCCGGAGACATAAGATCATTCCAGTCCTGCGCCTGATTTCGATCAATGCGGCAGGGCTTGCGGCGTTCGCGCTGCTCCTTTTTGCGGCATTTACCTCCAAGGATTTTAGCCAACTTCTCATGGTTCTGGCGTTCCTTGTTCTTTTGGGAGGAATCCTTTCAAGTGTGTGGGGTGTGGCAGAATGGGCGAATGATATCTTTATTATCACCAACCATAGGGTGATTGCCCAACGTCAATTATATGGTTTTTTTGACAGCCGCCAGGAATCGCCAACCAGCGCAATCCTTTCAACCGGTTATGACACTTCGCTTATGGGACGCCTGATCGGATATGGAACTGTCAACTTACGATCTTATACGGGAGAGATTTTCTTTAAGAAACTTCCGTTTCCGCAAACGATTTTTGAGTATTTGGAATTCCTTCGCGGGCGAGTCACAGAAGAAAAGAAAGCTGAAGAAAAAAAACTGATCCAATCTACTTTATCGGGACGATTGGGGGGTGCGGTACAAAATCCCGCAGTCAACATCAAGCCTTCAACTTTTTCTACCAGTCTCACCATGATATATCAAAGCGGATCGATTCAGGATTGGTTAGCAAGATTTTTCCAGTTGAGGCAGGAAAAGGGAAATTCGATCATTTATCGTACTCACTGGTGGATCCTGGTGCGCAAAACTTTCGTTCCATTTCTATTGTTACTCATTTTGTTCCTGGGGTTTGTTGGACGCCTGCTTGGGATGTTGGCTTCGCTCCCTGAAATTCCATTTTATACTGCTACTCTTGTGCTAACTGTAATCTCTGCCCTTTGGTGGATTTACCAATATTATGACTGGTATAACGATCAATATATTCTCACAAAGGATCAACTGGTGGATGTTTCGCGTAAACCTTTGGGGTATGAAGATCGCCGTTCTGCACCGGTAAAAAACATCCAGACGGTGGAATTTAAACGCAAAGGTCTCATCGGATTGATGCTTAATTACGGTACGGTACGCATTCAAATCGGTAATGAAGAATTAACTTTTGATGATGTCTACGCTCCATCGCAAATCCAGGGAGAGATTTACCAGCATCTCAAAAAATTCCAGGATGAACAACAGCGCCTGGAAGGTCAGCGGATGGCAGAATGGATAACCACTTATGACCAACTTAAGCGAGATCAGGGTCCCAAAAATTCTCAACCCGAGTAAAATAGGTCAACTATATTTTTAGAGGTAAAAATGGCTTTACTGGAAATTATTACTCTCCCAAACCCCATCTTACGTCGCAAGGCACACAAAGTGACCGACTTTGGGGTAGATTTTCGTGTGTTGGTTGAGAATATGATCGACACCATGCGTGATGCCCCAGGCGTTGGCCTGGCAGCACCCCAGGTGGCAATATCGTTGCGTTTGATTGTGGTCGAATACGGGGATGATGAAGATGAAAATGTTCCCAAAAAGTTATATGTGGTTGCAAACCCTGAAATCGTTGAAAGATCAGAACAAACAGAACTAGGAGTGGAAGGTTGCCTTTCAGTCCCGGGATTAATCGGTGAGGTAGAGCGGAATCTCAGTGTCACCGTAAGAGGGCAGAATCGCCTTGGGAACCTAGTGAAAATCAAAGCAGAGGGCTGGCTGGCAAGGATCTTTCAACATGAGATTGATCACCTTGACGGAATCGTTTACACAGACTTGACGGACAAGGTCTGGAAACCTACTTCGGAGGATGAGACACCTCTGGATTAATTATGTATCTCACGCACCTGTCGCTCACCAATTTTCGACTCTTTTCCCGCCTGGATATGGACGTTCCTCGGCGGGTTCTTTTGTTGCAAGGTGAAAATGCTCAGGGGAAGACCTCTTTGCTGGAAGCGATCTATTTTCTGGCGACCTTCACATCGTTCCATGCCCAGAGCGACAGGCAATTAGTTAACTTCCTTGCTACACGAGAAGCATTAGCAGTCACCCGGATGGTCGGTACTTACCAGCGGGGAGAAAAATTACATAAGATGGAAGTTCGATTAATTCAGGATTCAAATGGCAATGGTGGCGCCAGGTTGCGCAAGGAAACCTTGCTTGATGGAGTAAAAACTCCCCCTAATCAACTTGTGGGGCATTTCAGTGCGGTAATCTTTTTACCGCAGATGACCCGTATTATAGAAGAAGGACCCGATGAGCGGCGGCGCTACCTCAATCTTGCTGTTGCCCAAGGAGACCCATTCTTTACCCAGACATTATCGGAATTCAATAATGCAATCTCACAGCGAAATGCTCTATTAAAAATGCTCTCAGAACGGGGTGGAGATCAGTCCCAAATGGAGTATTGGGATGAGTTGATTACCAACCGGGGAGCAAGAATCATTCAAACCAGGGTCGCAGCTATCCGTGAAATCGATCAAATTGCAGCACGCATTCACGACAAATTAACAGGATCCAAAGAAGTACTGAGATTGATTTATCAACCTTCTTTTGATCCACTACCCAAACCCAACGGGCAGTTTGCTTTGCCGATTCAAACTCCGATTAACCGGGATGGTTTTTCTCTTGATCAGATTCAAAAGGGCTATTTAGCCCAACTAAAATCCATCCGGGCTGATGAAATAATGCGCGGGGTGACAACGATTGGTCCACATCGTGATGAATTGAGAATTCAGAGCAATGGAATAGATCTCACTGATTTTGGTTCCCGTGGGCAAATCAGAACTGCTTTACTTTCACTAAAACTGGCTGAAGTGGAGTGGCTGAAACAAAAAACGACCCAATGGCCGGTTTTGTTATTAGATGAAATCATGGCGGAACTGGATATACAACGACGGAAATTCCTCATGGATTATTTGCAGGATGCAGAACAAACTATTATGACCACAACTGATCTCCATCTTTTCACAACGTCTTTCACAGAAAGTTGCGAAAAATGGACCATAAACAGCGGGAGTGTGGTTCATTCCGAAAAAAGCTAAAGCGGTTTCTTTTGGGGAATTCCAGTATTTCGCGGGTAATTTGGGGGCGTTGCTGCAGCTTTATCAATTGATACCAGGTAACGATCACCAGCGACACCGGGCAGTGTGACAGGTATCAACTGTTCCAATCTTCCGCCGAGAAGCCTGATTGCGTTTTCAGCTTGCTGACATTCAACTGGGGCAGTCTCCCCTTTTTGCGCCACCATTTTTCCACCAATCCTCAGTAGTGGCAACAGGTATTCAACCAGAACAGGCAAGCTGGCTACTGCTCTAGCCAGAGCGATATCAAATTGACCTCGATAGACAGATGACTTACCAAGGTCTTCCGCGCGACTTGTCAGAACATTTACATGCTTCAACCCAAGGATTTCCACCATGTGCTGGCAAAAATCCGCTTTCTTGCCAACGGATTCGACAAGAGTAAGTTGTATTCCTGGATAGAGAATTTTGATGGGAATGCCAGGAAAACCTGCACCGGTACCGACGTCTATCACCGTGTGGGAATTAAGTAAGGGGAGCGCTCGCAGGCATGTGAGTGAATCCAAAAAATGTTTTACCCTGATTCCTTCACGATCCCGAATTGCGGTCAGGTTAAATTTTTCATTCCATATAATTAATTCATCTTCAAACACATGGAATGCTTTCAATTGAGCAGCATTTACATCAATCCCGTTGGATTCGAATAAAGAATGCAGGTCTATTTCCATAATTGGATTATACCAATTCAAAATCAAAGAATTTATATTCGTACTTGACTAACATAAAATATGTATGTACAATTAATTGGTATTTAATCCTACGAAAGGAGCGCGACGAATGGTAAACCTTGTAATCAAATTACAGACTGCAGCGAAGCCCACCAGTATTTCTGGTGTTGCTGGTTTGCCTTGTCGTAATGCGCCTGTCTTCGGGTAATTCCGAATCGTGAAAACGAAAACCACGGGTGCATTCACTCCCGTGGTTTTTTTATGCCACAAAGACCTCGGGAGATCCAGGTCTTTTTTATTTGCGGAGGGAATTATGTTTACAAAATATGTTAAAGAAAAATATGGATAGGAACGTGACCTTTGGTCGTATTGTTTTGGATTTGTTTTTGAAAGAAGTGAAGGAGGCCGAAAATGTTGGATACACTGATGAAATTCGGCGCATATCGTGTGAACTATTTTGAACCATTAATTCAAAAGAATCTTGATGCTTTTGGATTCTACATTCGTGCGGAAATTGAGGAAGGGCAAGCTTATAGCCATGAGGCCAAGCATCAATTGTATAATGGCTTGGATTTGATCCAACGGGTACTTGGAATGAACAATCTTGTCGGGATCTATATGGATGTGAATTGCCTGAAAAACCTGCAACGACCGGCGTATCAACAAATGAAAAAAGATATCACCTCAGGATATTTCCGCCGAATTCTTGTTCTGGATGCAGTTGCCATTAAAGGTTGCCTGGGTTCAGAGAAAGATCTAGCCGAACTGGCATATCTTGTGGGTGGCTTGGAAATGCTTGTCTGGCATCGCTCGAAACTAGTCACGATGCGCATAGGCGAATCAATGGTTATTAACGGAAATTGACATACAAAAAGTTGGAGTAAAAATGATCGGGACATCGTTATTTATCGGACAACAAATAGAACTAACTGCCATAAATCCTGAAAAGGACATGGAGGCACTTTCTGCGTGGACTGCCGACCAGGAATTCGTCAAAGAATTCCTGGAAGGTGATTTCCATCCTTATTCGGCTGCTGAATTAAAGAAAGCAATCTCAGAAAAAATCAAAAAGGCCGATGAGAACCATGGAGCTTACTACTTTGCCATCCGCCCTATTGGTAAGCCTGATGTTGTGGGAGTTCTGATCTTTGGATGGATATGGAGCTCGCAGCAATCCGGGCGAATATTCCTTTTTTTTGAGGATAAGGCGTCACTGGAACAATATGGTGAAGAGGTATTGAAACTTGGATTGCGCTATGCGTTCATGGAACTCAGTTTACATCGCTTGTGGACTGAATTATCAGATCACAATCCAACTAAACTGACAATCTTTGAAAAGGCAGGGTTCCTGCGTGAAACGCAGCGAAAAGAAGCCCTCTTCTTTGACGGAACCTATTATGACCAGTTAGATTACGCCATGCTAAAACCTGAATGGAAAAAACTTCAGGAGGAGGTACAAAATGAAAAATGATTTCTTTGTCAGCAACCTGGTTGAATTAGCACCAGTTCACATTGATACCGATCTCCCGTTGTGGGAAAAATGGGATCACGATAGCGATTATCAGCGCCAGTTGAATATTTACCCTGCCCGGCAAATGTCTGCTGCAAGTATGAAGGAATGGTTCGAAAAAGATAATCTTAAATCCGCGTTATTCTCGATACACGAACTCAAGGAGAGCAAGACCATTGGATTTGTGGAACTTGATGGCTATGAATGGACAGCCCGAACCTCATGGGTAGGTATTGCCATTGGTGAAGATGAATATCGCGGGAGAGGATACGGGACCGATGCAATGAACGTTTTACTCAAGTTTGCATTCAGGGCGTTGAATATGCACCGGGTTAATCTGAGTGTGTTTGAGTTCAATAAACGCGCAATCCGTTCCTATGAAAAGTGTGGGTTTAAATATGAGGGCACCTCTCGTGAACAGATATATAAAGAAGACAAACGCTGGGATGTTTACAATATGGGAATTCTTCAAAAAGATTGGGAATTACTCCAATCGCTTGAAAAATAACCATTACAAGAAAAGAGTTCCGGTAAAATCCGGAACTCTTTTTGCGTGATATACTCGGGGGGACATTTTTATAAGGATCATACTATGGTTGATACAATTAAAGCGGTCATATGGGATATGGGGGGTGTTATTTTACGAACGAATGGCGAAGATTCCCGGCGGGAATTAGCCAGCGAGTTTAATGTTTCCACGGATTTCCTGTATAAATTGATTTTTGATTCACCCAGCGCTGAAAAAGCTACTATTGGTCTCATTTCCGAAACTGAACATTGGAATATTGTTGCTGATACCTTGGGTATTTCCAGAAATCGAATCCAGGAACTTCAGGACCGTTTTTGGGCTGAGGATATTATCGACAAAGAACTGGTTGATTTCATTAAGAACTTGAAACCAAAATATAAGACTGGATTATTGAGCAACGCCTGGTCTGGAGCTCGACAATCCCTTTATCAACGCAACGACTGGGACATGGTTTTTCATTTTTCAATGTTCTCTTATGAGGTCAGAACGCGAAAACCTGAGGCTCAAATCTATGAGAAAATTCTGGCATTGATGGGTGTGAACGCAAAAGAGGCTATTTTTATTGACGATTTAGCAGATAATATTAATGCCGCCCTCGCAGTTGGAATTCATGGGATCCAATTCAAATCGACCCAACAGGCGATCTTGGAAGTGAACAAATTATTATCTGCACAAGCATGATCGAAAAATATTCTTCCCCCAACGATTTTATAGTCGGGGTGGTTTCTGATACCCACATCCCTGACCGCAGAAGGGATCTTCCTCCTGGGTTAATTCCAGCTCTTCGCGAACATCAAGTTCAACTCATTCTTCATGCCGGCGACATTTCAATTCCACGGGTACTAAGGGAATTGGAGGAAGTAGCTCCGGTACTTGCAGTAAAAGGGAACCGTGATATTGCATTTGGCAATGAGTTGCCCATATTGCGTAAATTGGAGATTAATAGTCACCTGGTTTTGTTGTCTCACGGACACATGGGGATTGCGGCATACTGGTTGGATAAATTTCAGCATATTTTCCAGGGTTACCAGTTGGATCGATACGTCCACCGTTTAAACCAGGTTATGCCAGAAGCGTCAGTTTTTGTTTTTGGTCATTCCCACTGCAGCGAAATTATCAAGCAGTCAGGAAATCTTTATTTCAATCCTGGCTCAGTGAGTATTGGGATGCCTCCTTCATTAAAACGGTCGTGGGGTTTATTAATATTTGGCCAGAGTAGCGTCCAAAGCGCGATTTTTGAACTGGATAAGTGAAAAGAATATATTTGGATTCTTGACCATTTAAATATGTATTGATATAATGATTGTTTGCGCATCCCGGGCTGAACTTGCCCCGTGGGATATTGAATTATTTTGCCAGGTATTGAATCTCTAGGAGAAACCCATGGCTTCTGTACTGCCAAGTAAATCTTACGCTCGAATTCCTGTAATTTTTAACCTCCCTAACTTAATTGATGTACAACTGGATTCTTTCAAAAGATTGAAAGAAGAAGGTTTGATTGATCTATTTCATGAGATCTCCCCAATCGAATCCTATAACAAGGGGATGAAGCTTTACTTCCCCGGTCACAGTCCCGAAGCAAAACAATGGGGACTGAAATACTGGTTCGAAGCTCCCAAACATACCATCGATGAATGTGTTGAGCGGGATCTTACTTATGCCAGCCCGTTATATGTATCAGTTTTACTTGCTGGTCCGGATATTCCGCAGCCTGTTAAATCCGATATTTTCCTGGGCGACTTCCCTGAAATGAGTGATAAAGGTACCTTCATTATTAATGGAACCGAACGTGTAGTTGTCTCTCAACTCATTCGTTCTCCGGGTGTGTATTTTGAAGCTCTGATCGATCGGGCTACCGGTCACCGACTGGCAACTGCCAAGTTGATCCCTGACCGCGGCGCCTGGATGGAGTTCGAGACCAAAAGCAAGAACTACATGATCTTGAAATTCAACCGTAAACGCACCGTACCCATTACGATTTTCCTGCGGGCTTTGGCTGCTGTGGATGATAACCTGCCAGGTGATTCACCTCTTAAGGTTGGTTCAGATGAAGAGATCATAGCCCTCTTCAGCGATATAGATAACAATCCTGACCGCATGCTCATCGCCTCAACACTAAAAGAAGAACCAGTCTGGGATCTCAATAATGGACAGACTGTTGCTGAAGCTGCTTTGATCGAATTTTTCCGCCGCATGCGCCCTGGCGACCCCGCCAATCTGGAGAATGCCCGCTCGTTCCTTGAGGAGCAACTCTTCGACAGTCGGCATTATGACCTGGAGCGTGTTGGTCGATACAAACTAAACCAAAAACTGGATTTGATGGACCGTATTCCTGTTTCTCACCGAAGCGTGACCAAGTGGGATATTGTGTACCTCATTCGCCGTATGATTCTCATTAATAATGAAATAGAAGACAAGGATGATATTGACCACCTCGGGAACCGCCGCGTAAAAACCAATGGTGAGTTGATCCAGAACAAACTCCGCATCGGTTTGCGCCGCATGGAACGTGTCATCAAGGAACGTATGTCCATTCGTGATCAGGACCAAGTATCTCCAGTCAGTCTGGTGAACATTCGTCCGGTTGTGGCTGCCCTGCGTGAGTTCTTTGGCTCTTCTCAGCTTTCCCAGTTTATGGATCAAACAAATCCGCTGGCGGAACTGCGTAGTAAACGAACTTTGTCTGCCCTTGGTCCTGGTGGTTTACGCCGTGAGCGCGCCGGGTTTGATGTCCGTGATGTTCACCACTCCCATTACGGCCGCATCTGCCCAATTGAAACCCCGGAAGGTCCGAACATTGGTTTGATCGGTCGTCTGGCAAGTTTTGCACGCGTAAATGAATATGGATTTATCGAAACCCCATACCGTAAGGTCATTAAAGCCCTAAGCGCTAATGATCCCCGCCTGGAAGGGCGCTTATTGCGCGAAACACTAACTGATGAGAAGAGCGGTGAAATTATCGCCAAAGAAGGCGACCGCATCACCGCAAAGATGCTTTCGGCAATCAAAAAGACCAAGAAAACAACCATTTTTGTCAGACCGTTTGTTTCTGAAGAAGTGGAATATCTATCTGCCGACGCTGAAGATAAATTCGTCATCGCCCAGGCAAATGCCGGAATTAGCGTTGATCAGGAATTTGTGCAAGAGCAAATCTCCTGCCGGTTCCATAGTGATTTCATTACTTCAGGTGCTGAAGGCGTCAATTACATGGACGTTGCTCCGCATCAGGTTGTGGGTATCAGCGCCGCTTTGATCCCGTTCCTCGAGCACGATGATGCCAACCGTGCATTAATGGGCTCGAACATGCAGGCGCAGGCTGTACCTTTGGTAAACCCTGATAGCCCGCTCATTTCCACGGGTATGGAAAAATATGCTGCCATAGACTCCGGCCAGGTACTGGTCGCTGAAGAAGAAGGTGATGTAACCTCAGTCACCGGGCGTCAGATCTATGTGCGTAATGCTGAAGGTCGCATTCGGGAATATAATCTTCGCAAATACCAGCGCTCCAATCAGAGCACCTGCATCGACCAGCGCCCCGCGGTTATCAAAGGGCAGCGGGTACATAAGGGTGACATTCTGGCGGATTCCTCATCGACTGTGAATGGCAAATTATCGCTTGGACAGAATGTAGTCGTAGCATTCCTCTCTTGGGAAGGCTATAACTTTGAAGATGCCATTCTCATCTCTGAGCGCCTTGTACAGGCTGACAAATTTACTTCAGTTCATATTGAGAAATATGAAGTTGAAGCCCGCGACACCAAGCTTGGACCGGAAGAGATCACCCGTGATATCCCCAATGTCGGAGAAGATGCCATTAAAGATTTGGATGAACAGGGCATCGTTCGCATTGGTGCTGAAGTTGGACCTAATGATATTCTAGTAGGCAAGATCACTCCCAAGGGCGAAAAAGAATTGACCCCTGAGGAACGACTTCTGCGGGCCATTTTCGGTGAAAAATCACGTGATGTGAAAGACACTTCCCTGCGAATGCCTCATGGCGAACGTGGTAAAGTGGTCGATGTGAAAATTTTCACCCGGGCTGACAACGTTGATCTTCCTGCCGGTGTAGATATGATGGTGCGCGTTTCTGTGGCTCAGCGCCGTAAGATCACTGCTGGTGATAAGATGGCCGGCCGCCATGGTAACAAGGGTGTTGTTTCCCGTGTTGTTCCAGTTGAGAATATGCCCTTCCTTGAAGATGGTACCCCCATTGACATTATCCTGAATCCGTTAGGTGTTCCAGGACGTATGAATATCGGACAGGTATTGGAAACCCATTTGGGTTGGGCTGCAAAACAATTAAATTTTGAAGCGATTACCCCGGTATTTGATGGGGCAGACGAGTACGAGATCGAAGCCGAATTAGCTCGTGCATGGTTGATGGATCTGGCCTGGAAAGAATCCGGCATAAAATCCTGGGAATGGATGAATCAACAGGAATACGATCCGCAATCCATCCGTGATGATGAGGAAGTCCGCCTACTCTATCTTGAGCAGGTTTTAGGGGACCGATATGACATAGGCCGAATGGCAACTGATATGCCCTATGCCAGGTTGGTGAATCTGGAACACTGGATGCTGGAAAAGAACCTTGATCCGGATTCAGTAATCAAATTTACACCAAGTCTGACCGGACAACCTGAGATCCGTAAAGAGGATACTGAAGCCATCCGGATTTGCTTAAAAGTCTGGCTTGAACAACATGGTGTTCACACCGAAAAAATGAACGGCGAAGCTATTCTGGCTGCTGCGCACAAATTAACAACCGAGATAGTTGAACCCTTGCCGATTCTTGGCAAACAGATTCTCCGCGATGGCAAATCTGGGCTAGCCTATGACCAACCCGTTACTGTTGGTGTTATGACCATGCTCAAATTGCATCACCTTGTTGAAGACAAGGTTCATGCACGTTCCACTGGACCATACAGCCTGGTGACACAACAACCCCTGGGCGGTAAGGCGCAGTTTGGCGGTCAGCGTTTTGGTGAGATGGAAGTTTGGGCGCTCGAAGCCTATGGCGCTGCCTATACACTCCAGGAAATGCTTACTGTCAAATCGGATGATGTTCAAGGACGCGTGAACACGTACGAGTCCATTGTTAAAGATCAACCGATCGAAGACCCAAGCCTGCCCGCATCGTTCAAAGTATTAGTGAAAGAACTTCAAAGTCTCGGTCTGGCAGTAGAAGCGGTGATGGAATCCAAGGAAATCATCCGCTTTGGCAAGGATGAAGAAAAGGTTAAACCTCCCAGACTCGATACTGGCTTGTTAGGATTGGGAGAAGAGTTACACGGACTGCTTTAAAGCTACATAAGGCATTACGGTGGATGCGTCTCGAGTTTTTCCTTGACCCTGACAAACCCTCATGATATAATTTTTAGCCGTTGCCCAAATGTATTGGTGATGTGAGTAGCTCAGCTATGGAGTAAATCCGGCGGGGCCATCATTGCAGTCGATGGCCTCGTCCTATTAAGAAAAATTGTTCAGTAGTTTTATTTTTTTCGGAGGCAAACAGTCGTGCCAACAATCAATCAACTGATTCGCAAGGGTCGCGAGACCAAAAGAACCAAGAGTAAAGCACCGGCTTTACAGTTCACATTGAACTCAATGAAACAACGTCGTTCTCGCCTGGACAAAGGCTCCCCGCAAAAGCGTGGAGTTTGCACAGTGGTGAGAACAATGACACCTAAGAAACCGAACTCAGCGCTTCGCAAGATCGCCCGCGTACGTTTGACCAATGGTATCGAGGTCACAGCTTACATTCCGGGTGAGGGTCACCAACTGCAGGAGCATTCGGTTGTTCTTGTCCGTGGTGGTCGTGTAAAAGACCTTCCGGGTGTACGTTATCACATTGTTCGCGGAACTCTGGATACAACCGGTGTTGCCAAACGTTCCCAGGGCCGTTCCAAATACGGTTCCAAGAAACCGAAAGCATAAGAGATTAATCAGGGAGAAGTTTGAATGCGACGAACTAAACCAGAACCACGCGAAGTATTAGCTGATGTGCGTTACAACAGTATGCCGGTGTCCTTTTTCATTCACCGCATCATGAAGCGCGGTAAGAAGAGCACCGCCACCCGTATTATGTATGGTGCGCTCGATATTATCAAGGAAAAAACCAGCAAGAATCCAATTGAGGTTCTTGAGTTGGCTTTAAAAAATGTAGGACCCCAGATGGAAGTCCGCCCACGCCGTGTGGGTGGTGCCACCTACCAGGTTCCAATGGAAGTACCCACCAGCCGTAAAATGACTTTGGCCATGCGTTGGATTCTCGATGCTGCCACAGGACGTACCGGCAATTCCTATGCTGAAAAACTTTCAGCAGAATTGATTGAAGCTTCCAATAATCAAGGCGCTGCCGTGAGAAAACGCGAAGAGACTCACAAAATGGCTGAGGCTAACCGCGCATTCTCGCACTTCCGCATGTAGATCAGAACTGATAGAAATAGAGTAGCAATGCCTCGTTCTTTTCAATTAGATAAATGCCGCAATATCGGGATCATCGCTCACATCGATGCTGGCAAAACTACCACCACTGAGCGTATCCTATATTATTCCGGCCGCACGTACCGCATTGGTTCAGTCGACGATGGCACGACCGTCACAGACTGGATGGTGCAGGAACGTGAGCGTGGCATTACTATCGTATCTGCTGCTGTAACTGCTGAGTGGAAAGGGTATCAGATCAACGTTATTGATACCCCCGGACATATTGACTTCACCGCCGAAGTTCAACGCTCCTTACGAGTTTTGGACGGCGGTGTTGTTGTTTTTGATGCCGTTCAAGGCGTTGAGCCTCAGAGCGAAACTGTATGGCGCCAGGCAGATCGTTATGGCGTACCCCGCATCTGTTTTGTCAATAAAATGGACCGCGTTGGTGCCTCCTTTGAATATACTTTAGGCACGATCAAATCCCGCCTTGGTGCAAATGCAATCCCCATGCAGATGCCGATTGGCAGCGAAGCTTCATTCAAGGGCATGGTCGACTTGATGACAATGCAGGCTGTCATGTTCGATGATGAATTGGGTAAAGAACCCAAATATA
>Ga0209800_10003176_pt1 | contig 13384 bp, 12 predicted proteins | sample Higcelweek8metaG_FD_187174 | JGI IMG/M metagenome (GOLD analysis project Ga0209800, IMG submission 187174) | Freshwater pond sediment microbial communities from the University of Edinburgh, under environmental carbon perturbations - High... | ecosystem: Environmental > Aquatic > Freshwater >... | reverse complement strand
CAGCGGATTAAGCTCCGCGCGGGACTTCCGCGACAGGCGGAACACCACGACCTTGCGCGGGGGCAGGGTGATGCTCTCGTTGGTCTGCGGGTTGCGCCCCCGGCGCGAGTTCTTGTCGTAGGCCTCAAACTTGCCGAACCCGCTCACCAGCATGGCGTGGTCCTTTTTGATGGCCTGCTTCATCAGGTCAAGGGTGGCTTCCACCAGGTCCTTGATCTCCGCCCGATTGCGGTCCGTCTTCTTGTAAATGGCATCGACGATGTGCGCCTTGGTCAAGGTTTGACCGCTCATGAAACCTCCATGGGGTTCCCGTTTGGTTCAGCCGATGGCCGACCGGATGGCCTGGGCCAGCTTCTGCATTTCCTCCGCATGTTCATAGGCGTGCTGGGTCCAGAGGGTCAGTCCGTCCCCGGCGTGACGCGGTATAAGATGGAAGTGGGCGTGCTGCACAAGCTGCCCTGCGGCTTCGAAATTATTCATTCCAAGGTTGAGCCCGGCGGCGCCGGTGGCGGTCATTACCGCCTTGCCCACAACCTGCAGCGCGGTCATGAGCTCGCGGCCAAGATCAGCCGGCAAGTCGAAAAGCGTTTCATGGTGGGATTTTGGCAACACCAGCGCATGTCCCTTGTTCACCGGCGCAATGTCCAGAAAGGCGTAGACCCCGCCCCGGTCATAGACCTTGGCCGAAGGAATTTCGCCTGCGATGATCCGGCAAAAGATGCAATCCCTGTCCACGGCGCGCTCCACGTTAGAAATCTCCCAACTGTGTACAATCATTACCCGAGCGCGAAAAAAACTTCAAGCTCTTTTCAGCGTATTCCGAAATGATTATCACATGAACGTCAAATGCCCAGCCCGCTGATGAAAAATTGTTCGGCCGCGCGGGCCTGAACGATGCGCGCTCCGGGTGAAACGTCCTGCGTCACCCACACATTGCCGCCGATGACCGCCCCTTTGCCAATGGTCACGCGGCCCAGAATCGTCGCGCCCGCGTAGACGGTCACCTCGTCCTCCACGATGGGGTGCCGCGCAAGCCCCTTCACCAGCCGGCTGCCCGTGTCGTCCTTGGGGAAGCTCTTGGCCCCGAGCGTGACGCCCTGGTACAGCCGCACGTTCTGGCCGATGATGCACGTCTCGCCGATGACCGTGCCCGTGCCGTGGTCGATGAAGAACGCCGGGCCGATGTGCGCGCCCGGATGGATGTCGATGCCGGTGTCCGAGTGCGCCATTTCCCCGATGATGCGCGGGATGATGTCCACCCCCAGGTGGTGCAGCTGGTGCGCGATGCGGTGGTTCGTCAGCGCCTTGATGCTTGGGTAGCAGAAGATTGTTTCGCCCGGCGTTTTGGCTGCGGGGTCGCCGTCAAAGGCGGCCTGCACGTCGCTGGCGAGAAGCGCCCGCACGGCGGGCAGCCGCCGCAAAAACTCCAGCGCCACCGCCTCGGACTTGTCCGCGCAATCGGTGCAGGGCTGGCGGTTGTCACGCGCGCACACAAAGCAGTAGCCCCGGTTGATCTGCTCGGCCAGGAGCTTGAGCACGCGGTCCAGCGCACTGCCGGTATAATACGGCATGGTGCGCTCGCTCACGTCCGATGGCCCGAAAAAGCCTGGAAACAGCACCGCCCGCAGCAGCTCCATTATCTCGGCCAGGGCAGCGAGCGAGGGCATGGGCCGATCACGCGAGATATGCAGGCAGGCGGACTCGCACGCGCCCGGAGCGCAGAGCCGCGCCACGGTCTCAGAGAGCGTCCGGTCCTTGTCCTTCGGTTCTGGAATAATTATTTCATCAATCATGGCAGGGCCCTACTCCGCTTCGTCGAACAGGGGCGTGGAAATATAGCGCTCGCCCGTGTCGCACACGATGAACACCACGAGCCTGCCCGCCATCTCTGGCCGGGCCGCCACCTGCATGGCCGCAAAGGCGTTGGCGCCGGACGAGATGCCGCAGCTTATCCCTTCCTCGCGCATCAGCCTGCGCGCCGTAGCGAAGGCTTCCGCCGCGCCCACCTGGATGACTTCGTCGTACACCTTGGTGTCGAGCACGCCCGGCACAAACCCCGCGCCGATGCCCTGGATCTTGTGCGGGCCGGCCTTGCCGCCGGAAAGCACCGGCGAGTCGCTGGGCTCCACGGCCACGATGCGCACGGCCGGGTTCTTCTGCTTCAGCACCTGGCCAACCCCGGTGATGGTGCCGCCGGAGCCCACGCCCGCCACAAAGCACGCCACCTGGCCGTCGGTGTCGTCCCAGATCTCCGGCGCGGTGCCGGCCCTGTGCGCCGCGGGATTGGCCGGGTTGTCGAACTGCATGGGCATGAAGGCTCCCGGGGTCTGCTCCACCAGCTCCCGCGCCCTGGCTATGGCGCCGGACATGCCCTCCGCCGCCGGGGTCAGCACGATGCGCGCGCCAAAGCCCGCAAGCAGCTTGCGCCGCTCCACGCTCATGCTCTCGGGCATGGTCAGCACCAGCTTAAGTCCCTTGGTGGCGCAGATGAGCGCCAGGCCGATGCCCGTGTTGCCGCTGGTGGGCTCCACGATGAGGCTGTCGCTGGTCACCAGGCCGGCCTGGATGGCCGCGTCGATCATGCTCGCGCCGATGCGGTCCTTGATGGACCCGCCGGGATTGCGCGACTCCAGCTTGGCCACCAGCACGCCGCCCAGCCCCTCGGAGAGCTTGTTCAGGCGCACCAGCGGCGTTTTGCCGATGAGTTCGGCCATGGATTGGGCGATGTTCATGCTCTGCTCCTTGCAAAATCGCGCTATGTTTCGCGCCATGTTTCGCGCGTCGGGCGTGCTTCTGGTCAAGTGCGCATTTCTCGCGGCAAGTCAATGGGATGAAAGGAAGATTGCGAAGCGGCGCGTGGCCTTGACCATAAACCACGCGCCGCCCGAGGATGGCAGGATTACTTGACGAGAGCGTCCGCGGCCTTGTTTCCATTCAAGTAGAACATGGCGCGGTTATGCTGTCCGGACATTTCACCCGCGATGACACAGGCCGCGAAGCCCATATCATCCAGGCAGGCCGACCTTCCGGGCTTGCCGGAATCAGAGGATATCTTGAGGTCGGGGGTCGCCATGACACGTTCCTTGGCGAAGACGAATACGTGGACCTTGGTCTTGCCCATGTTAGGCATGGGGCTTGCCAGTCTACGGGCCGCCTCAAGCCAAGCCGGGTAACTGGGTTGCATGAAAGCGGCCTCCTGCGCCACCAGTTCCGAGCGGACCACCAGCACCTCCAAATCAGGATCGCGAGAGGGAACCGGACCGGCCAGAGTCTTGTAGATGACAGGCTGGAACACCATAGCTGGAGCCTTGGCCTGCTTCGAGGAAGTCTTGGCCTTGGACTTTGTCTTGGTCTTGCCCTGCTTCTGCACGGCCTTGGCCTCAGGCTCCTGCGCGGGGGCCGACTGGGGCGCCGTTTCCATGGCGTACACAGCGGAAACTATGTTCGCGGCGCGCACGCCCGTGCGGTGTTGCATGCGCACCAGCGCCTGCACCGTGATCTTGCCGTCGGGCGCCTGTTGCTGGTCGAACACGTCCACCCCTGTGACGGCGAAGTCTTCGTAGGTGAACGTGTCGAACGCGGCCTTGAAGTCTCCACCCTTGGCCCAGGCCACCGGCGCGGAAGAAGTGTCCCGGTTCATCATCTGCAGAACCGTTGCGGCGATGACGGTTTGGCTGTCCACACCAACCACGCCGTTGTTAGGCTCCCGCGTGTAGTTGGCGGGGGGCAGCTTGGAATCGCTCCAGTCCTTTGCACCGCCCTGCGCCGTAACGCAGCCTCCAAGCAAGGCCATAAGAAGAATACAAATACCGCATGTCATGAAGTTTTTGCTCATGGCTACTTCGCCGCCCACTGGCTAGGGGCTGCGACGGGCGCTCCAGCCTTGGTGCCAAAGACCTTCCCCACCGCGTGGTCAACACCGCCGAGCACCTTACCGACGAACTCCTGCTTCTCCTTGTCACGCGTCAGTGCGTAGACCTTGCCAGCAGAATTCGCAGCCTTGACCAACTTGTATGCGCCGAGGCCGGGAATGAAGAGGGACACGGCACTTCCCACCATGTCGGTCACCTTGGAGGCCTTGTACAGACCGTTGTAGATGTTTCCCCACGTTTGATGGCTGATCCCCAAAGGACCATAGATGTCATTGGGATCATCCGACTTTTTGCCCGCTCCCCCCACTGCGACGTCTGGTGGCGTATCCAAACCGTTGAAGCTGCCGCCCAGGCCCAACTCGTTATTAATTCCACCACCGCCGCCACCACCACCGCCGCCGCCGCCGCCACTGCAGGCGTGTGTCCACGCCGGTGCGCAAAACAACGCCAGGCACAAAAGCACCAAAGCGGAACACCGAGTCTTCCGAGTCATTCCCCCCCCTTTTTGTGCAACGCACTATACGCCCACATATTCTACGTATGGCAGTGTGAATCAAGGGAGTCAAGCAATCGATGGATTATTGCTCCTTTCGTGAGAACGGAAACGAAGGCCCACCTCGGGCCAGCAAAAAGCCGCCCTGAGGATTCCCCCAGGACGGCCTCTGCAACTCAAAACGTCTTTGACCTCAACAACTGCACGCGGGCTTCTTGGGGTCGATGGGATCAGCCTCGCCCTGCTTGTAGGGCGAGATCTTGCGCAGGGTCTCTATGACCTGCGGCAGGTTCGCCACCACGTAGTCCACATCGGCCCCGGTGGTATAGCGCGAGAGCGAGAAGCGGATGGACCCGTGGGCAAAGGTGAAGGGCACGCCCATGGCCCGCAGCACGTGGGAGGGCTCCAGGCTGCCGGAGGTGCAGGCCGAGCCGGAGCTTGCGGCGATGCCCAGCTGGTCGAGCAAAAGCAGGATGGCCTCGCCCTCCACATACTTGAAGGAGATGTTGGCGGTGTTGGGCAGGCGCTCGGTCTTGTGGCCGTTTAAGCGGCTGTCGGGCACGGCCGCCAGCAGCGAAGCTTCGAGCTTGTCGCGCAGGGCGCGCACCTGGGTGTTCTCCACGGGCAGGTGCGCCTTGGCGGCGCGCGCGGCGGCGCCCAGCGCTATGATGCCGGTGGTGTTCTCCGTGCCGGCGCGGCGGCCGTGCTCCTGGTGGCCGCCGATGAGAAACGGCCGGTAGGGCAGCTTGCGGCGCACGTAGAGCGCGCCGATGCCCTTGGGCGCGTGCAGCTTGTGGCCGGAGAGCGACAGCATGTCCACGTCCAGGTCCTTCAGGCTGATGGGCACCTTGCCCACGGCCTGCACGGCGTCGGTGTGCATGATGACCCCGCGGGCCTTGGCCAGGGCGGCTATTTCCGGGATGGGAAACAGCACGCCGGTCTCGTTGTTGGCCCACATGACGCTGATGATGGCGGTGTCCGGGGTCAGGCTCTCGGCCACCTCGTCCATGTTCAGGCGGCCCTCGGCGTCCACGCCCAGGTAGGTGACACGGTAGCCCTGGCTGCGCTCCAAAAACTTGCACAGCGAGAGCACGGCCGGGTGCTCCACGCGGGTGGTGACGATGTGCCGCTTCTCCGGCTGGGCGGCCAGGGCCGAGCGGATGGCGGTGTTGTCGCTCTCTGTCCCGCACGAGGTGAAGATGATTTCGTCGGCGCCGCAGCCCAGCAAATCGGCCAAAGATTCGCGGGCCTCGCGCAGGTCCTTGCCCACCTGCCCGCCGAAGCTGTGCATGGAGCTGGGGTTGCCGTAAAGCTCTGAAAAAAACGGCAGCATGGCCTCAAGCACTTCCGGGGCCACGCGGGTGGTGGCGTTGTTGTCAAGGTAGATGACGGGCGCTGTCATGGCCTTATACCTCCCGCACCTGTATTTCCGGGTCGACCTTCTCGCGCAGGATGCGCTCCACCGTGCCGTGGACCGTGGCCTGGCTGGCCGGGCAGCCCACGCAATGCCCGCGCAGCGTCACGGAGACCAGAGGGCCTTCGATGTCGGCCAGCTCGATGTCGCCGCCGTCAAGCTGCAAGCGCGGGCGTATCTCCTTCTCCAGCACGTCCTCGATCATGCGCATGCGCTGGATGTTGGTGAGCCGCTTCGGCGGTTCCGGCGTGGCCGCGGGCGAGGCCGCGCCCCGCGCCCGGGCGATGAGCTCCGCGATCTTCTCGTGGCACTTGGCGCAGCCGCCGCCGGCCTTGGTATAATAGGTCACGTCCTCCACAGTCTTGAGGTCGTTCTCGCGCACGGCCTCCAGAATCTGATGATCGGTGACGCCGAAGCACTCGCAGACGATTTCGCCCTCGGAGTGCTCCCGGCTTGCCACGGCCTCGCCGCGCCAGCTCTTGATGGCGGCCTCAAGGGCCTCCTGGCCCATGACGGAGCAGTGCATCTTTTCCTTGGGCAGGCCGCCCAGGGCGCCCGCGATGTCCTTGTTCGATATCTTGAGCGCCTCGTCCACGGTCTTGCCCTTCACCAGCTCGGTGAGGGCGGAGCTGGAGGCAATGGCGCTGGCGCAGCCAAAGGTCTGGAAGGTGGCGTCCGTGATGACGCCGTCCTCGATCTTGAGGAAGAGCTTGAGCGCATCGCCGCAGGCTATGGAACCCACCTCGCCCACGCAGGAGGCGTCCTTCATCTCCCCGACATTCTTCGGGTTCAGGAAGTGTTCCTTAACAATTTCAGTGTATTCCCACATGGCATATCTCCCGGAAGCACGTCTTGGCGCGGGCCGAAGGGCAGGCGCATTGACATAACATACGCACAGTTGCGCGGGGCGCAAGAGCCGTCGTTTAAACTTTACGAATTTAGTCGGAATTGATCCCGCGTTCAGGCGCGACAGAGGCTGAAACAAAAGCCCTGTAAATTATCGCCAAAGGGGGTTGTATGTTTTTGTTGACATAAATACACTGAACGCCAGGGGCATATTTGCGCCCCTGCGCAAGCACCTCTCTCAAATTCCAGGAAGGCAGCCCCTTCAATATGAGTTCGGCGCACGCCCCCCCCGCATAGGGCCGGTTCCGCCACCACGCGGGACCGGCCTTTCCCGTTGCGCGGGCCAGGGTTGCCCCTCGCGCTTCAGGCTGGAAAATCGGCGGGGGAGGCATCCGCGCAAGGCGGTCGTCAGTCCTGGCGGTAGTCGATGTCCGCGCAGAGGATGCAGGAACGGTTGTCGCGGTCCTTGTAGGCGGCGGAGATGGTGATGCAGCGGTTGCCCGAGGCGAGGGAGATGTACGGCTGCGTGGTGAATTTCGGCAGGCCCGCGCGCAACGGCAGGTAATATTCCTTAAGGGAGTGGTCCGCGCCCACGCGGGCGGGTTCGTAGATGAAGCGCTTGCGCTTGCGCAGCTTCGTGGGGTTGCACACCGTGCCGGAAATCTGCACGCCCTTGGCGCTCAGCACATACACGCACTCTATCTGCTCGCATTCGTCGATGAAGCCGGTGAGCGCCTGGTCGAGCCCGGTGGAGCCAAGCGTGGTGAGCCGCTCGCAGAGGCTGTAGACCAGGGCGTCGTGCCGGGCATACAGCGCCTTCTGCGAGGCGAAACGCTCCGTGGCGTTGGCGCGGAACTTCCGGGCCAGGTATTCAATGCGCTCGCCGATGTTCTCCGCCTGGGGCATCTGCGTCGCGGGGCGGCCGAAATAAAACCCCTGGAACACATCCACGCCGATCTCAAGCAGGCGCAAAATGTCCTCCTGGCGCTCCACACCCTCGGCCAGGGCAAGGGACCCCAGGCGCGAGGCCATCTGCACGAAGCTCTTCACCACCTCCAGCCGGGTCATGTGGCCGTCCACCCCGGAAACCAGGCCGCGGTCCAGCTTCAGCACATCGGGCCGCAGGAGCGGAATGCGGTCCAGATTGGAATGCCCCACGCCAACGTCGTCGAGCGCGATGAGGAAGCCGTTCTTGCGGTAGGTGGAAACGAACTCGGCCAGGGCGTCGGTGTCGCGCGCGCGCGACTCCACAATCTCTATGAGCACGTTGTTGGGGCTGACGCCATACTCCTTCACCACATGCAGCAGGTGGCCGGAGCGGGCCACGTCGGCGTCGATGGCGTGGCCGTCCACGTTGAGCGAGAGGATGAGCCCCTTGTTCAAGGCGTGGATGGGGGCAAAAGCATGCAGGGCCTTGCGGCGGCACAGGCGGTCCAGTTCCAGCAGGCACCCGGCCTGGTGCGCCATGGTGAACAGCTCCTGGGGGGGGATGTCCTCTCCCGGGGCGGTGCAGCGCGCCAAAGCCTCCACGCCAAGCAGCGACTTGCGTTTGATGGAAATCAGCGGCTGAAACACGGTGCCAATCCACTCGCGTTCGATGATTTCCTGAATAGTGACGGCTTCGGCAGTATTTTCCATGGTGTGGGGGTGCATAAAGCAAGAGCCGGGCCACAATCCCAACTGGCAGGATTCGCATACTATTCTTCTAGGGTAAGGATGTCCATCCCGGGAATATGAACAATTATGGCAATTCGGCATACACACCTATACAGAAATGAACAAACAAAGAATTTTACCAATGCATGCGAAAAACCGATTGACAGCCCCCATGGCCGCGGGTAAATACTCTCCCCATGAACCTCTCCACCGCCAACAATACCTCCTTTTCCTTCAGCCAGTACTGGTATTATTGGTTTAGCCGCGCCTGCGGCCTGGGAGAGGTTTGTTGACGGAGACAGGACGTTAACCAAAGCCTCTTCAGGAAGGGCCGCAGGCGAAAGCCGGCGGCCCTTTTTTAATTTTCACCGCCGGCTTCCGCACAGAGCTTTCGCCCCGAGGCCAAACCAGTCCACGGAGGACGCCATGCACATCGGAAAAGCCATCAGACTGGAACGCATCTTCAACCGCAACACCAAACGCACCATCATCGTGCCCATGGACCACGGCACCACGGTGGGGCCAATCGCGGGCATTGTGGACATGCGCGAGGCCGTGGGCGCCATTGTCGAAGGCGGCGCCAACGCCGTGCTGATGCACAAGGGCCTGGTCAGATGCGGCCACCGCACCCAGGGCAAAGACATCGGCCTCATTGTCCACCTCTCCGCCTCCACCACCCTTTCCCCCTTCCCCAACGCCAAAACCCTCGTGGGCTCCGTTGAAGACGCCATCCGCCTCGGCGCGGACGCCGTGAGCGTGCACGTGAACCTGGGCGACGAGACCGAGGCCAAGATGCTGGCGGACTTCGGGCAGGTCACCTCCACCGCGCAGAGCTGGGGCATCCCCGTGCTCGCCATGGTGTACGCCCGCGGCCCCAAGGTCAGAAGCGAGTTCGATCCCGAGATTGTGGCCCACTGCGCGCGCGTCGGCGTGGAGCTTGGCGCGGACGTGGTCAAGGTGCCCTACACCGGCGACGTGACCACCTTCGGCCATGTGGTCGATTCCTGCTGCGTGCCCGTTGTCATCGCCGGCGGCCCCAAGCTCGACAGCACCAAGGCCTTCCTGCAAATGGTGCACGACTCCATCAGCGCGGGCGGCTCCGGTCTTTCCGTGGGGCGCAACGTGTTCCAGCACAAGAACCCGGCCCTTTTGTGCAAGGCGCTTTCCGCCGTGGTGCACGACGATGTTGAAGTGGAAGTGGCCCTGGAAATGCTTGCGGGCAAGGAATAGGCTCCATGAAAAAGATCATCTTCAAGGCCGTGCCCTTCGACAAGTCGCTGGTGACCCTGGCGCTGGAGTCCGGGGTGGACGCCATTCTGACCGAGGCCCAGAAGGCCGAGGCCGTGCGCGCCCTGGGCCGCGTGGAAGTGCTTACCGAGGCCGAGCTGCCCACCCTGCCCCTTGGCTCCAAGGCCGACGAGGAGGCCGCCACGGCCAAGCTCGCCAGCGGGCAGCAAGTCAGCCTGGCCAAAGGCTGGGAGATAATCCCCGTGGAGAACATCCTGGCCCAGGGCGAGGGCCTGGCGCTTGAGTGCGAGAGCCTTGAGCGCGCGGTTTTGGCCGCGGGCATACTGGAGCGCGGGGCCGACATGATCGTGGTGCTGCCCGAGGCAGCCGGGGAGCTCAAGGCCATAGTGGCCGAGCTGAAGCTCTCCCAGGGGCGCTTTGACTTGCAGCAGGCCGTGGTGACGGAGATTGCCCCGGCCGGCCTGGGGCACCGGGTCTGCGTGGACACCATCTCCATGCTGCGGCGCGGCCAGGGCATGCTGGTGGGCAACTCCAGCGCCTTCACCTTCCTGGTCCACGCGGAAACAGAATCCAACCCCTACGTTGCCGCCCGGCCCTTCCGGGTGAACGCGGGCGCGGTGCACGCCTACGCCGTGCTCCCCGGCGACAAGACCTGCTACCTGGAAGAGCTTTCCGCCGGGCGCGAGGTGCTCATCGTCGGGGCCGACGGCAAAACCAGCCTGGCCACAGTTGGCCGCGTGAAGATAGAAGTCCGGCCCATGCTCAAGATCACCGCCACGGTGAAAACACCGGACGGCTGCGACGTTTCCGGCCAGGTGTTCTTGCAGAACGCGGAGACCATCCGCGTTACCGGCGTGGACGGCCGGCCCATCAGCGTGGTGAACCTGAAGCCCGGCGACGAGATTCTCTGCCGCACGGACGTGGCGGGCAGGCACTTCGGCATGCGCATCTGCGAAGACATCAAGGAGGGCTAGGCGTGAGCGACAAACCGACGCCGAAGCCGGATCTGGTCTCCCTGCGGGCCGAAATCGACCGCCTGGACGACGGCATCCTCGACCTGTTGAACCGCCGCGCCATCATCAGCATCGGCGTGGGCCGGGCCAAGAAGGACTCGCCGGATTCCGTGTTCAAGCCCTTCCGCGAGAAGGAAGTCATGGACCGGCTGGCCAAGCGCAACCCCGGCCCCCTGCCCGACAGCCACCTGCACGCCATCTACCGCGAGATCATGAGCTCCTCGCGCCGGTTGCAGCGCCCGGAGCGCGTGGTCTACCTGGGGCCGGAGGGCACCTTCAGCTACTTTGCGGGGCTGGAATACATGGGCCGCAGCGCGGAGCTGGAGCCCAAGCCCAACTTCGAGGACATCTTCCGCGCCGTGGTGGACGGCGAGGCCGAAATGGGCGTCATTCCACTGGAGAACTCGCTCCAGGGCACCGTGGGCCAGGTGGTCGACCTGTTCATGCTCTACCCGGTGTATGTCCAGGCCGAGCTTTACTGCCGCATCACCCATTGTCTGATGGGCAAAGCAAAGACTGTGGCCGAGGTGAAGGAGGTGCACTCCCACCCGCAGCCCCTCGACCAGTGCTCCGACTGGCTCAAAAACAACCTGCCCGGCCGCACCCTGGTGCCGGAGAGCAGCACCGCAGCAGCAGCAGCCATCGCCGAAGCGCGCGGGCCGGAGGTCGCCACCATCGGGCACATCAGCCTGGCAGAGCGCTACGGCCTGAACATTTTGGCCGCGCACATAGAGGACCTGCCCGACAACTGGACGCGGTTTCTGGTCATCGGCCCGCGGGTGAGCGAGGGCGGCGCCCGCGACAAGACCTCGCTTTTGTTCACCGTGCCGGACAAGCCCGGCGCGCTGGCGGGCGTGCTGGAGACCTTCGCCGGCCGCGCCATCAACATCACCAAGCTGGAAAGCCGCCCCCTGCGCGGCGAGAAGTGGAAATACGTGTTCTTCACCGACCTTGAGTGCGACCTCTCGCGCATGGAGTACGACAGCTTCCTGGCCGACCTGCGCGAGCAGTGCCACACCCTGCGCATCCTCGGCTCGTACCCCTCCGGCCCGCACCTGAACGCCGGCGGAAGGCAGTGATGCCACGCGCCGCCGTTACCGTGCAGGCCCCGGCCAGCAAGTCGCTGTCGCACCGCGCGCTCATCGGCGCGGCGCTGGCGGCGGGGGAAAGCCGCCTCACCGGCGTGCTGGAAAGCCAGGACACCGAACGCACCATGGGCTGCCTGACAGCCTGCGGCGCGGGCTTCCGGCGCCTCGGCGCGGGGGAGTACCTGGTTACGGGCATGAGCGACGGCCCTGAAAGCGGCACCCTGAACGGCGAAGCCGCCGACCTGAACGTGGGCGAGAGCGGCACCACCTGCCGCCTGCTTGCGGGCGTGGTGGCGGCCGGGCGCGGGGCCTTCCGCCTGCATGGCGAGGGCCGCATGCACGAGCGGCCCCTGGGCGAACCCGCGCGGGCGCTGGCATCACAAGGGGTGCGCTTCCGCTTCGAGGAAAAGCCCGGCTACCCGCCGGTGGTGGTGGAAACCACAGGCCTGCCCGGCGGCGCAATCGACGTGCGACTGGAGGAAAGCAGCCAGTACCTCTCCGGCATCCTGCTGGCCGCGCCCCTGGCCAAAGGCCCGCTGACCATTGGCATCGGCGGGGAGAAGGCCGTGAGCTGGCCTTACGTCTCGCTGACGTTGCAAACCATGGCCGACTTCGGCGTGGGCGCGCGGGTGGAGGTGCTGAGGGACGGCACCTTCACCGCCGTGGACCACGGCTGCGTGACCAGCGCCGCGCCCGGCGCCCTGCGCTTTCTGACCACGCCGGGCAGCTACCGCCCCCGCAGTATGCAGGTGGAGGGCGACTGGAGCAACGCCTCCTATTTTCTGGCCGCCGGGGCCGTGGGCAAGGCCCCCGTGCGCGTGCGCGGCCTGCGCAAAAATTCCCTCCAGGGCGACCGCGCCATTCTGGACATCCTTGCCGCCATGGGCGCGCACGTTGCATGGGACGCGGACGGCGAATGCGTGACCGTCTCGCCCGCGCCGCTTGGCGGCATCCACGTGGACATGGGCGCCTGCCCGGACCTGGTGCCCACCGTGGCCGTGGCGGCCTGCTTCGCCACCGGGCCCACCACCATCGTCAACGTGGCGCACCTGCGCATCAAGGAAAGCGACCGGCTGGCCGTGCTGGCCGAGGAAATAGCCAAAACCGGCTGCGCCACGCGGATATTGCCCGACGGGCTGGTCATCACGCCTGCGCCGCTGCCCGCGGGCGCGCGCATGGAGTTCGCCACCCACGGCGACCACCGCATGGTCATGGGCCCGGCGCTCTTCGCCCTGGCGGGCATGACGACGATCTTCGACAACCCCGGCTGCGTGGCCAAAAGCTTCCCCGGCTTCTGGGGGGCCTTCGGCCCTGTCATGGAAGGGCAGGGGGCATAGCATGGGTTTCCAGGGCATTGAACGCATCGCCATCGTGGGCGCGCGCGGCCAGATGGGGGCGCTCTTCGTGCGCGCCTTCCACAAGGCCGGGTACGAGGTGTCCACGCTGGACCGCCCCTACCGGCCAAACGGCACGGACGAGGCCATCCGCGCGGCCCTTGCCGGGGCCCAGCTGGTGCTCATCTCCGTACCCGTCACCGCCACCCGCAAAGTGGCCAGGACCCTGGCCCCGCACATGCCCAAAGATGCCATCTTGTGCGACGTGTGCTCCGTGAAGGTGAACCCGCTGGCGCAGATGCTTGAAGCCTACGCCGGGCCGGTGGTGGGCACGCATCCGTTGTTCGGGCCGGTGATTCCCGAGGGCTTCGAGCCGCGCGTGGCCGTGACCCCTGGCCGTGAAACCCCCGAAGGCGGCGC
>Ga0209800_10003174_pt1 | contig 13388 bp, 11 predicted proteins | sample Higcelweek8metaG_FD_187174 | JGI IMG/M metagenome (GOLD analysis project Ga0209800, IMG submission 187174) | Freshwater pond sediment microbial communities from the University of Edinburgh, under environmental carbon perturbations - High... | ecosystem: Environmental > Aquatic > Freshwater >... | reverse complement strand
AAAAAATGAAAAAATCTTTTAAAAAATATAAAAATCAAAAAGGATACGCCATACTATTTACTATGGTTATAGTAAGTGCTATTTCAGTTATCACAGCTGGACTTTCAAATGCAGCTTATAAACAATTACTTCTCTCATCTTTAGCAAGAGATTCTCAGGCCGCATTTTATCAAGCGGATACAGCTGGTGATTGTGCTTTGTATGCAGATCGGGTAGAGTTTGCAAAATTTTCATATGACCCCGAAATAACGCCAAACATTTTTCATACGCCTAGCGATCCTTGGTCTTGCGGAGAATTAAGTTTGAAGATAGAAGATTCAAATGATGATTTTTCCGATGGGTATCAACTTAATCCACCAGACCCCGAGTCAGATGATCCGTGTTTTAGAATTGATGTTAAAAAAACCACAATAGGTACAGGCACTATAGATGACCCTTTTTTAACGGATACAATGATATCTGCGAGGGGGTATAATATTTGTGATAAGGGAGATTCAAGAACAGTTGAACGTGAGATTGAAATTGATTATATTGAATAATGCATATTATGAAAGATATTCAAATTAAAAACCGAATAATTAAACTTCGGGAAGAGATTTCTCGGCTACGATTTTTATATCATGTAGAAAATGATCCACACGTGACAGATGATGTATACGAATCATTAACCCGTGAACTACATGAGCTTGAAAGTAAACACCCAGAATTTGCTGATCCAAACAGTATGGTCAATCGTGTTGCAGGAGAGCCACTTCCAAGTTTCAAAAAAGTTAAGCACGATATTCGAATGCTCTCAATGAACGACGTTTTTTCGTATCCGGAAATTATTGATTGGGAGACTCGCATTTCAAAGTTAATAAATAAAAAGCCATCATACTTTTGTGAAGTAAAAATAGATGGATTGTCTGCTTCACTTATTTACAAAAAAGGGGTTTTTGTGGAAGGCTCAACAAGGGGAGATGGATGGATCGGAGAAGATGTCACTGAGAATTTGAAGATGATAGAAACAATTCCTCTCAAATTAGAAGTTCCTTATCCAGAATTTATTGAAGTTAGAGGTGAGGTGGTTATGCCGAAAAGAGAATGGTCACGATTGAATAAGATACAAGAAAAAGAAGGTAAACAATTATTTGCAAATACAAGAAATGCAGCTGCTGGAAGCTTACGTCAGCTTGATCCGAATATTGTTAAAGAGAGGCGGTTGGATTTTTTTGCTTGGGATTTGACTCAAGCCAAAGATAAAGGGAATGATATTAAGTTAGAAAATCATTCAGAAAAACACAATTTGATGCGCAAGCTTGGTTTTCAGGTTCCACCTTACGAGAAAAAAGCGACAAATTTTGATGACGTGTTTTCATTTATTGAGGAGATAGAAAAAATTCGTCCGAACCTTCCTTATGGCACTGATGGTATTGTTATCTCTGTGGATGAGCTTGATTTACAAGAAGTTCTTGGCATTGTTGGTAAGGCTCCACGTTTTATGGTTGCTTACAAATATCAAGCGGAACGTGCTACGACGATTGTCACAGGGATAACTGTTAATGTTGGTCGTACCGGTGTACTTACTCCTGTAGCGCATTTTAATCCAACTCTTGTTGCAGGCTCGACAGTTTCTAAAGCGACTCTTCACAATATTGATCAGATAAATCGTCTGGATATTCGCATAGGTGATACTGTTGTTATTCAGAAAGCTGGAGATGTTATTCCAGAAGTAGTAGAAGTGCTTTCAAAAATGCGCACAGGCAAAGAAAAGAAATTCAAAATGCCGGAAGTCTGCCCGGTGTGTGGAAGTAATGTAGAAAGGAAAAACTCAGGAAGTGGACAAAGCTCCTATTCGAAAGGTCCTCGGATTTCCTCGCCCAACATCCTCGAAAATGTAAATGAGCTCGGCCAGACCATTTCTCATAGGACTTTGTCCACTTCCGGAGAAAATTCAGTTGCATATTATTGTACTAATAAAAATTGCCCAGCGAGAAGCAGACGCGGACTCCAGCATTTCGTGAACGTGTATGAGATTTATGAAATTGGTCCTAAAATTCTAGATCGTTTAAAAGACGAGGGACTTATTAGTGATGCTGCCGATTTATTTACACTCGAGAAAGCTGACCTTTCGGGTCTTGAAAGGTTCGGAGAAAAATCGGCTCTAAATATTATTTCTTCGATTCAATCTCACAAAAAGATTCCTCTTTGGCGTTTTATTTATGCTCTCGGAATAATTCATGTCGGAGAACAAACAGCACATGATTTGGCAAATCATTTTGGATCGCTAGAAAAGCTATCGAAAGCCAGTGTTGAAGAAATAAATAATATAGAAAATATCGGGCCAGTTGTTTCTCAAAGTATTTTTGAGTATTTCAGAAATAAATCAAGTATTGGTTTTATGGATAAATTATTTAAAAATGGTGTTAATACATATCATGAAAAAGCTAGAAGCTTGAAGTTTAAAAACAAAATTTTTGTACTCACGGGTACTTTATCAACGATGTCGAGAGACGAGGCAAAGAAAAAAATTATTGAAAATGGTGGAACAGTTGCTTCTTCGGTCTCGGTGAATACTAGTTATGTTGTGGCGGGGGACAAACCAGGCAGTAAATATACAGATGCACAAAAATTGGAAGTTAAAATTCTCTCTGAAACAGAATTTCTAAAAATGCTTTAAATATGGTAATATTTTAATATTATGAAACTGGATGATATTAAAAAACTAGCAGATTTGGCTCGTATAGATATGAGTGAATCAGAAATGAACGAAATCGCTAAAGATTTTGAGCCTATTTTGGCATATGTGGGACAGGTCCAAGAAGCAGTTAAACTAATATCTACAAATAAAGATGGAGAGAATAACAAAAAATCCGAAGATTATTCTTTACAAAATGTTGTACGTGATGATGTAGTCACAAATAACAAAGGAGAATATACCGACAAGATTATTAATGAAGTTCCTGATACTCAAGATGGATTTATTAAAGTAAAACAAATTATGTAGGGTTAGGTTCTAGTAGCTAGTTTCTAGTGACTATTAAAATACAAAAATCAAGCAAAATGAAAATAAATTTAAAAGAATTAACAATTGAAAAAGCACATGAGTCTCTCAAAAAAGGTGAATACACAGTTGCTGATTTAGTCGGCGCATATTTGAATGTTATAAAAGAAAAAAATACAGAAATCAATGCGTACCTGGAGGTTTATGATGATGTATTTGCTCAAGCAGAAACGGCGCAAAAAATGTTTGAAGAAGGGAAGGATACCTTAATGACCGGTATTCCAATTGCACTCAAAGATAATATGCTTTTTGAAGGGCATATCGCTTCGGCTTCATCAAAGATTCTTGAAAATTATAAAGCTACTTATGATTCAGGCATAGTTAAACAATTAAAACAGGAAGGAGCCGTTTTCCTTGGTAGAACAAATATGGATGAATTTGCTATGGGTTCTTCTACTGAGACAAGTGCGTTTGGTATCACTAAAAACCCACTAGATGTGAGCCGTGTCCCAGGAGGATCATCGGGAGGACCTGTGGCTGCAATCGCTATGGATGGGGCTCTTGTCGCGCTAGGGAGTGATACAGGGGGTTCTATTCGCCAACCAGCATCGTTTTGTGGTTTGGTGGGATTAAAACCGACGTATGGGATAGTTTCTAGATATGGAATTATTTCTATGGGTTCATCACTTGATCAAGTTGGTCCATTTGGTAAAAATGTCAGAGACGTTGAAATTCTTTTTAATGCAATTAATGATTATGATAAAAATGATAGTACTAGTATTAAAAAAGAGAACAGATTATCGTCGCTTCCACTCAAAAAGAAAATTGGTGTGCCTAGGTCTTTCCTTTCAGGTGATGGAACAGATCCCGAGGTAACCAAAAACTTTGAAGAGAATTGTGAAAAATTAAAGAGTGCTGGTTATGAGATAGTTGACGTCTCTCTTCCTCTCATTAAGTATTCTCTTGCTGTGTATTACATAATTTGTCCAGCAGAAATTTCCAGTAATTTAGCTCGTTATGATGGTATTCGTTATGGATTGAATAGTGATGAACAAAAACTTTATGATGTTTATACCAAGAGTCGGGGGAAAGGTTTCGGTAAAGAAGTTCGCAGAAGAATTTTATTGGGTACTTACATCCTTTCTCATGGTTATTATGACGCTTACTATAATACAGCCATAAAAGTTCGCGATGCTATAAAGAAAGAACTGGATAATGTTTTTCTTGAAGTGGACGCGATAATCACTCCAACTTCTCCATTTATGCCATTTAAGTTTGGAGAAAAATTAGAAGATCCAGTCAGTATGTATTTGTCTGATCTCTTTACTGTGCCTGCCAATATCGCTGGTACCCCTGCTATTTCAATTCCATCAGGGAAAAATAAAGATGGTATGCCTTTTGGTCTTCATATTATGGTATCAGTAATGCGGGAAGATGTTCTGTTTACCATTGGGAAAGATTTTGAAAAATTGATATAACGATTACGTTAGAACAACGGCTCTCGAACATTAACAATGAATTGGTATTTATTGTTATGCTTCTCGTTTGTTGTTATAATATAACTATGGAACAAACGGCATTACAATCGATAACAACCGAACCACTTTTTACTCCAAATTATCTGAACATTGAATACATTTTTAGTAAAATAGTCGAATACGCTATCCCCGTTTTTAATTTTTTTTCAAATTCCCATACTTGGGCAGTAATAGGCAGCATTTCTATGGTACTCTCAATAATTTTTATAGCCATTATTATATTCTCTCTTGTCCGTTTAGTAGAAATTCAACTTTATGATTTAGAAGAAATCGATCATGAAATTCATACGGCTCTCGCGAAACAGAAAGAAAGGGAACGTAACACAAATCCTAGATGGCATTATATCCAAACTTTGATTGAAAGTCCTAATGAGTCTGATTGGCGTGTAGCAATTATAGAGGCTGATTCGTTGATGGAAGAAGTTTTGAAAGAAAGGGGAATAGAAGGGAACACTGTGAGTGAACTTTTGGAAGGAGCAAAGGGAAGTGGTTACCGAAGTATCCAAGATGCCTGGGATGCACATCTGATCAGAAACCAAATAGCTCATGAAGGTTCTGATTTTCCACTTTCGCAAGTAGAGGGAAGACGAGCTATTAAAATGTTCCAAAACTTTTTTGAAGAATTGAGAATAATCTAAAAAGAGTAGCGAAAGCTACTCTTTTTAGATTTTATAAAATCCTTGAATTTTTAGCAAAATCTGTTAATATGTAAAGACGAATAAATGTCGGCGTAGCTCAGTCAGTTAGAGCGCGGGACTCATAAGCCCGAGGTCGGAAGTGCGATTCTTCCCGCCGACACAATAAAGTAGATATTTTTTCTATTTTATGTTATTTTGGTAAGGTGTTTAAGAATGCGGTCGTAGCTCAACTGGTTAGAGCACCCGCCTGTCACGTGGGAGGTTGAGGGTTCAAGTCCCTTCGACCGCGCATTCTAAAAAAGAAAAAACTCCTTAACGGAGTTTTTTCTTTACGTGGTTGCGGGGGATCGAATCGAACGACCGTCTTAAGGTTATGAGCCTTACGAGATACCATTTCTCTACCCCGCGATATTATTGTAACAAATTTACTAACTAACTTTATTTTAACCAACAGGCTCATAACCTTAGGTTATTCGTCTATCAGTCTTTTTGCGAGATACCATTTCTCTACCCCGCGATATAATCAAACGTAATAAACAAAACCTCTTTTGACAGGTTATTCATTAGCGTTATTAATATGTATATTATACAAAAAAATACAAATAAAGCAATGATTGAAAATAGGCTTAATTTATAGTATTCTTAGATTGTTTTAGCCGTTATAGCTTAGTGGTAAAGCACTGTCTTGGTAAGACAGAGACCGTGAGTCCGATTCTCACTGACGGCTCAGGTTTAGCCATCCTAGCTCATCTGGTAGAGCAACCCCTTCGTAAGGGGTAGGTGCCGAGTTCAAGTCTCGGGGATGGCTCAATAAATTAAATATAAAAATTTCTTAGTTCTTCTGTTACTTTTTCATCCAAAAGTTTTTTCTCAGACATCCAATCATCATTAAAAGCGTGAGTCAGATAACTCTCACCACTATCACCGATAATCAAAACCATTTTTTTTATTTTTTCCGAAATCGGTTCTCCTTTAATAAATTCCATAGCATAATAAAGTGCCATTCCACTCGAATCTCCGACTAATAGCCCTTTATGTTCTCCAAAAAAACGCATGGTGTTAAATGCTTCAGCGTCGGCGACATAATCATGTTTGTAAAAAATTGAAGCGTCAATATTTTTAGGTGGGATAGCTCCAGCTGGATATCCTGGGCCTGAAATAAAATAACCATGCCCACGCGGTGAGAAATGGCTGGATCCTTTTGGCTCTAAGGCTATCACTTTCGTGTTTCCATGTTCTTTTATATATCGGCCAGATCCAGATAGGGAACTACCAGTACCAATTGTTCCGACAAGATAATCAGCATCAGGTATTTGTTCAAAAATTTCTTTACCTAAAGTATCATAATATCCCTTAGGATTTTCAGGATTATCGTATTGATCAAGATTAATCCCACCTTTTTCTTTTGCTAATTGTTTAGCAACCTTGCGACGAACATCAACTAAATGCCCACCTTTTGTATCTTCTTCTTCACTGCAGAAATGCAATTTACCGCCGTAAGATTTGATTGATCTGAGTTTATCGGCAGGGGCATGCTTGTCAACAATAGCGGTGAATTTGTACCCTCGAGCTGCCGACAGCATCGCTAAGGCCTTGGCAGTGTTTCCGGAAGAAGATTCGAAAATTTCCATCCCTTTTTTTAATTGGCCGGACTTTTCGGCTGCATTCATTAAAGACCTAGCGGTTCTGTCTTTAAAACTTCCTCCAGGGTTAAAGTATTCTAATTTTAAATAAACTTTCCAATCTGGTCGGCTAGTCGGTATTTCAAGGATTGGGGTTTCTCCAATTAATTCATCAATACTTTTTTTGATAGTCATTTTTCTATTATATAGGGGTTTTATATTTTTGTTAACCGTGGTATTTTATAAGTAATGGATAAAGAAAAAATTCAAAAAGAAATAGAGAAACTTGAAGGAGATATGGCAAGTCCGGATTTTTGGAGTGACAAAGTCTCGGCTCAGGCTACGATTAAGCGAATCACATTTTTAAAAGATGAAATTCTTGGAGGTCAGAAATATGACAAAGGTAATTGTATTCTTTCACTTCTCTCTGGTGCAGGTGGAGATGATGCCGAAGATTTCTCCGCAATGCTTCTCAAGATGTACATGAAATATATCGAGAGTAAGAATTGGTCATGGAGTATAATTCATGAGAATAAAAATGACAATGGTGGTTATCGCAACCTTTCAATAGAAGTGATTGGCAAAAATGCATACGGAACTCTGAAAAATGAATCCGGCGTTCATCGTTTGGTTCGGATATCACCATTCAACGCAAATGCAAAGCGCCACACTTCCTTTTCTCTTGTTGAGGTAATTCCAGAATTCGAAAAAAATGATAGCGCGATAGAAATCTCTCCAAGCGACCTCCGAGTTGAACTTTCGAAGTCGGGTGGCCCCGGCGGTCAAAATGTGAACAAGCGCGAGACAGCAGTTCGTGTGGTTCATTTGCCTACAAATCTTTCAGTTCATGTGACTTCTGAGCGTTCTCAAGAACAGAATAAAGAAAAAGCTTTAGAAATGCTCAAAGGTAAACTTTTTAAGAAAAAAGAAGAAGACAAGAAGCGCGAAAAGGACGGGATGTCTATTTCCAAGACGACAGATATTGAGTGGGGGAGCCAAATTCGCTCTTATGTGCTTCATCCTTACAAAATGGTCAAAGATCATCGCACTGGGGTGGAAAGTGGCAATGTTGACGCCGTTCTTTTAGATGGTGCGATCGACGAATTCATTGAAGCTGAGAAGGATTTGTGATATTCTTAATAAGGAGATGATTTATTTCAATAATGTTACAAAAAAATATCCAGGTACAGTGTCTTTAGAGGGTATAAATATCACGATTACTCAAGGCGAATTTGTAGCCATTGTGGGACACTCAGGTGCTGGTAAGACTACTTTAACGAAATTAATTTTAGCAGAAGAGGCCCCAACTGATGGAACTGTTTTTTATGAATCTACTGACATTCACAAGCTTTCAAGCAAAGATCTCACAAACTTTCGCAGAAAAGTCGGGGTAGTTTTCCAAGATTTTCGTCTGTTGCCCAACAAGACTGCCTATGAGAACATCGCATTCGCGATGGAAGCAATAGAAAAAGATGAGAACGAAATTGCACAAGATGTTCCACACGTCCTAGAGCTTGTCGACCTCTCAGCTAAAGCTTCTCATTTTCCTCACCAACTCTCAGGTGGAGAAAAGCAACGCCTTGCTATTGCCAGAGCTATCATAACTCAGCCAGATATTATCATTGCTGATGAACCGACCGGCAATCTTGATCCTATAAATACAAGCGATGTTGTAAATCTCTTAAAAAAGATAAATGACCTTGGCACGACAGTTATTATCACGACTCATAACAGGAATGTCGTAGAACAAGTCAAAAAAAGAGTTATAACCCTAGAAAATGGCCGTGTAATTAGGGATGATAAGGATGGGAAATATATGTTATAATACGCCTATGTTTTTTACTAAATTAAAAAGAATAATAGTTTCCGGTTATCGTAATTTCACACGTAGCGGTTTCACTTCCGTAGCAAGCATACTGGTGATGACGATAACTCTTTTTGTTATAACGTCTCTAATTTTTATTCAAGCAGGACTTAATTCATCTCTCAACGATATAAAAGAAAAAGTTGATGTGACGGTTTATTTTGTTTCTGATGCACCTGAGTCTTCAATAATGGAGATTGAGGAAACCCTCAGGAAACTGCCAGAAGTAAAAGATATCACTTACACCTCTCAAGATGACGCCTTGATTCAGTTCAAAGAAAAGCATTCCAATGATTATCTTACTCTCCAAGCTCTAGATGAGCTCGATGAGAATCCTCTTGGTGCGTCTCTCAATATTAAAGCCAATGATCCTTCTCAGTATGAAAGTATTTCCAAATATTTTGAAAGTGAAGCCAATCTCTCAAGAGGTGCTCTTACTATTATCGATAAGATCGACTACAATCAAAACAAAATGGTTATAGATAAGCTAACCTCAATCATTAATGGTGCTAAAGATTTAGGTTTTGCTGTTTCGCTAATTCTTGTATTGATTTCTGTTATGATTACATTCAACACAATAAGGCTTATTATATATATGTCTCGTGATGAGATCGGCGTTATGAAGCTCGTAGGGGCAGGCGGTAGATACATCCGCGGACCATTCATAGTTTCTGGAGTTCTTGTCGGTGTCATCGCTTCTATCCTCACGATAGTTATATTATTCCCAGTATCGATTTGGTTGGGCAACACTATGACAGATTTCATTGGGATCAATTTATATACATACTACAAAGCTAATTTCTTTCAGTTATTTATTATTATGTTAGGATCAGGTGCCATTATTGGAAGTATATCTAGTATATTTGCCATTCACCGATATCTAAGAAAGTAATCTACACTTTTCGTGTTTAATTTTTTAAATTATGCGAATTTATAAGTGTAGGGTAGTATTATAATTATAAGTTAAAATTTTAGTACCAGGATGAAAAAAATAAAAGAAGAGAACAAAAAAGAGGGAGTAATTGATAATAAATATATCTTCGTAGTTGGCGGAGTAATTTCTGGTGTCGGGAAGGGAGTAGCAGCATCATCTATCGGGCTTATCATGCAGGCGCGAGGTTATAAAGTGACTTCGATTAAGATTGATCCATACATCAACGTTGATGCAGGTACTATGAATCCGACTGAGCACGGGGAAGTTTTCGTACTTGATGATGGAGATGAATGCGATCAGGATATGGGGAACTATGAACGATTCTTGGGTGAAGATTTAGGCCGTTCGAATTATATGACGACTGGCCGTGTGTATCAGGAAGTCATTCGTAAAGAGCGCAATCTAGAATACAAAGGCAAGAACGTAGAAGTTGTACCCGATGTTCCTTTTGAAGTTCTTCGAAGAATAAAAGAAGCTACGAAAAATACAAATTCGAACATCACAATCATTGAAATCGGTGGAACTGTCGGCGAATATCAGAACGTCTTATTCCTCGAAGCTGCTCGTATCTTGAAAGCCAAGCATCCTCACGATGTAGCTTTTGTTCTCGTTTCATATTTACCTGTACCATCAAACCTTGGAGAGATGAAGACAAAGCCAACTCAATATGCATCTAGAACGCTCAATTCTGCTGGAGTCCAAGCTGATGTAATTATCGCCCGTGGACCAATTCCATTGGATCGAAAACGAAAAGAGAAAATCGCATTATTCTGTAATGTTCCAGAAGAGAATGTCATATCAGCTCCAGATGAAAAGAGTATTTATGATATTCCACTAAATTTTGAAAAAGACAAAATGGGAGAAACGATTGAAAGAGTTCTTCACTTACCGAAGAAAACTGCTAATTTAACCAAGTGGAAGAATTTTGTTTCGAAAACAAAGAATGGTGAAAATAAAGTGAAAATCGCAGTTGTCGGGAAGTATTTTGATTCAGGAGATTTCGTTCTTTCCGACGTATATATTTCGATTCTTGAAGCATTGAAATTCTCATCATACGATTCACATGTCGGGATTGAGATTGCTTGCGTAAATTCCAAAGATTTTGAATCGAAGAAACTTCCATTATCAATGCTCAAGAAATATGATGGAGTCATCGTTCCAGGAGGATTTGGAGAAAGTGGCATCGAAGGCATCATTTCTGCAATCGGTTATGCTCGAAAAGAAAATATTCCATATTTCGGTCTGTGTTATGGAATGCAACTTATGGTTATCGAATATGCTCGTAATGTTCTTGGATTAAAAGATGCGAATACTCGCGAAATAAATCCAAATTCCAAAAATCTTGTGATTGATGTGATGGAAGATCAGAAAGAAAAGATTAAAAATAATAATATGGGAGGAAGTATGAGACTTGGTGCATATCCTGCAACACTCAAGAAGGGTACAGTTGCGTATGATGCATACTTCGGCTCGACGAAGTCTAAGACGGAGGCGGCTGGAAAGGGTACAATATCTGAGCGCCATCGTCACCGTTATGAAGTAAACAATGCTTTCAAAGATGCTCTTGAAAAGGCTGGTTTAATATTCTCTGGAATGTCACCTGATGGCAAACTTTGCGAAATTGCAGAGTTATCTCCGAAAGATCATCCATTCTTCTTGGGAACACAATTCCATCCAGAATTCAAAGCACGACCTCTCTCACCGCATCCATTGTTCTCAGCTTTCATAAAAGCTTGTATTAAGAATAGAAACAAATAAAATAAAAAACTCCAACAAATAGCTCTCTTCACCGGGTCCGCATAATTTTCTGCTGAAAATTTGCTAAATGCTCGTTCCGTCGAACTCCGCCGTCCCCGCTTCAGAGACTATTTGTTTTCGTTTTTATCTATTTTAGTGAATCTCCACCGTTTCTCATTTTACTATTTTTGATGATTTCTAGGATTTCATCTTCGTTGTCTTTGATGACGTATATTTTGATATCATCATCGTTGATTGTTTTATATTTATTTAACAACGTTTCTTCAATCATTTTCTCAATAGGGCTCCAAAATTCAGAACCAAATAGTATTACTGGGATTCTTCCGATTTTCTTTGTTTGTTGCAGAGTGAGAACTTCAAAAAGTTCATTTAGCGTGCCGAACCCTCCTGGCCCAAAAATACAAACCTCTGTCGAGTATGACATCGATGATTGTCTTGCGAAAAAGAAATTGAAAGGTATTCTGTCCGTAAGGTATTTGTTTGGAAGTTGTTCTGTTGGTAGTTTGATAGTGAGCCCGACAGACACACCGCCGGCTTCATATGCTCCTCTATTAGAAGCTTCCATTATTCCTGGACCTCCACCTGAGAGCACAGCATAACCAAGTTCTTTTGATACTCTGTAAGCTAGATTTCTGACCTTTTCATAGTATGGTTGGCCTTCTTTTATACGAGTTGAACCATAGAAAGTCACTGATGGGTTAAATTTATTTACCGTATCAATTCCCTGGCGAAACTCCTCCTTAATCATTTTTAATTTTTCTTCCTCGATATCTACACCGTCATTTTCTTTTATCATATAAAGGTCATTGTACCCTAATATTTAAGGTTTTTCAACTCAATTTGAAATTGTTTTTTACCCATTTTGTGGTACTATGTGCTTGTTAATACACATTACCGGATCAGTCGTATGGTGGGAATAAAAAGTAAACTGCTTTACTTTTCATCCGATTCTATAAGAAATTGTCGTTATTTTGTTTTCAAAGCTACGGGATCGTCTAATGGTAGGACAACGGTTTCTGGAACCGTTTATCTAGGTCCGAATCCTAGTCCCGTAGCCTTGAAAATAAAATAGACAATAGGGGTTTCTGGAACTGTTTATCTAGTACTCGCGACCGTAGGGCGAGAAAAGTGTACTCACGTTCCTAGTCTCCCAGCCAAGTCGAGCGTTGTTATCTCGCTCGAGATACATAACTTTATATTAAAATAACAGTTATTGATTAATTATTTTGATAACATACAAAAATAATACAGTCTTGATTTTAATGATATTAAATACTGAAAAAATAAAGGAGAGAATAGATAATTCGCCACTTTTTAAAACTATAATTGCTTTTTTTGGGTTGGTTGTTTTAAGTATATTAGCTTCGACTTTTATATCTGAAATTTCAGTTGATGGTTTAGTAAAATGGCAATTATTCTATAAATCATTTTCATTCTATGTAATAATAATAATTTTTTCTTTGATTTTTTTATATAATAAAATTTCGTATAATAAAGAAATACCTGTCGATAAATTTGGAGATGACACATACTGCAAAGCTTATATGAGAAGAGAATGTCTACCAGAATTAGCTAAAAAGGCTAATAAATTGATAAAATCAGGAAAGACCGCAGAAGATATTAAAAGTATAATAAAAGAGTTAAATTTATAAAATGAAATTTATTTATACAGACAAATTTAAAGAAAAGATAAATCAATTACAACCAGCAAGTAAAAATATTTTGTTGTCTTTTTTGTCTTCTATGGAAAAACTTTCTGATATAGATATTATAAATTTACTTGCTCCTAGAGCCAAAGCTAATGAAGTTGTTGTTTATAAAATTAGCCCATTTATAATATTTATTAGTTTATCTAGAGATAATGATCAAAATAATATAATAGCTTTTCTTGATTTAACACAGGAAGTATCAGAATTAAATAGAAGTAGGAATCCCATCTTTAATCGCAATATTAATCCTATTTTTAATCGAGATATAAATCCCATCTTTAATCGCAATATTAATCCTATTTTTAATCGAGATATAAATCCCATCTTTAATCGCAATATTAA
>Ga0209800_10003173_pt1 | contig 13391 bp, 10 predicted proteins | sample Higcelweek8metaG_FD_187174 | JGI IMG/M metagenome (GOLD analysis project Ga0209800, IMG submission 187174) | Freshwater pond sediment microbial communities from the University of Edinburgh, under environmental carbon perturbations - High... | ecosystem: Environmental > Aquatic > Freshwater >... | reverse complement strand
TTTCTGGTTGAATATCAATAGTTCCTTTTTTTATTGAAAGATCTTTACAGGTGTTCAAAATCACTACTCAGGCAGAATAATTTGTAATAGTTACTTGCACAGTAGCAGGTACTACGTATGATTTTTGCGTAGTAAGAACCAATCCTGAAGTCTGGGTTTGCGTTTCCTTTGGTTTGTTAAAATAACTGAGAATCGTAAAGAGAAGGAGAAAAATGAGAAGAAAATTGAGAATTTTATCTTTCATAGAATAGTGATGAAAAAATTAAGTCTGAAATATTTTGCTACACAAAAATTGAATATCTCCTTGAAATGATTCGACCGATTCTGGAGAATGCCTATGTAATTTGTTTTGTTTTTTGACTATAAATATAATATCCTTGGACTGGGAATGATGTTTTTGTAGAAAAGGAGCTACGGTTATATAAAAAAGTCTACGAAAAACATTTCTCTCAACACTCCCGCTAACTGACTTTCCCCCTATAATAATCGCAAACCTCGGATTACCAAGACGATTATCAGATTCCAAAGCTGTGAGACCATAAGAAAAAAAAGGTTTTTTTCATCTCAAAACCTTTTTCACTTCTCGTTCTTGCATTCTATATTCTTTTTTCAACATGAAAATGTGCGTCAAAAACTATTTTGAACGGACAATATAATTTCCTTTTCCATCAAAGTTTGCAGGTTTTGCAGTTCCCCCAGCAATAATGTGTAGTTTTGCTTTTCCTCTTACATTTTGAAATCTTTTTGGATAAGAAACTGTAAGTTCATGTCTTCCTTTTCTTCTTCTATCTCTGAGTACTTTTCTTCCTCCTGGAGTATTGCTTCTTGAAAGAAAACCGTGCACTCTAAGTCTTTTTCTTTTCTTTAATTTTGCCAACATAGCCTAATATTTAATGAGTAATAATATGAGTTTTCCCGCATAATTCAGGAAGAGTATTTTGAGTGTTTCTCGGCCTTTTTCAAAAAACATCAAAAGCCCGAGTATTGTATGAAAAAAAAAATCTTTGTCAAAAAAAAATATCATTTCTTGAATAACAAGTAGAATACATATTATGATTTCATGTGTAAAAAAAGAGACAATTCAAGAATTGTCTCTTCAAAAAAATATTATACTTCCATAATCATTGGAATGACCATAGGTGCACGATCAATCTTTTGAGTCAAAAATGATTCAATATCAGTTTTGATAATTTTCATCAAATCTTTTTCTTCAATTTCTGGTACGTCTTTTACTGTATTTTCGTATACAGATTTCGCTTTTTTGACAATCATCTTATGGATAATTCTTGCTTCATCTACGTATACCAAACCTCTAGATTCGACTTTAATAGATCCTAGAAGTGCTTTTGTTTTGGCGTCAGCTTTATAGACTATAACCAATACTCATGAGTTCATCATTTTTTCTCTCGCTTGGATGACATGACTCGTAGCAGTTCCGATTCCGTGTCCATCGATAATAATATCTTGCACTGGAACTTTAATTTTTGAACGAAAAACCTTTCCATCTGGCGCGAAGTCTACTATATGACCATTATCAAGCATAAGCACATTTTCTTCTTTCATTCCGATACTTATCGCTGTAGTTTTGTGAACATGACGAAAATAAAGGTCTCCATAGACTGGTAAGAAATATTTTGGTTGTACGAGATTAAGCATAATTTTTTGTTCTTCTTGGAATGCATGTCCTCCTGTATGTACTTCACGGTCATCTTTGGTAATTACATTGGCACCAAGACGAATCAGTTTGTTGATCACCCCAACGACACTTCTTTCATTTCATGGGACAATACTTGAAGAAAAGATGATAGTATCTCCCTGCATAATTTCAACACTATTGTGTTTTCCTTCTGCCATACGAGAGAGCGCTGAAAATTCTTCTCCTTGACTTCCCGTAGTGATAATCACTTGTCTTTCAAGTGGAATTCATTCGGTCGTCTTCGGTGACATTTTTTTAATCGTTCATGGTTTTGCCTTGAGGTATCCAAGGTCTTTTGAGATAGCAACATTTTCTATCATACTTCTTCCAGAGAGAAAAATACATTTTCCGTACGATTCGCACGCATTAATAATCTGTTGCACTCTTGAAATCCATGAAGAAAAAATAGTAATAATAAGTCTTCATTGAGTATGGTGAGCAATAATTTTATCCAAAGTCGCTCAAATTTCTTTTTCTGAGGTAGAAAAGCCTTTTCTTGTCGATCCCGTAGAATCAGAGAGAAAGAGAGTGATTCCTCTTCTTCCAAACTCTCCGATACGAGAAAGATCCGCTGGTTTGTCGATTTCTGGAGCGAAATCGATTTTAAAATCTCCTGTGTGGACAACTCTACATCCTCCAGGGGTTTCGATATAGACCCCCACACAGTCTGGAACTGAATGATTGACTCTAAAAAATTCACAAGAAAAATTTTCTCCTATTTTTATAGTTTGATTGGAGTCTCCATCGAGTTCTTGAAAAGTAGAATACGGAAGAAGTTTGTGTTCTTCGAGTCCTTTTTTAATAATTCCAATAGTCAGTCTTGTTCCATAGATTTTTGGGAAATCGAGGGCAGGAAGAATATGTTTGAGTGCTCAGATATGGTCGAGGTGTGCATGAGTAATCACTAAACCTTTAATTTGCTTTTTATATTGAATCAAAAAACTAATATCTGGAATCGAATAGTTTGCCCCTAGCATATCTGGTTCAGCAAATTGTATTCCACAGTCAACAAGCAAAATTTCTTCTCCATACTGGAAGAAATTCATATTTTTTGCTCCTGTTTCGTTATTTCCCCCAATAGGAATACAACGAGTGTATCCTTGTCTGAGGGTCGGAAGATAGAATTTTACTTCTGGAAAATTGAGAAATGAATTCTGTCTAAGGTTTTGAAATGAATGATTAAGGAGTTCATCTTCATTTTGGGAAGCATCAAATCATCCTTGATCTTGATTAGATTCTTGAATTTGTGGAGCCTTTGAAGTTCAAGTAGGTTGAACCTTTTGAAAATGAGGTTTTGATGTTTTCCCTTCTGGTCTTTGAGTTTTTTCGTGTGGCACTTGTCCTTGAGAAAGCTCTTTGTCGAGTTCGTTTAAAAAATCGTTTTGCATAAAGTCTGAAAAATAAATAAATAAAATAAAATTACTAAAACATATCTTGCCCCTCATGTTTTCAACAAAACAAAATGACTTTTTTGAAAAAAGAATGCATAAATCAAAAACACAACAAGCATTTTGATAGTTGAATAAATTAAGAACCCAAAATCAATCTAAAAAATATTCCTTTCCATGATACTTTGATATCTGTATTCAAAAGACAATAGCCCCATTACTGACGGGAGGACAAAAGAAGATTTTTGTTTGATAGGGCCAAAAAGTTATCAAAAAATGATACGCATGACAGATTTAAAAAACAATAGAAATGTTCTATCATTATTAAAAATCATAAAACCTGAGTTTTTAGAAAATTTCTAAATAACTTTGCAAGAACTATCAATGATATGAAAGAGAATGAAAAATAGAATTTCAAAGGACATTATAATCATTTTTCCAAATATTCCAAAAATTTTTCTAAATTTATATTTATTTTGGTAATATCCCAATAATAATCCTTCTCTTCTCCCTCTTTGGTGAAGTCAGTATCTTGAAATTCCCCTGAACGAAAGACATTCTTGATAAAAAAATCATATTTCCTTTGAAGAACTGGATTTTCTGATGCTTTTTGGAGAAATTGTCTATTATGAAGCACAAAAAAAACATAACTCTCTGCAAAATCTTCGTATTTGTTGGTCATAGCATAACCTGATACAAAGTTGGCGGGGATTTGTCATTTTGACATTACCTTGGTTACCTCCCAACTGTATCAATAAAAATCTAAACTTTTGTCTCAAAAAAGACCATCATTCAAGATTTGTACATCAACAAAATGCCCCATCTCGTGAATAACTACACTAACCAATTCTTCTCCAGAAAGCAAATGGGGAGCAAAAAGACGGATTCCTCAATTTTTAAATTTTGCTCTAACATCGTTTCGAGACTGAAAAAATATCAATTGAAGTGAGTTACTTAGTTGAGAAAATATAGTCGAATGTAATACTACACTGAGAATATCTAGCTTTCCAGAATCCATCATTTCCTGTTCATATGTAACGGGGTCATAAAGAAAATGTACACGAGAAGCGACTAGAAGCTCTTGATCTTGTAGTTTATCTCGCATCAATTGAGCAATTTCTTTATGAGGGATTTGTGTCGTATATGAAGAAGCTAATTGAATAGAATCTCTTTGATTTTTTTCTTGTTGAAGTTGTTTGTCCAGTTGTGCAATCTTTTTGTTTCTTTCTGCAATAATACTTTCTTTATCAAGAGAGGAGGACACAGAGAGGTCTGGTTCCTCTGTCACATCCTCCGCAAGAGGAGTAAATGTATCAGACGGGTCTTCCTCAGTAGAAAAATCAACTTCTTTGGTAGAGTCTCGGCTAGAAAGTGGATCTACAGGAGGGAAAAAATATGAGAATGTAAAAAAGAAGAAAACAAAAAATATAGCAAACGAAACGATTGCCAATTTCAAATCTCAACTTGTAGAATGCTCTTCTATTTGACTCATAATCCAAACATAACATTAATAACTAAGTAGATGATAGCTCCTGCAGAGATAAGTACCAATACTCACAGAAGAGTACGTATAATAATCTTTTTTGCCTTGTTGGTTTTATCATCTTCTCAGGCAGAAAATTGCATCAACATTCCAGCATATACGAGTGCTCAAACCGCAAGTACTCAGAGTATAACTGCCGCGTTGGAAATCCATGTTTTTACTTTCGTTCTCAGACCATCCTCTAAAGTCATATTATCTCCCCCAACTACTGTACTTGGTTGACAATCATTAAGAAACCCCCCCAAATCTGCACCTTCGGTATAATGACAATTAGAAGACCCCGTCCCTGCATCAACAGAAGAAAGAAATATTAGACTTGCACAAAAAGTCGCAACAAAAAAAAAGAATATTTTTTTCATGTAGATTAGTATTAAAAATTTAATGAAGACACGATTCGTACTACAACCAAAGCCAGTGGTATAATTGCCAGTCCTATGACCACATAGAGAAATGCCATCATAACTTTTTTGAGTTCATCCGCATTTCCACGAGCGGTGATAAGACGGTATCAAAAATAGAGAAAGATCCCAACTCAAAGAATCCAAAGCAGATCAAACAATGAATTTTTCACAAAAGCTATCAATTGATCCAATGGTGAAAATCCTTCTCCTGTGAGCCCAAGTGTATTATCTGTTGGAATCATATCTTCTTTCAAATTCACTCCCTCACTTGCATACACACAGAGAGAAGAAAAAATCAGTCACATAAAAGTATAAAAGAGTTTCATAATTATATTATTTTAGTTGTAAACCATTGACGAGATTGATAATGCTCCAAGCAGTAACGGAAAGTATCAGTCCGACCAAAGACCACATAATCCATTTTTTTGCTTTTGTAGCCTTGGCATCTTCTCACATAGAAAGCATGTACATAATTCCAGAAGCAGTTACTGCAATCACAGAAAAGACCGCAACATAAAGAATCAGTTGAGAAATGATATTTCCCATATAGTCAAAAAAACCTTCATCTGAAGTGATGTTGGTTTTACACCCTGGTAATCCGCTATCACAAACCTGACTTCACATATCAGCGGCAATAGTATTGAGAAGTGACAAAGACCATCACATGAAAGAAAAATAAATCTTATTAAACATTTTTTTATAGTATTAAAAGTAAAAACATTACTCATTTACCCCAATTTCAACAGTATTGCTACTATTTCCAGAATCTCATTCATAGAGGAAATAAGCGACGAGGTTAACAATATAATACGAACTGAGCGCTACTACCAAGGAAATAAGTGCCATTTTAAACATAAATTTTCCTTTGTTGTTGAGTTCATCACTCGACGAGGGAATAATCATATAGCCTGCTCAAATGCTCATCACTGCCAAAGATAGAATTCCAAGACCGATCAAAAACTTTTTGATAAGGGTCCCTAGTACAGTATTCATCGTATCAGTAGCAGTAGCTTGAATCATATCACTTTTAGAAACCGTAAAGTTGGAGGTATCAACCATAAAATCGGTTGAAGTCATATCAACTGATGTTCCTGATGCGAAAACTCATGTATAAAAACTGAGAAAACACAACCAAATTCACAGAAGTAAGAGGATTTTTTTGAGCATATTTATTATAATTATCGAGTGTTCACAGATGGAGGAGTGTGAACCTTTTGTAAAATAATAGCGATTTTAGAAAAAAATTCAATTTTATTTTTTCTTTACAAAAGAGCATTTTGGAATATAGATATACTACAACGTCTCAGGAGAATGATAAAATCCGCCATTTTTTCGCTCAAGTGACTGTTTTTTCTCATCTATTAACCCCCTTTTGTATGAAAGTTGCCCTGATTCACGATTTACTCGTCAAACTCTGAGGAGCTGAAAAAGTACTCGAAAAATTGATGCTTATGTACCCCAATGCCCCTATATACACTCTGATGTACGATGAAGAAAAGGTTGGGAGCGTGTTTCCAAAAGAAAAAATCCATACGGCGAAAAACACACAAAACATCTACCAACTTTTCAGAAATCAAAGATACTGTCTCCCCTTTATGGCAAAAGCAGTAGAGAGCTTTGACCTGAGTGAATATGATGTAGTCATTGCTTCTCATTCTGCTTTTGTCCACGGAGCTATTACCAAACCAGAAACAAAATTCATTATCTACTATCATACTCCTGCAAGATACATGTGGGATCGGACCAATGAATACAAAAAAGAAATCAAATGGAATACAGGAATTAAGAGATGGCTTTTAAATTCTATTCTTTATAAACTCAGGATGTGGGACTATCAAGCCAGTCAAAGACATGACATCACCCTTGCAAATTCTCTTAATGTAGCTCAAAGACTCAAAAAATACTACCATCTTGACTCACAAGTCGTATACCCAAATGTTGACATTCGTCGTTTTCAAACTCCCATGGAAAAAGCGTTTGATCTGCCTTTTTCCAACTATACCATCATCATCTCTGCCCTCACTGAGTTTAAAAGAGTCGATATTGCTCTGCATGCGTTCACTCAGATGCCCGATAAAAATCTCGTAATTGTATGAGATGGAAACTATAGAGAAATCTTAGAAAATATGGTTCCTCCAAACACTTCCAATATCAAATTTGTAGGAAGAAAAGACGAAGAAGAGCTGATTTACCTTTTACAAAATGCAAAAAGTCTCATCTTTTGTGGAGAAGAAGATTTTGGTATCGTTCCAATCGAAAGCTTTGCTGCTGGAAAGCCTGTCTTCGCCTACTATGGTGGTGGACTCAAGGAAACCATGCTCCCAAAAGTGACAGGAGACTTTTTCTATGACAAAAACTGAGGAGATTTTGTCTCCAAATTTATCACTTTTGACCGTGAAGTGGGACTTGGAAAATACGTATTTGAAAAGATTATCAACCATGCAGAAAATTTCCATCAAGATTGTTTTGAACAGTCTATTCGTGAAATCGTAGGGGCGTAGAGGATAGTGAATAGTTAAAAGTGAAAAGTGAAGCTGAAAAATTATTGTCATTCCTGCCTCCGCAGGAATCTATGAGAAGAAATCTTCCACTTCATTATCTTTTAGAGGAAAAGTCGTGAATACAAAAAAAAAGTTGTTACTATCAACCATAGAATATAATATAACAATGAAACATCTTACATGAGCAAATGGCGAAAGCCCACTGTTGACAATGTAAAGAAGCAAAGAAATATCTAAAACCCGATAACAATGATCTAAAGTTCATTGACTCAGCTTCTTGGCTTAATAGTAACAAAAAACTCAATACATATATCTGAGACATTTTATATATCCTAACACATTATCTTATGAAATGGTTTGTCGCAGTCTTTATCTTTTTATTGCCCTTTCATGCTATAGCCATCACTTATTTAAAATGTAAAATGTGAATAGACACTGACATACTCAGATTTTGGAAAGAAATCGTAGTTGTGTTTCTTCTTGGAATGACTCTCATCCAGATTACAAAACAATACCACGGAAAATTTCGGAAGGTGCTAGAAAATAACAGTCTTTTGGGGGTGACTTTAGCTTTTATAATATGTTCTTTTGTCTTTATTTTCTTCCCCCTCTTTGATATCCATATTTCTTCTATATTAGGCTTTAAATATGATGTATTTTTCTTCTTCTGTCTCATAATAGGACTCTACCTAAATGTCATCCATGAACACTTTGAGCTTACTCTCCAAGCAGTATTTTCTAGCATTGGGGTGATGCTTATCATCTTCCTCCCTTGGTTTGTTTTTGGAAACATTGAAAGTTCAACTGACCTCTTGGGATTCAGTAAAACTCCATCAACATACGAAGCCAACAGTTGTATCTCATTTTCTCAAAATGTGACAGGTGGACACCATCGTTTTCAGTGAAGTTTTTGAGACCCTATTCGTGGAAGTGTATTTTTGGTAGTATTTTTCTTCATCTACCTTGGGTATGCACTACAAAAGTTCGACACTCGAAAAAAATTATTGCTCGGAGTAGGGCTTCCTACATTGGTTGTAGTCTTAGCCATTTTTCTTTCACTTACTAAGACAAGTATGCTCGGTTTTTTGTTTGGATGTGTCGCATTTGGCTATATTACTATTACTGTTCATTTTCAAAAGAAAATTCCTCCAATATATTATTCTATCACCGCCTGAGGATTAGCTTTTATGCTTTTTTTGATTCTCTATGTCAAAAGAGCTCTTTTCTTACACCCCGAAGCAATTCTTGGGAGAGTCAACAATTTGGTGGATTCTCTCGATATGTTTTGGCACAATCCCATTGGGTTTTGACTTGGTATAGCCTGACCAGCAAGTCAACTTGCAACTTCAACAGACACGACTTTGTCTGACTGAGTCCAAAAATTCTTGCCTGAAAACTGGTATGTCCAAATTCTTCTTGAACAATGAATTATATGAATCAGTCTTTTTCTCTCAGTTATTATCATGCTGATTGTAACTCTTTGGAAGATTACTAAACACAAACGTGATTTCCTCTCCATTGGTATCTTTGTCTCATTTATAACCATTCTCTTTATGGCAAATTTCACCCATATCTTTGAAGAATCAGCTACCAGTTATACTCTCTACCTCATTATCGGAGCCTACATCACTAAAGAAGTAGCATCCGTCCATAATAGACAGAGAAAAAAGCACAAAAAAGCCTAAATTTAGTATTTTTGAAGATAAATTTGAAAAAAAAACTTTTTTGAATATGGTATGACCATATTCATTTGTTCGTAAAACAATTACATTATTACCTTTCAATTTATGAAAAATATGTATACTTTTACCAGAGAAGACACTGCTGACAAGCTCTCTATCTCTACTCGTAGTGTAGACCGTTACATACGTGCTGGCAAACTCAGAGCCAAGAAAATTGGAAAAATTGTCTACATTCACACCGAAGATATTGAAAACCTCCTCTGAGGTGGAAAAAAGCCAGAAATCATCCTTCCCAATGACATGTGAGATGCAGATGATGAGGTGGAAGAAACTCAAATTGCTGTTCAATCTACCATCGACATCAAATACATCTTTGACGAACTCAAAAACGAGATAGTCAGAAAAGATGATGAAATCAAAGACCTTCATGGACAACTTGGAAAGATGGAAGAAGTCATGAAAAACTCTATTTCACTTGTCGAGTACAAGAAGTCTCAATTCCTCCTTGAAGAGTCTAAAATCGGGCTTCGTTCAGAGCTCGAAGCCACCAAGAAAAATCTTGAGGACAAGGTTCACGACCTCAAGAAAGAAAAATGACTCAATATGGTGCTCGTCATCGTTTGTGCGGTGATTCTTCTCCTCCTAATCGTCGTTTGGATTGTTAAAATCTAAGCCCCTGTACTCACGATTGCAGAGATCTTTTTGCCAATATGTTGGTAAAAAGATCTCTCTTTCTCAAAAAATAACTCCACACCATGTCCTCGTAGTTCAGTGGAAGAACAGTCCCCTCCTAAGGGACAGACACAAGTTCGATCCTTGTCGGGGATACCAAAGAAAAAACAGCAATAAAGAGCCAAATAATGGCTCTTTATTGCTGTTTGAAAATTTTAAGAAGTTTCTCTTGCAAAATATTACAAATCAATACCACATATACAATACTTATTTATTTATTTATTCTTCAGTTATGAGACTCCTCTATAGTATTTTCTTACTGTGTACTTTGTTTGATGTGAGCTTCGCCAATACCTGACCTATCTCTCAAGAAATAAACATTTCAGATTTACTAAAATAAACTTTGTGATTATAATATCCACCTCTTTCCTCCTAAAACAAAAACGCATGAAATCTTATATTTTCCTTTTCCTTGCACTCTCGCTAGGATTGTATCTCGGAATTGTCATCGCAAAAAATCCCTCTACGGTTTTTTATAGATGATCAGCGAACGATAGTCCATCATCCCCCACTTTCGCATCCATTCATCGATATGATACGCATGCATTCCTGTGTTGGTATCCCAAACGATAACAGCCGTTGGTGAATCTATTCCGCCATAGTAACCAAGGAGATAAAAGGCATGTTCTCCAATCAGTCCTTGATAATTTTTAAGGATTCCTCTGTCTCTATATTGCCATGTGATTACACGATTTTTCAAAAAATCTTCTTTGCAATTATTGACTCCACTCATTCCTGCATCAGCAAGTGACTGAGAAAGTTTGGCAAGTCGGTATCCACCATCCTCGTATTTCGGGTCGGTACACCGATCTCACCACATTTGTACCATATTTCCATTAACGAGTGCTTGCAATAATTCTTTGAGATGAGCTTGTGGTCCATAGGGATACACATACGAAGAACGATTGATAATTTTCGTCTCATATCAGAAGTGCGCAAACACTCAACTCATGGGATACTCGTACACTCAGTATCCTGTTTTCTTTCATTGATCAGACTTTTCCCCTTTATAAAAATCCATAGCCCCCACATATCATTTCTCAGGATTCCCCCAAATTCCTTTCATCTCTGAAAGAGATTTTCCGTATGATTCTTCCTTGGCAAGATAGGGAAGCAACTCATCTTCTAAAATATTGGTTCATTGAAGATAAGACAAAATATCAGACCCCGCAGAGATTTCACACGAAAGGGATTTTTTTTGAATGGATTTTTTCTGAAGTGAAGTCGTGACATCCCAACTACGTGGGTAGTTTTCATAATCTATCACGATAGGAATCTCAACTGATTTTCAGCTGGTAGACGAAGAAAAGACAAGACTTCCCTGATAATGAAGCTCATAGTCTGAGTCAGGATAGAGTTCACAGGTATTTTGAAAACAAGCCAGCATAAAATCTTGATCTTCCTTTCTGTTCCAGATAATCTCTCAGGAAGAGACCAGTGAAGAAATGGTATATGAAAGATGAATTTGAGGAAGACGATTCTTGGCTTGCACCCAAGAACAAGAGATAAAAAACGACACTCCTATTGCAAGAAAAGAAACTGTTTTTCTCATAATATGCTTTGAAAAAATATTTTGTAAGGAGTATACTCTTTTTGCAAAAATAATGAAAAATTATTGTATTTTTTTCTTTTCAATGTATACTTTGGTGGTATGATTTCAAAAACAAAAACCAATACATCCTAATATTTTCTATATGATTTCAAAAGTATATTGTATCACGGTCAATGGACTTGAGAGCGAGGTGATCGAAGTAGAAGTAGACATCAATGCAGGAATGCCAAACTTTACCATTGTAGGACTCCCCGACCAATGAGTGCAAGAGAGCAAAGAACGTCTCAGAAGTGCACTTAAATCTTCAGGATACAAACTTCCTCCCACCCGTATCACGGTCAATCTTGCCCCTGCGGACAAACGCAAATCCTGAGTTTCTTTTGATCTCCCTATTGCGATTGGAATTCTTCACAATGCTGGAAATATTGAAAAAAACACTTTTTTTGAAAATTCTATCTTCGTCTGAGAACTTTCACTAGATGGAAGCTTGAGAGCCGTGAATTCTATTCTTCCGAGCGTGATTGGTGCCAGAGAAAAAGGATTTGCCAATATCTTTATCCCTCTGGATAATTATGCTGAAGCTTCCATCATAGATGACATCAAAATCTTTCCACTTGAAAATCTCAGTGACTTAGTTGATGTTCTCAATGAAGAAAAACCACTCCCATCACTTCCTCGTATTTCCCTTGAAGAATATACCCACAAAGATACAGAAAACAAATACGATTTTGAGCATATTCTCTGACAGATGCAGTCCAAGCGTGCACTCGAAATTGCCGCAGCCTGACTCCATAATGTCATCATGTCAGGACCACCTTGAAGCGGAAAAACCCTTCTCGCTCAGACTTTTGCCACAATATTACCAGATCTAACTTTGGAGGAGATGATTGAAATCTCCAAAATCTACTCGGTTTCTGGACTTTTGAGCAAAGAAATGCCAATAGTTACCAAAAGGCCTTTTCGTATCATTCACCATACTGCCAGTTCTGTAAGCATTATTGGAGGAGGAAGGAATGCAAAACCCTGAGAAATCTCCCTCGCTCACAAATGAGTCCTCTTTCTCGACGAAGTCCTTGAGTTTCCCAAGCAAGTCCTTGAAGTCCTCAGACAACCACTTGAAGACGGGGTTATCTCCGTCACTCGTATCAATTCAAGCTATACCTATCCTGCCAAATTTGTCTTCCTCTGAGCCATGAACCCATGCCCATGTGGATTCCTCACGGATCCTGACAAGCCGTGTATCTGTAGCCCAGACCAAGTCAAACGCTATACCTCTCGTCTCTCTTGACCGATGATGGATAGAATAGATATTTTTTTGGAAGTTCCCAAGGTCAAAACAGAAGACTTTGCACAAAAAAGACTCACTCCTACCGAATCTTCTGCCACTATCAAAGCCAGAGTGACCCAAGCTCGCAATAGGCAACTGACACGTTTTGCATGAAGCACACTCACTGCCAATTCACAGATGACAAGCAAAGACATCAAACACTATTGTCCTCTCGATGCCGATGGTGAAAAGATGCTCGCTTTAGCTGTCAATCAGATGAATCTCTCCGCTCGCGCGTACTATCGCATCATCAAATTGGCTCGCACCATAGCTGATCTTGAAGGAGAAGAACACATCAAACTCCCACACATAGCAGAAGCTCTTTCGTACAGAAAGGCGGATGCATAAAAGAGAGAGACTCGTTACATCGAGTCTCCCTTTTCTTTTACTCCACGATGAAAAAAATAAAAAAAATGACACAGAGAAAGATTTGATTAACATTAAATGCTACTTATACCAAATTACTTTAATTCAAGTTACGAAAATACACGTTTAATCTCATAACATTTAAGCATAAATATCAACTTTACTCATTCAATCAGGCTTTAAAATAACCTCACCCCCGACCC
>Ga0209800_10003172_pt1 | contig 13396 bp, 15 predicted proteins | sample Higcelweek8metaG_FD_187174 | JGI IMG/M metagenome (GOLD analysis project Ga0209800, IMG submission 187174) | Freshwater pond sediment microbial communities from the University of Edinburgh, under environmental carbon perturbations - High... | ecosystem: Environmental > Aquatic > Freshwater >... | reverse complement strand
GCTGGCTGCTGGCCAACCAGAACATCCTCTCGCCCACGGCGTTGTTCCGCCGCGAGCTGTGGGACCGCGGGGCGCGTTTCCGGCGGGCAACGGCCTATGAGGACTGGGACTTCTGGATTCAGCTCTCGCTTTTGGGCGCGCGGTTCGTCCACATTGAAGAGCCGCTGTACCGCTACCGCATGCACGGCGCGAATTTCTCCTTCACGGCCCGCAGGCAGGACGCCGAATCAAAGGCCCGGCTGGTGCTGGCCAACGCCGCCTTTTTCCCCTCGTGGACCCGCGGCTGGGCCGAGGGCCTGCTGCGTGGCGAGCCCGATATCGACCCCATGGAGCGGGGCGTCATTCCCATTCTGCCAGACGCCGCCAACCGCCGCCTGCCGCTGTGGGAAGGCTAGCGGCAGCCATGCCCGGCGTTGCCGCCCGATTCCCCTGTGGCGGCAAACAGGGGCGGAGATTCTCTCGCCTTGAGTTCATTGAGACGCCCGCGCGAGCACGTTTCGTGCTCCGCAGTTCTGGCGAGCATGCCGGTGGACGCAAGTCGAGAGGCCTCTGGGCAGGTTGGCGGCAGCGCGCCGACAGACCCTTCAGGCTTAGCCGAGTGTGTTCCAGGGCGAAGGAGTCTGCGGCCGAAATCCTTGTTTCTGCGCAAGAAGCTCCAGCGGCAGAAGCGTGATGCGCAGAAATTCCAAGTTCAGGCGATCCGTGCGGTCCACCATGTTCACCATGGTCGCGTAGGTGTTGCAGGCCTTGCAGAGCTGCGCGCGTTCGTGCTCGGAGCGCAGGCCCTCGTCGATGGTCAACATCTCCAGCATCTGCGGGTCTTCGGTACCGCAGGCGGCGCAACACATGCGGGGAAAGCGCCACAGCGCGGCGCACTGGCCGCAGTGCAGCCAAAGCTGCCCAGCCTTGGCGATGAGAAACTCCGAGTCCTCCGCGCCCTCCTTGAGGATGCCTGCGTCCGCGCCGCCGCCGCACACGGGGCAGTAGGGCTGACGCCAGGCCTGCTGGTCCACAACGTCTGCAAGCAGGGCGGCCTCGGCCGTGAGTACGGCCATGAGCGATTCTGTGGCGGCGATGAACAGGGCCGGAGGCTCAAGCCCGAGTTCTCCAGCCAGCGCTTCCATGGCCTGTTCTCTCGCTCCCGGAGCGATGGCCGCCAGCATGCGCGCGGCTAGGGTCGCGCCCTCGCCGGCTTTGTCCAGGTGCACGGCGATCTTGGCCAAGTCCGGGGCCAGCGCCGGGAAGGCCTGGGCCGCTGCCGGGAGAACGATGCGCGCGGCTTGGCGCAGGCGGTCCACAAGCTCCGGCCCTGCGACGTCCATGGAGTCCATCACCGGACCCAGTAGGGGCACACCTTCGGCCAGACGTTCCGCCAGAGAGGAGGCGTCAGGCTGCGGGCCCAGCAGCGAGGTCTTGGGCAAGGCCTGGGCGGTCTGCCCGCGGCCCTTCAGGAGCAGCGCGCAGGAGCTTGCTATATCCGCCAGGGGGGGGTGGCGCTTGGTCACGGCCTCTACGGCCTCGTCGATGCAGCACAGGTGCTGCATGCCCTCAAGGTGTCTGCGCATGGTATCTCCGGTTTGCGATTCGAGACGAAATAAGGCGGGCCGCCTGCCGCATGGACGCGGCGACCCGCCAGTCTCAGACGATCATTGCTCCGTATCCGCTGCCTAGCCCAGCAAGTCTTTGAAGGGCTTGGCCAGTCCCGCCAGGAACTCCTGGCGGCTCATGCCGGGCAAGGCCGCCGGGGCGGTGCGCTCGGCGAACTCATGATACAGCTTCCGTTCCTCCGTGACCAGGAAGATGGTGTTCACGTCCTCGGCGTCCAGAAGTTGGGCCTTGGGGAAGTTCTTCTTCACTCGGGCCAGGCGCTCGGCCGCGAGCTTCAGCATTGCCTCGCGCTCGCCGAAGTTCATGCACCCGGTGCAGCAGGTCTTGACGCAGGCGGGCACCATGCCGGCCTGCACGCGGTCGATGCACATGTTGCACTTGGTGAGCCCGCCGTTCTTCTTGTCCCAGCGGGGGATGTTGTATGGGCACATGGTGCGCACGTCCTCCGCCTGCTTGGGCGTGAGCTTCTTGGTCAGCTCGGTGTAGATTACCGCGCCGGTGGCCTCGTCGATGATGATGGCCCCGGGCAGGATGGCGTCCGCGCCCTCCTTGCAGCCGGGGGCGTGGCAATGGCGGCACTGCTCGGGGAAGAACAGCCACTCCACGCGGGTCTTCATCTTGTATTCCTTGAAACGGATGAGTTTGAAGTTGTACGGCCCGAGGTCGGGCGGGTTCTGGTGCGTGCCGGTCTGCTTGGTGTGCACGGCCGGATGGTTCTTCCACTCCTTGCAGGCGACCTGACAGCCGCGACAGGCAGTGCAGCGGGAGGTGTCGATGAGGAATGATTTCGGCATGGTGTCCTCCCTTTACCGCTCAAGCTCGGTTATCTTCTTGGCCTTGCGGATGTTCACTAGCGACGCCTTGTACTCCGGGATGTAGGTGTTGGGATCTCCCACAGTGGGAGTGAGGCGGTTTGTGGCATCGCCCACGCCCGGGGTGGTCCATCCGAAGGCGAAGGGCATGCCTACCAAGTGCACTGTCTTGCCCATGATTTTGAAGGGCACAACGCGCACCGTGACCATGGCCACGGCTTGGGCCTTGCCGCGGATGCTCTCGACCTCCACAACGTCGCCGTTCTTGATGCCCTTCTCCTTGGCGAGCTCATGGCTCATCTCGATGTACTGCTGGGGCTCGGCCTCAAGCAGTACCTTGGTGTTGCGCGAGTCCGCGCCGCCGCACCAGTGCTCGGTGAGACTGTAGGTGGTGAGCACGATGGGATAGCGCGGGTCGCCGTGCTTGGCGAACTTGTCCATGTCCGACTCGATCCAGCGGATGGCGGGGTTGCTCATCTGACCGGAGAAGGGGTTCTTGACCAGCGGGGTTTCCGCAGGCTCATAGTGCTCGGGCAGGGGGCCGTCCACGCGGCCGGGGCCGAAGAGCTGGCTGAGCCCCTCCGTGTGCATGATGAAGGGGTACTTGCCGCCTTCCTGAGCCATGGGGGGGCCGCCGCCGTCAACCACGTCGCCTACCCAGGCCTTGCCGTCCCACTGGACAACCGGCAGTTCTGGGTTGAAGGGCTTGCCGTTCACGTCCACGCTGGCGCGGTTGTAAATGATGCGGCGGTTGACGGGCCAGGCGAAGGAGAAGTTGGGGAAGAGCCCCAACTTGGCCTGCATGGGCGTCTGGGTGTGGTCGCGCCGCTTGGTGAGATTCTTGCCAACCTCGGGGTAACTGCCTGTGTAGATCCAGCAAAGACTGTTGGTGCTGCCGTCGTCGGTGAGGAAGGCGAAGCTGGGCACCTGGTCGCCCTTCTTGAACTTCCGGCCAGCCACCTCGGCGTCGCGGGTGAACCAGCCGTTGATCTTCATGGCCGTCTTTTCGGCATCGTATTCTTTCGGCAGGTCGAGTTTCAGGATGGGATCGGGGAATACCCCGCTCTCCTTGGCGTAGAGCTCGCGCACGGCGTGGAACAGGTCCGTGAACAAAGCGCCCATGCTCTTGCTCTGCCCCATAGGTTCGAAGCCCTTGTAGTGCCACATCTGCCAGCGGCCGGAGTTGGACGTGGTGCCGTCCTTCTCGCCGCGGTGGCAGCAGGGCAGCAGGAACACCTCGGTGTTGATCTTCTTGGGGTCCACGCCGGGACCGCGCCAGAAGTCGGTGGTCTCGGTCAGGTGCACCTCGCCCATGACCAGCCAGTCAAGGTTCTGGAGACTTTTCCGGATCTTGTGGGAATTGGGCATGCTCTGGGCCGGGTTGTGGCCCACGATGATGGCGCCCTTAATCTGCTTCTTGTACAGGCGGTCGAACATGAACATGCTGGCGTACTGCTCGCCGGGTTCCACTCTGGGGGTCCAGTCATAGCCGTAGCCGTTGCCCTTGGCGGCCGCATCGCCGAACCAACCCTTGAAGAGGCTCACCGCGTACTTGGGCTGGTGTTGCTTCCAGTTGATGCTCATGGGGTCGGCTGTCTTGGGCGCGATGGACTTCAGGTAGTCGTCGAAACTGGTTTGAGTCGCCAGGGGCGTGGGCAGGTAGCCGGGCAGAATGTCCCAGAGAACGGCGTGGTCCGTGCTGCCCTGGACGTTGGGCTCGCCGCGCAGCGCGTTGATGCCGCCGCCGGCCACGCCGATGTTGCCTAGCAGCAGCTGGATCATGGCGGCCAGGCGGATGTTCTGCACGCCCACGGTGTGCTGGGTCCAGCCCAGGGCGTACATCATGGTGCCGGCCTTGTCCGGCTTGCCCGTGGCGGCAAAAAGCTCATAGACCTTGAGCAGCGTCTTCACGTCCACGCCGGTGACCTTGCTCACCAGTTCGGGGGTGTAGCGCTCGTAGTGCTTTTTCATCACCTGGTACACGCAGCGCGGGTCTTGGAGGGTCTTGTCGCGCCTGGAGACGCCCTTTTCGTCGCGGACGAAGTCCCACTTCTTGCGGTCGTAAGTGCGCTTCACGGAGTCGTAGCCGCTGAACAGGCCGTCCTTGAACTCGTAGTCCGCGCCCAGGATGAAGCTGGCGTTGGTGTAGTGGGTGACGTACTCCTTTTGAATGAGGTTCTTTTCAAGGATGTAGCGTAGCATGCCGCCCAGGAAGGCGATGTCTGTGCCGCTACGCAGCGGCACGTGCATGTCGCTTCTGGCGCTGGTGCGCGAGAACTTGGGGTCAACGTGTATGATGGGGGCGCCGTTGTCCCGCGCCCGCAGCACCCATTTGAAGCTGATGGGATGGTGCTCCGCGGCATTGCTGCCCATGATGAGCACACAGTTGGCGTTCTTGATGTCAATCCAATGCTGGGTCATTGCGCCGCGTCCGAACGACTCTGCCAGAGCCGGTACAGTGGGGCTGTGTCAGACGCGCGCCTGATGATCTATCTGGTAGATCCCCAGGCCTCTCAAGGCTTGAACGGTGACGGCGCACTCCTCGTTGTCCATAAGCGCGCTGCCGAGTTCGAACACGGTGTCCAGCCGGTTCACCACCTGGCCCTTATCGTTCTTCTGCTTGAAATCCCGGTCGCGGGTGTCCTTTAGGCGCCGGGCGATGGTGCCGAGCATGAAGCTCCAGTCCTTCTCCACCCACTTGTCGCTGCCGGGCGCGCGGTACAAGGGCTTGGTGATGCGGTGCTCGTTGACGTGCAGCGCGCGGAAGGCCGCGCCCTTGGCGCACAGGGAGCCTTCGCTCACCGGATAGTCCGGGTCGCCCTCGGAGTTGATGAGCTTGCCGTCCTTCACGGACATGATGATGTTGCAGCCGCAGGAACAGTAGGGGCAGATGGAGACGAACTCCTTGGACCCCGCCGTCTTGAGGCTGAGGGAGTACGCCTGCGCGGGCGCTACATCCAGCCCCAGCCTGGAAAGCCCGTAGCAGGCCGTGCCCGCCCCAAGCAATTTGATGAATCCTCGCCGTGATACGTTCATTCGTCCTCCTTGTTGACGCTCCGGTCACCAATGCTTTTAAGGGGGGAGGCCACCGACAATGCTCCTGGACTCTGGGCACATGGAAAATGAGGAATCAATACTATTAAACATAAGCGATCAAGTTGTGTCAAGAATGAAATAATAAAAGTGACGAGACCGCGATTGCAGGCAGGGCCAGCGGGCGCAGGGAACAGTCCGTGAACGTCCATGCTGGAGCTTGTGCGCGGTATGGACTCCGAGCCCTTGCTGGCCCAGAGCGTGGCGGGCCAGGGCGCCGCCCTTCAGGAAATATCTGCGTGTCATCTTGTGGTCCATGAAAACACCCTCCTCCCTGATGAAGACGTTGCGCCAGATCGCGCAGATGATCGCGGCCTTTGCCGACTCGCGCGGACACAGCGGCCCTACATGACCCTACAGAACGATGTATAGGGCGGACAGCGTGGGAGGAGGAGATACGATCCTGCTCAATTCTTGCTCGATTCTCTCGTTGGCAGGGTCTTCGTTCAGAGTAGGGGGGATTCAGGAAAAGGCTGGGAGGAGGGTATAGGGGGTGACTTTCTGACCATTTCACCCCGTCACCAAGCTAAGGGGGTTTCGCCCTGCACCCCGGTCAAGAGAATAAATGGACTACCCAGAAACGCACGGGTGAACCTGGATAAATCTTTCCCTGAAAGGGATATGCTGTGAGGTTCGAAGCCTCACTCTAACGATCATCTTTTTATCGCCAAAGAGCCCCGGAACGCCTAGTTTCCGGGGCTTTTTGGTACAATACAAAAAATAAAGGTACCTTTGCATATTGACAGCAGTCAGCGCAACGCTTAGCTTATCCCCATTGCAAAGGCACCTAACAATCAAGCAAAGGACAAAGACATGTTTGGACATCATGGACATGGAAGTCGGGGCAGAGCCTTCGGCCAGGAAGAACAACACGGTCACAGAGGCTGCCGTAGGCATAGCGAAAGCCATCGCGGTGAGCACGGACACCGGCTGTTGCGCAACCGCCCAGACAGCGAACCGGCAGGCGTCACCCTCTCTTGGGGTGCAGAGCGCATGCGGCCCGTGGATGTGGCTCCGGGAACGGCAGGCCGTGTGTCGCACGCGGAAGGACTTTGCCCCCTGTGTGACAGGCACTGCCCCTTGAGCGCTCCTTCTTGCGGCAAGGGAAGAAGACTGGCGGCCGCCGGTGGCGCTTAGGACTGTCCCCATGAAGACAGACAGAGATACCCCAGATGCCGACGACCTTCATGAATTGGCCATGCTGTTTCGCCTGGCCTCCCGCCTCATGGCCCGTGCTTACCACAGCCACGATCACGGCCCTCACACCCAGGAGCATGTGCTGGACTTGGTCAGGCGGCGCGGGGCCATGGCACAGGCGGAGCTGATGGAATTGCTCGACATGCGCGCGGCCTCGGTAAGCGAGTTGCTCGCCAAATTGGAGAAATCTGGCCGAATCCACCGCGAACGCAATCCTGATGACAGACGCGGTTTCATTGTCCGCCCAACTGCCACCGAAGGCGGCGAAGGGAGCCACAGCCAGGGCCGCTCCGAGGCCCCCAGCCAAGCAGCGCGGGAAAGCGCCGAAGCCATCTTCGGAGTGTTGGACTTGGAGGAGCGCCGCCAACTTTGGGCGCTGCTGCAGAAGCTTGCTGCTCCCTTGCGAGGTCAATGCTCCTCCGGCCCACCCTGGGCTGGCGGCGGGAATGGACGGGGCCGCGGGCAGCAGCGGTGCGGCGGGCGCGGAGGCGAAAGAGGCCGAGGGCGCGGCAGGCGCGGGCTCCCGCACAATGACGAAGACACAAACAAGTAAGGCCAGAGCATCAGCCTCGGCCAAAGGAGACAGCATGACTCAGCACACATATACCATAACCATCGAGGAAACGGCCCCTGCAGCTGAAGATTGTTCCCCCCGCAAGCTGCAGTTTCAGACCGTGAGCCACGATGACATCCTGCAACTGGCGCAAAAGACTGGCGCGGACAATCCTGCCGCGCTCCGTTTGCTCCTGGGGGTTAAGTTGCTTGGTGAGTGCATTCTTGCGGACAAGGAGAATCCCCTCTTCAAGGAATTCCAGCCGCATTTCGGAGCGTTCATGCGCAGCCTCAAGGCGTCACGCCAGTGAGGAGAAGCCCTGCGCCGAGCTCACCGTCATCGGTCACGCGAACGTGGGTGGGCAAGGGCGCATGGTGGAGAACTTTGGAGGCAGCTCAAGGAGGGAGTGGCAATGCCATAGCCCTCGTCCTTGACCGGTCACCTCAAAGAACAACAACAGACTGAACCGTTCTCTTCTGAGGAACTGATCCGCACTCGTTCATTTGGGAGAGCAGGTGAAGCCTGCCGGATCGTTTGCGTCACCGGGGCCAGCGTCTTTGTGAACCTTCGGATACGCGCAGATCGACCGCATCTGCACGGTCTTCCCCTCCTTGACCTTTGAAACGCGGATACGCTCAGGAGCCTTGCCATCCTTGTCCCACTTGGCAAGGACTCCGAGCTTGTCAAACGTGTCGCACCCTGAACCGCCGAAGCAGTGCCCTATGGTCGAAATACCCGCCGGGGACATTTTGGGGATTCTCTCCATTCTTCTCGTCCTCCGCAGCCAACCGCTGGTTCGTACTGCCGTAGCTCATGAATATTTCAGGTCCGTGGAGCCGTGACCTCGTGGGCATGGCGCTCCATTCCGCACTGCTGCTCCAACTTGACCGGCGGGCGGTCCCAGCATCGAGGCGAGTCTGCCGCCGCGAAAGGAACCCGGCGAGGAGGCTCTGGCGACCCGGCTATGGCGCGGTGACGCGCTTCACAAAGGCGACCACGCGAGCCATGTTCTCCGGGCTCAAAAACTGTGGCGTGGCGGACCCCATGTCGCCGTGGCCCGCCCCGTCGAGCAGCACCAGTTCGGAAGCGACGCCCGCAGCCACCAGGGCCTCATGCAGCACCTGCGACTGCGCCACGGGCACCACGCAATCCAGCGTGCCCTTCTCGTTCAGGAAAGGCGGCGTAGCCTTCGATATGTAGGTGATGGGATTGGACAGGGCGTAGCGCCCGGGGTGCTCGCCCACCACCGCGCCGATGTAGCGGGACTCAGGCGAATCGGGTTTGCCGTGGGTCTGGTCCTTTTCGGAACATCCTTGCGCCTTGGCCTGGGCGTCCATCAGGGTGAAATCCGAAGGGCCGAACCAGTCGATCACACCCTGAACGCGGCTGGAGACGCCCGCATTGCCCAAGGCCGGAGCATCAGAGGTGGCGATATCTCCGGTGACGCCGACCATGGCCGCGATGTTGCCGCCAGCGGACTGTCCGAAGGTCAGGAACTTCCCCGGGGCAAGGCGGAATTTTCCGGCATTGGCTCGCAGAAAGCGCACGGCCGCCTTGGCGTCCTCGAGGGCGGCTGGGAACGGCGCCTCGCCGGAGAGGCGATAGTTGATGGTCGCCACAGCAATGCCGTTCTTCAGCAATTCCTTGGCGAGGGGCGCATCGAGCATCTTCTTGTCGCCCATCAGGAACGCGCCGCCATGTATGTTGATGACCAGCGGAAACGGGCCGGTTCCTTTGGGAAGAAAGAGGTCCAGCGTCTCCGCCTTGGATATCTTCGCGTAGGCGATGTCGCCGTACGTGGGCTTGAGATCCGCAGGGTAGCTCGGCGCGTGCATGGCTATTCCGGGCGTGGGCATGTGCCCCGGCAGAGGCATGCCACCGGGCTGGGCCAAGGCTTGTCCTGCGGTCATTACGCTGATTGCGGCGAATAGGAAGGGCGCGATTCGCTTAAACACTGGCAATTCCTTTTCTGTTGTGTTGCCGGGGCGGACAAATCCGTGCCGGGGCGCCTCATGAGGACGTGGTGGCCAGTCCAGCGGTTACGGCATGGGCGGTCAGCCAGCCTTGCCGATGCCAGGAAACAGTGGCAGCTCCGGCAGACCGACAGCGCGTAGCTTCTGGGCCTCGGCCGTTGGCGTACTGCCAAAATACCGCTTGAACTCCCTGCTGAACTGGCTGAGGCTGGCGTAGCCTACCCGCGAGGCGGCCAAGCCAGCGTTGAGACCGTCCTGGACCATCAGCATCCGCGCTTTGTGCAGGCGCAAGCTCTTTATGTACTGCACGGGCGAGGTCGCGGTCACGGTTTTGAAGGTCTGGTGGAAACCGGAGACGCTCATGCTCGCCGCCTTGGCCAGAGACTCCACGTCAAGGTTGGCGGCGTAGTCCCGGTGGATGAGGTTGAGCGCCTTGCTCACCTGATTGAATCCCCCGTTCAGGCCTGCAAGGGCCCGCAGCGCCCAGCCCTGCTCGTCCATGAGCACGCGGAAAGTGATTTCCCGAACGATCTGGCGGCCAAGGATTTGGCTCTGCAGCGGGTCATCCAGGGCGCGCAGCAGCCGAAGCGCCGCGTCCTTCATTTCGGGAGCGGCCTTGCTGGTGTGGATGCCCCGGGGGGTCTCGGCCTGCAAGGGGTAATCGCTCATCTCCACAATCAGCTCACCCAGGATGCCCTGGTCCACACCGATGGACAGCGCCAGCAGGGGGGTCTCCGGCGTTGCGTCCGGGGTCTCGCATTCAAAGGGCAGTGGGACGGATAGCACGAGGTAGTCGTCCGGCCCGTACGCATACACTTCGTCTCCCAGATACCCCACCTTGGTGCCCTGGGCCACAATGACGATGCTCGGGCTGTAGATGACCGGGTGCCTTGGCAGCGGGTGCGAGAGCTTGAGGTATTGCACCCCCGCGAGCCGCGAAGGTGAGTAGCCCTCAGCGGCGGCGCTTGCGGCCAGAATCCGTGTCATCTCTGCCTGAGTGTCTTTCGCGTCCGTTCTCATCTTCATACCCTCCGCCTAGCTCTCCGCATCATGCTCACAGGACGAATGTGCCAGAAATCGTCCTGATTTGTCGACAGCAGCGAGCATACCCGAGAGAATCAGGCAAATCATTTGGAGTTCCCGGCATTGCCGTGCCAGGGCCTCCTGTTTAGATGTTTGTCGCGGTCATCGGAACCGTGGCGCGGGCGATTCCACTCCACACAAGGTGTGGTACATGGGACTCATGCCAAAATGTTGCTTGGAGCAAAATCAGCAGGAGGGCGACAGTAAAACACTACTCGCGAAGAGAGGCGATCATCACCCTTGGGATCGCTGCGGCAAGCGTTGCGGCGGCTGTGGCAGCCCCGGCCATGGCCGCGAAATCCACGGCCAGCTGGTGGACGCCAACCACCGCCATGGATGCCATGACCGCGATACGGACGCGGCGCAGTGTCCGTTCTTTCACGAAAGAAGACGTGAGCGAAGGACAGGTGCGGGAGCTGCTGGGCGCCGCCATGTCCGCCCCAAGCGCTGGCAACGAGCAGCCATGGGAATTCGTCGTCGTCCGCAACAAGGCCACCCTGGGCAAGGTCGGCGCCATCAACCGGTTCGCGCAGTTCGCGGCAAGCGCTCCCCTCGGCGTGCTGGTATGCGGGAACCTGCAGAGGGAGCGGCACAAGGGCTATTGGATCGAGGACGTCTCCGCCGCTTGCCAGAATATGCTGCTGGCAGCCCATGCCATGGGGCTTGGCGCGGTGTGGACAGGAATCTATCCGCAGGCGGAGCGGGTCGAGGCTTTCAGGCCGTTGGTTGCGCTCCCGGAATATGTTGTGCCCATGGCGCTCATCGTTGTTGGGCATCCCAAGGCAACGCCCGAGCCGGAAAATCGCTTCGACGCAGCTCGGATTCATCGGGAGCGCTGGCAAGGATAATTGTCATGGAGTTCGCACCGTGCGCGGATGTGGAATCTAATAATCGCAGAAGGAGAAACACATGAGAACGAAGCTTGGGGGCGTGAACGCCCTGTACCCAACCCCGACCGCCTTGGTCGGCACCATCGTCAACGGCAAGCCCAATTTCATTACCATAGCCCACGTGGGCATCCTGAACTACGGGCCCGGCGCGGAAGGTGCGCGGGAGCTCATCTCCATCGGCTCCAGCGTCAAGCACCACTCGAATCAGGGCATCCGTGAGCATAAGACCTTCAGCATCAATCTGCCCGGTGAAAACCTCATCCGCGTCACCGACTACTGTGGAGTGGTCTCCGGCGCCAAGGAGGACAAGGCTTCGCTCTTCACCCTCTTCAACGGCGAGCTCGGGGGGGCGCCCATGATCGAGGAATGCCCTGTGTGCATGGAGTGCCGCCTGGTGGATGTGTACGAGGTCAAGGGCTACGACGTGTTCATCGGCGAGGTGGTGGAGACCTATGCCCGGGAGGATGTGCTCACTGAGGGCAAGCTCGACCTGGCCAAGTCCAAGCCCCTGCTGTTCGACATGAACCGCCGCAAATACTGGGGCCTTCGGCCTGAGCCGCTGGGCGACTGCTGGCGCATCGGCGTGGACTACAAGAAAGAACTGCGCAGCAAGTAGCTCCGCAAGACAGAGGAAAACAACATGTCACATGTCGCAGTTATCGGATTAGGGGCAATGGGCTCCAGAATGGCGGTGAATCTGCTGAAGGCCGGGCACCGGGTTACCGTATGGAACCGCACCGCAGGAGCGGCAAGCGCACTTGTTGGCGCTGGCGCGGGTCAGGCCAACACCCCACGTGAGGCCGCAACGGGAGCGGATTTCGTCCTTTCCATGGTGCGCGACGACGATGCCTCCCGCACTGTGTGGCTGGACGCGGAAAACGGTGCGCTCGCAGGCATGTCACTTGGAGCGGTGGCCATCGAAAGCTCCACTCTCTCTCCCGGCTGGATTCGAGAGTTGGGGTTTGCCGCCGCCAACCGGGGCCTCATCCTGCTGGATGCCCCGGTGTCCGGCTCGCGCCCGCAGGCTGACGCGGCCTCGCTCATCTTCTTCGTGGGAGGAGCGGAGGAGGGCTTCCGTAAGGCCGAGCCGATGCTCCAGGCCATGGGGCGGCTCATCCACCATGTGGGAGCTTTGGGCATGGGCGCGCTGGTGAAGCTCGCCACCAATACGATGCTGGGAGTGCAGGCCGCTGTCCTGGCCGAGCTCATCGGCATGCTGAAGCGCTCCGGCGCGAATCCCGCCAGGGCCCTGGAGGCCGTGGCTTCGACGGCCGTGTGGAGCCCCTTCAGCCAGGGGGCTTCCTCCGCAATGCTGGCTGGAAGCTTCGCCCCGCAGTTCCCGGCGGAACTCATCGAAAAGGACTTCGGCTACGCCGAGGCTGCTGCTGGCGGAGCGGAACACGCGCCGACCATAGCTGCGGTCCGTTCGGTGTACCGCCGAGCCATGGATGCAGGCCTTGGCCAGGGCAACTTCACCGGAATCGTCCGGCTCTTCGCGCAATAACGAATACATCCAAGGAGCACAGTACAATGCCTGTCATCAGCATCGCCCTGCACCAAATCGAGTCCGACATGAAGGAGCGCCTTGTGGAGGGGCTCACCAAGGCTGCTGCCGCCGCCACGTCCATCCCGCAATCCTCGTTCATTGTGTTGGTGGACGTGTATCCGGACGACGCCATCGGCATCGGCGGCAGAACGCTGGCTGCCGTGAAAAGCGACCAGCCGCAGGCTTGAACCGGAGCAGAGAGACCGGTCGCCTCGCGCTGACGTCTCAATGCCTCATGGAGGTTCTCATGAAATACTTGCTGAGCGCCATTCTTGCCGTGGCTCTGCTGCTTTCCGCCGCCATCGCCAACGCGGGCCCCGAGACCAAGGGCGGGCCTGGACCGTGGGGCATGCGGTAGTGATTGCGCTGACAGAGATTCCGCCGGGCCATGGGCGCGCGGTCATCGCATCGGTTCCACGGCAGCTCGAGAAGGGCTGGACAAGGGAGGGCTTCCCCGCCGTTCAGGGGCGAAGGAACCGCTCTGCCGCAAAGGCCGGAGCGATGACCCGGCGGGTTTGCGTGTTAGAGTCCTCGGACGTGGTGTAAATTCTGAGGTTGCCCAGGGGGAGAGGGGTACCCCTCTCCCCCTGGGTGAATCGGCGGAGGTGGTCATCGGGCCGTTTGGTTGTATGGTGGAGTTA